>ERZ894223.1875-NODE-1875-length-12066-cov-6.049122_pt1 | contig 12066 bp, 11 predicted proteins | sample MGYA00380293_ERZ894223 | MGnify/ENA primary metagenome ERZ894223 (study PRJEB32331, sample SAMN06328445) | human gut metagenome | biome: human gut microbiome; feature: stool | host: Homo sapiens | collected 2014-11-05 ...
ACTCTATACATACTGATTTTTTTCCGGATCGTACTCATAATCGATCGACGCGAGTTTCTCATCCACGTCTTTCCTGTCTAGACAAAGCGACCTGCACAACTCGTCCATGTCCGGGTAATTGTCCCGCAACTGCGTGTTGATATAGCTTAACAGCATGACCGGATCTTTCGGTATGTTCACCATCTCTCCCCTTTCCCGGATGATTCTTTCTTTCCAAACCATCCGCCGTCTTTACTTTCTGAAGCCTCCTATGTTATACTATAAACCATATGTGAGATGATTGCAAACGAAAGGGGATTTTTAAATCATGAAACACCTTCTGCTGCTCGGAACGGGGGGAACGATTGCCTGCAAGAGAGGAGAAAACGGTCTGACACCGCTTCTTACCGGCGACGAACTGTTATCTTATGTACCGGATGCAAAAAAATTCTGTGAGGTGGAGACTGTGCAGGTCTTAAACATCGACAGCACAAACATGCATCCGAAACACTGGCTGAAACTTGCTCAGGTTCTGGAAGAAAACTACGACAATTACGACGGCTTTGTGATCTGCCATGGAACGGACACGATGGCCTACACAGCCGCCGCCATGTCCTACCTCGTCCAGCACTCCAGCAAGCCCATCGTGATCACCGGTGCCCAGAAACCGATCGATCTTGACGTGACAGATGCACGGACAAACCTTCTCGACAGCCTGCGCTTCGCTTCTTCGGATCGTGCTCATGGCGTAACCATCGTCTTTGACGGAAAGGTCATTGCCGGAACCCGTGGAAAAAAGGAACGCAGCAAGAGCTACAATGCTTTTTCCAGCATTAATTTCCCGTATCTGGCCGTGATCCAGGACGAGCATATTCTATATTATATTGATGATAAATGGCAGGATCGTGAGGGCGTCCGCTTCTACCATGAAATGGACAGCCAGGTCAGCCTCTTAAAGCTGATCCCATCAATGGACTCCAGCCTGCTTGATTACATGGCGGAACATTACGACGCTGTTGTGATCGAATCCTTCGGTGTCGGCGGACTTCCGTCCTATGAATCCGGAGACTTCTACAGCTCGATCGAAAAATGGATCTCCATGGAAAGATCGTCGTGATGACCACGCAGGTAACGCAGGAGGGCAGTAATATGTCCGTCTATGAAGTCGGTCAAAAGATCAAAAATGCTTTTGGTCTCATTGAATCCTACGATATGACGTTAGAAGCGACCGTGACAAAGCTGATGTGGATCCTCGGTCAGACCAAAGACCATGACAAGGTCCGCGAGATGTTCTACCAAACGATCAACCACGATATTCTTTGGAATACCGGACGAAGATAACCGGATCCGATCTGTCAGGATCCACAAAACGGGGCTGTCGCCCGGCAATTACATTGCCACTGTGACAGCCCCGTTTCTTTATGCAAAAAGCGGATCGTGATTATGGTTTCCACTCTTTTCTGTATTCATCAAATTCTTCATCCGAACAGTATATGGTATGCCCCGGACTTACTTCATGATAAAATGGAAGATTGGATTCACTATAGTGATGCATCTCCGGATCATAATGTAGCTTAACACGTTTTTTCTCCTTTCGAGGATCTGGTTCTGGGATCGCCGAAAGCAGCGCTTTTGTATACGGATGCAAAGGATTTTTAAACAATTCCTCTGAATCTGCCATTTCGACCAGTTTTCCGAAATACATGACACCAATCCGGTTAGAGAAATACTTGACAACCGAAAGGTTATGAGCAATGAACAGGATCGTCAGCCCCATTTCTCCTTTCAATTTGTTTAACAGATTGATGACCTGGGCCTGAACAGACACATCAAGAGCCGATACAGGTTCATCGGCAATCACCATCTGCGGTTCCACAATCAACGCTCTCGCTATACCAATACGCTGACGCTGACCACCAGAGAACTCATGCGGATATCGAGACGCATGCTCTGCCTGAAGTCCCACATGCTCCAGCATTCGGATCACTCTTGTGCGCAGTTCTTCCGGATCCTTTACGCCACGGATCTTTAGTCCTTCTGCAATAATTTCCTGAACTGTCATTCTTGGGTTTAAAGAGGCAATCGGATCTTGAAAGATCATTGCAATATTATCTGTAATATACTGATGAAGTTCCTTATTCATTTTTCCGGAAATTTCTCTGTCGTTAAATTTTACAGTGCCTCCAGTTGGATCATAAAGGCGGATGATCGTTCGTCCCGTCGTTGTTTTTCCGCAACCGGATTCTCCAACGAGACCAAATGTCTCACCACGCTTTACATAAAAGGATACATTATCAACTGCTTTCACAGTTGATTTTTTTCCTTTATTTTTTGTTGTAAAATACATACTCAGATGTTCCACATCCAGAATATGATCTTGACCCTCTGCTAAAGTTGTCTTTTTATTCTCCACGTTCTGCCTCCTCCATCATTCTGGCGATGCGGTGTTTTAAAATATCCGGCATCTCAACTTTGGGTGCATCTGGATGTAAAAGCCACGTAGATGCGTAATGAGTATCAGAAATTCTAAAATACGGCGGTTCCTTGTCAAAGTCGATCTTCATCGCATATTTATTTCTTGCTGCAAACGCATCTCCCTTTGGCGGATAAAGCATGTTCGGCGGAGCACCTGGAATCGCGTATAATGTTTCTTCCGTATGGAGATCCGGCATCGCCGATAACAGAGCCCATGTATACGGATGTGCCGGACGATAAAAGATATCCTCACACGTTCCCACTTCCACGATCCGTCCTGCATACATCACGCATACGCGATCTGCAATATTGGCAACAACACCTAAATCATGAGTAATAAAAACGACCGATAAATCACGTTCCCGTTTCATATCCTCAATCAATTCCAAAATGCGTGCCTGAATCGTCACATCAAGTGCGGTCGTTGGCTCATCACAGATTAGGATCTCTGGATTACAGGCTAGCGCGATCGCAATCACGATACGCTGTCTCATGCCACCGGAAAACTGGAACGGATATGCTTCATAGCGCTCTGCTGCATTTGGAATTCCTACTGCCTCCATCAGCTCGATTGCTCTCTGCTTTGCCTTTGATTTCTCTATAGAACCACTTAAAACCAATGCCTCTGTAATCTGTTTCCCTATCTTCATGATTGGATTCAGAGCGGACAGCGGATCCTGGAATACCAGAGAAATTCTTTTTCCCCTGATCTTATAAAAATCTTTTTCTTTATATTTTGCCATATCTTCGCCCTGATACATGATCGAGCCACTATCAATATGACCATTTTTTGCAAGGATCCCAAGGATTGCCTTAATTGTAACTGATTTTCCAGAGCCTGATTCTCCTACAATCGCCAGTGTTTCTCCCTTCATCAGGTCAAAGCTCACATCACGAACTGCATGGACCTTTCCAGCAAATGCATTAAAGGAAACTGAAAGATCTTTTACACTTAAAATAGGTTCCATATGATTTCTCTCCTTTCCTTATGCACCACGCTGAGTCGGATCAAACGCATCACGCAGACCATTAGACAGCATATTAAACGCGATCATTAATATAGAAATTACAATTGCCGGGAAAAATACCTGATTCGGATACTGCTGCATGACCTTCTGTCCCTGAGACAACAAAACTCCAATAGAACTCTCCGGTGCACGAATACCAAGTCCAATGTATGCCAGAAACGACTCTGTAAAGATCGCACCAGGGATCGCAATCATGGCACGAGTAATGATCGGACCAATGGAGTTTGGCAAAATGTGACGGAAGATCAATGCCATATCTTTAACACCAAGAGTTCTGGCCGCAAGTACATATTCACTTCCTTTATATCGATAAAACTGGGAACGGATCATTCTGGCTGTACCGATCCAGTTCTGCACCACAAGACAAAGAATAATTGATAGAATACCAGTTCCGAAAAACAGGATAAATAATGTTACAACGACAATTTCCGGGAACGAACCGATGATCTCTGTCAGACGCATCATGATCATATCGATCTTTCCACCGTAATATCCGGCGATTGAACCATACACGATACCAATAAAAACATTACAGATCACGGAGATAAATGCAATTGCCAAAGAAACCCTGGCACCGCGCCACATTCGCACCCACAAATCACGACCAAGATAATCGGTACCCATCCAAAAATATGTACCGTCTTCCAGACCGCTGTACTTATAATAATCCACCTTTATGTCACACATCTCCACACCCTGTACGTTTCGGTGATTGATCACCTTTAAAATACATCCTTCCGGATAACGGGTCGTATCATTTAGGCTATCCACCCGGCGTTTTGTCAGCCAACGTGTTCCATCCAGAATCCCGACATTTTCCAGAACCGGCATTTTAGGCGGCAGATTGATCCGATTCAGATCCTGATCATTGTATCCCCACCGACTAGTCATTGGCATAACGATTGCCATACATAAAATAACGATAATTCCAATAAAAGCAATAATTGAAACCTTACTTCTACAGAAACGCATCATCGCATCTTTAAAGAATCCAATCGCTTTATCCTGAAATGTTTCATCTGCAATATCTTCTTTTAACTGAACAAATTCAAATTCCGTTTTATCAATTTTATATTCCGCTTCATCGGAAGAATAAAACTTTGTCATTATTTCTTCCCTCCCATCCTCACGCGTGGATCAACAATGCCATAGGAAAGATCCACGATCAATACGGTAACAAGTGACACTACGGAATAAAAGATCAGGGCTGCCAGTGTTACGGTGTAGTCCGGTGCATTGATGGATTTTACCATAATGCCACCCATTCCCGGTATTGAAAAGATCGTTTCAATTACAAGACTTCCTCCCATAATACTGGTAAACATCGGAACAATGATATTCATAAGCGGAAGCATGGAATTTCGAATTCCATGGTTGATCGTTGCCTTACGTTCTGTTAGACCCTTTGTCTTAGCTAAAAGCATAAAATCCGAATTGATCGTTTCTGCTAACTCTGCTCTCAGATATCTGGTCACACGGGCGATCGGTCCAAGGGACAACGCCAGAATCGGAAGTGCCAGACAATAAAATTTATCCAAGCCAACAACTGTCGCATCAAAAATGATTGGGAACAGACCTGCTTTAAATGCCACAAAATACTGGAGCAACGTAGCGAAAATAAAGGATGGTACTGAAATAAATATAACGACTAAAAATGAGATCAGATAGTCTGTCATTGTATTTTTCCTGACCGCTGCCACAATTCCCAGGATAATTCCTAACGGAAGTGATATGATCAATGAAAAAAAGTTAATATAAAGAGTAACCGGAATTTTTGTTTTGATCACTTCCCATACCGGAACATTTACATACATTTTTAATGAGGTTCCCCAATCACCCTCCAGCACAAGTCCTTTGAGAAATAGTGCGTACTGAACAGGTATTGGCTTATCCAGATTATATTTTGCTTCCAGCGCTTCTCTCTGCTCATATGTCATATCGACAGCATCATCAAAAATTCCGCCTGGCATTAACCGGATTACCATAAATCCTATGGTAACAATAATAAACAGAGTCACCAGCATCGCCAGAATTCGCTGTATAATGTATTTTGTCATATCATTCCCTCCGAGTTTCCGTTGTTATTTCGGCAAGATTCATTCATTCCTTTCAGTGATCGGATCTTCTGTTATAAAAAAGCAGCCTGCCGGCACGCAAGATCCGGCAGGCTGCATGTTGTAGAACCATTCAGTTTCCTTATCGGTTATACTTCTTTATCACTGATCGTAAAGCCAAATCCATAACCTGGAATATATTCATCCGACGGAAGGATCACCTTCGGATTGATCAGATAGTAGTTCGGAGCTTCATATACCGGACATGCTGCGACTTCATCTAAAATAATCTGTTCAATTTCTCTCGCAAGCTCCAGACGATATGCCGGATCCTTCTTTGCTTCCAGATCATAGTTTGCTTTTTCCCAAAGCGCATCCACCTCATCGTTATAATACGGCTCATTCTTGTTTGAATACATACTGGTATAAACCTTAAGTCCATTCCATGGAGCCTCTGTACTTGTGTTCCAGCCTCTCCACTGAAGCTCATAGCTGTTCGGATCACCGTTTTTCCATCCCTTAATATAGGAATTCAAAACGCCACTTGGAGCAGCCATCAATTCTAGTGTAAAACTGTCACCAAAAATCTCCGGAAATGTTTTGTGTAAAAACTCAGATGCTGCTTTGTTATTGGCACTTGTCTCATTGTACTGTAACGTCAAAGTCAGATTGCTGATACCGCACTCTGCCATCGCCTTATCGTAATACTCTTTTGCAAGTTTCGGATCATATCCGAAATTGTCTGCCAGATATTCCTGTGCCTCCGACATTTCACGATATGTTTTTCCATCAAGACCAAGGCATTTACTCGGTACGAGGTAGTTTGCCGGAATACCGTTTGTCATTTTGGCAATGCTCTGACGATCCACTGCATAGAACAATGCTTTTCTGAAATTTACATTTCCAAGAATTCCATTATTATTGGTATTTCCATGGTTGATCGAAATTACCTGAATGGCTTTTGCAGGTCCCGTCTTAATACTCGGATCATCTACATACTGTTCGATTGCCTCCGGGCTTAATGTAACTTCATCCATCTCACCGTTCAGATAAAGCTCAAGAGCAGTATTTTTGTCTGCTACTACTTTATAAACATACTCATCCAGCTTGATCATATCAGAAAGAACATAATCTGGATTTCTCTTCATTTTAAAGACAGAGCCAGGAACCCAATCTGTTAAAATGTAAGCACCACAGCTCATATAAGTATCTTTTGTGGAACCATATGAGGTCTTTGTTCGATCCGCGTTCATTCCTGCTTCATAAGTTGGCTTATGTACCAGATTAGTCCATACATAGTGGAAATGGCTTCGGACATCTGCTTCCGTAACCGGGGCATCCAGTTCAAGTCCAAGAAGATAATCACCATTTCTCTTAATTCCCACTTCATCCCAGGAAACCTTATTCTCAGTCCCCTGAAGTGAATATTCTGTAGCTTTTGTGATTGTGATGTAGTCGCTTGCAAGCTGAGAAGCACGGCTATTTACCATAAGCGGATCCAGACACATCTTAAACGAATAAATCACATCATCAACTGTAATCGGGTCTCCGTTTTCCCATTTTGCATTTTCGCGAATCTTAATCTGCCATACTTTTCCTTCCTCATCCAGCTGTTCCGGTTTACTTTCTGCAAGCTCCGGGACATAGTCTGAACTTTTTCCGTCTTCCGTCGGATAAAGGCGGTATAGAAGGAGTGTGCTCGGACTGATAATATCTGAGCTGACACTTAATGTATAAATATGGCTGTTTAAAGTATCAACATCTGACGTCATATAATCATTAAATATCTTTGGACCTGCTGATGTTGTTGTAGCAGCCTCTGTCGATACCTGAACAGCTTCTGTGTCGGAATCTTCAGGATTTTTCGGTTCACTGCTACACCCGGTTATTGTACCAAGCACCATTGTACATGCTAACAACGCTGCAATTGTCCTCTTTCTCATCTTGTTTCCTCCTTTTGTTTCATATTTTTCAAACAAGCTTTCGATATTCTTTTTTTCGTTTAGAATTTCTCATCTGTTGACATTTATATAGATCCCGTTATAATAAAATCCATATGCATGACATCAAATCAGTGAAAGGATGGTTTCTTATGTCTTCATTGTTCCGAAAAAGCTTTTTCAAGCATCTCCTGATCGGAGGCTGCTTTGGAATCCTCTATTTGTTATTCAGCCATAATTCATTTTTTTTGAATCGGCTGATTAACTCGTTCTTTCTCTCCAGCCTCCCTCCGCTTATTTTTGGAGGTTTCCGATTCGCTAAAAATCTCGGAACCTTTGATCTGTTTATTTATAGTCATCGAAAACTTTTTAAATACGGCAAACACCATGAAAAATTCGAAAAAGAAAATGAAATGATTGCTCCAGATTCCACTCAGAAGCTTGGTTCCTATTACGAATACCTGCATTCACAAAAACCTGCATCCTCCTGTATCGGAGCTGTTCTTGCCGGAAGTTTCTATCTGATTATATCGTTGTTCCTTACATTCTTTACGCTTTAGTAAAGTTTGTCTGCTTTCTTCTTTTTTGTGAATTGTTGTGTATTTTTTTAATTTTCTGTTTGTTTTAAGTTCATTTCTGTGTTCATTATATCTTTTCAGAATATAGCTGACAAGTTTTTTCCAGTACTTTCAGACCTTTGGGTTCATTTTTTTGTCAAAAAAATTGATTAGGTTGATTTGCATCATTTTTTCTTAACAAATCAACCTAATCAAAGTATGTTTCTTTATGTACTGATCATAAACTCTTACAAATATGTCTCTCCCTTTCCGGTGATCTCACATCCTCCTTTGGTGCGATTTGTATGGACCAATCCCTGCTCCGCCATGCTGTGGATCGTGCTTCTTATCTTTCCTTCGCTTACATCCATGCCGTTCTCCTGAACCATATGAAGCAAGGTGACTCTTCCTATTTTCGGATTCTGACTTAAGCAGATCAAGATCTGCCGTTCCAGCGGGGACAGGTCCTTTGCATTTTCATGCACCTGAGAAAGAATATACGCCGGTAGATCTCCTTCCGTCAGTTTTGCATCTGCTTTGACACAGAAGAAATATTTACATAAGTTCTCGATTTCTTTTCCGTTTCCAGGCCAGTTGTAGCTCATTAAAAACTTCCAGAGTCCGTCACTGAACAGTTCTTTCCAGGATAAGGACGGATTATTATATACATTCCTTAAAAAATATTCAAATAATAGCGGAATATCTTCCGGTCTTTTTCGCACCGGCAGCGTTGCCAGGGATACTTCATTGATGCGATAAAACAGTTCCTTTAAAAATTGTCCGTTACGACTCATCTCATAAAGATCCCGGTCTGCAGAGGCAATCAACCGAATATTGACGGATGAATCCAAAAGCCCAAGAATCTTTCTCTGAAGAGGTTCCGTCAGATTATGGATGCCATCCAGATAAAGCGTTCCGCCGCAGGCACGTTTCAACACACAATCCCTCTCTGACAGATCCAGTTCCCTTGCCACCTGCGCCACATTAAGCGCTGACAGATTCAGCTTAATAAAAGCGCCTCTGCAGCGTTTTGAATTGCTGTGGATCGCCTGAGCCAGAACCTCTTTTCCGGTCCCCGTCTCTCCCTGGATCAGCACCCGGTAATCAGTCAGCGAAATTCTTCGGGCTGTTTCTATCATATGAAGGACCTGGCTATTTTGAGATCGGTAATCGCGAAACTGATACCATGTCTCCATTTCCTGTTCTGGATTCCCATTTCCTGCCTCTTTCCCTGCTTTATGATCCTCCGCTCCGCCATTATGTTCCGAAATCTGCCTTCTTCCTAAATGGATCAGAGTCAGATCCTCATGATTCGTATCCCGAAATTTTCGCAGTGTTATCGTCACCTTTTTATTTCCATGCCGGACAAGCTCTGCCGTCAGGCTCTCCTGATCCGGATATTTTTTCAATATTTCCTCAAACTCCGGCAGGACCTCCAAAAGCGATACACCGATCAGATGCGGTTTATGGATCTCAAGTTCTTCCACAAACGGATCATTGACCATAATCATGATATTTTTCTCATTCAACATACAAATACCGATATCAATGTTGTTGATGATACTCTGTGTGATAAAATTTAAGTTTGTTGTCTGTCGAACCTGATGATTCGACATTTTAAGCAGTTGGACAAATTGATTCAGATAATTCTGCGTCACCACGTCCGCGATGCTCATAGAAAGGTTAAAGAATGATGCGATCTCTGCGATCGTAGATACATCCACCACCCGGATCCCGATGTCGATCACATGCGGAATATATCTCGGTACATACCGTTCTTCTCCTAATGTCACTGCATACTGGATCGAATAATCAGGTTCACCGCATCCCGGATAATACGGAATAAAATGATATTGTGAAAAGCCATATGTATTTAAAAGATGTATCGCCCCTTTCGTCGTTCTCTCTGTATCATTGATCAGATATACCTGCGAACTCGGCGGGATCGAAAGGATCTTATGCAAATACGTAAAATTGAAGGTTCTGATACAAATCAGGAAATGAATCTTCGGGGTCAGCTTTGACTCTGCTCTTCTCGCTGCCCCCTTGGACGCAAACAATACCAAATCAAACTGTTCCATTATTTCTGACGTAACATCATCAGCAAGACGCGCTTCCAGTTGGATATAACGGCCAAATATTTGAGTCAAATAAGAGCGGAGTCCTACATTGGTAGATGGACTGCAGGACACCAGCAGCATCGTTTTTTTCATATGCATTTTCCCCCTACTGATTATTAGGTTAATTATACCTCCCATTTAATTTTCAAACAACCTAATCACAGGAAATTATGAATCAGATTTTTTATATATTCATCATAATACTTTTTGCTTTGACAGTGTATTTCTTGAATTGTACAATAATAATTGAAAAACACTTTTTCTGATGCATTTTACAATAGAAAGGAGACGAACTGCAATTGTTACTCATTAAGAATGGAAAACTCATCACCATGGCCGGAATCTATGAACAGACTGGCGATATTTTAATTGAAAACGGGAAAATATCCCAGATCGGAACAGTTGGAGCTGTTCCTGCAGATTGTAAAGTCATTGACGCGGCAGGAAGACTGGTAACGCCGGGACTCATTGATGCCCACTGTCATATCGGACTTCTGGGAATCAACAGCCCTGCGGAAGTGGACGGAAATGAGAATACGGATCCGGCACTTCCGGGGCTCCGCGGCATTGACGCTTTAAAATGGAATGACGTTACCTTTGATGTTGCCGTTCGTCATGGTGTCACAACCGTTGTTACCGGACCAGGAAGCTCTAATATCATCGGCGGAACCTTTACTGCTATAAAGACAGCCGGAAAAGATCCGGATTCACGTGTCATATCTCAGGAGATCTGCATGAAAATGGCTCTGGGAGAAAATCCAAAGGTCAATTACGGCAAGCGTGACAAAGCACCAAAAACACGGATGATGAATGCTGCCATTATGCGGGAACAGCTTTTCAAGGCAAAGGAATACCATAAGAACTATAAAGAACATGGAAATGATCCTGATTTTCCGTTTGATTTTCATATGCATTCCCTTATGCGCGTTTTTGACGGCATGCGCGTAAAGATCCATGCACATCAGGCAGACGATATTCAAACAGCGATCCGTATCGCAAACGAATTTGGTCTTCGTTATTCGATCGATCACTGTACGGATGGCTATCTGATCGTCGATGAGCTTGTAAAAAATCATGTCCAATGCCTCCTCGGTCCTACGGTCGGAGGAAAAGGAAAATTTGAAACAAGGCATAAAACCTTTGAAGCCGGACGGATTCTTGAAGAAGCCGGTGTCACCTTCGGACTCATCACAGATGCCCCTGTCGTTCCCATTGAAGGTCAGCTTCTGCAGGCTGCTCTCTATATCAAGAATGGACTTTCCAGAGAGATGGCTCTCAAGTGCCTCACCATCAATAACGCAATCATTACCGATATTGATTCCAGAGTCGGAAGCCTGGAACCGGGAAAAGATGCTGATGTGGTCATCTGGAATGTAGATCCATTGGCAACCATGAGCCAGGCCGGTATCGTTATCGTGGACGGTGAAATCATATACAGTAGAAAGGCGGGGGAAAGCAATGTTGATTATCAAAAACTGTAATCTCATCAATATGGCCGGAATCTACGAAGAAAAGAAAGATCTGGTTATAGAAGACGGAAAAATCCTTGATATCTGCGACAATGCAGTCAGTAAGTACAATGTTGGACATGTCAGCATCGATGCCTGCGGTCACTATGTGACACCGGGATTTGTAGAACCTCATTGCCAACTGGGCGTGCGGGAACAGATCTATCGTTTTGAAGGCGACGATTCGAACGAAACCTCCGATCCAATCCTCCCACAGCTTCGCACATTAGACGCGATCAACCCTGCCGACGAAGGTTTTCAAATGGCGCTTGCCGGCGGTGTTACCACCGCAGTTGTCTGTCCGGGAGATGCCAATCTGATTGGCGGAACCTGCGCCGCGATCAAAACTGCGGGAAAAACAGTTTCCGACCTCACGATCGTGCCGGAACTTGCTTTTCATATGAG
>ERZ894223.1902-NODE-1902-length-11864-cov-8.430688_pt1 | contig 11864 bp, 7 predicted proteins | sample MGYA00380293_ERZ894223 | MGnify/ENA primary metagenome ERZ894223 (study PRJEB32331, sample SAMN06328445) | human gut metagenome | biome: human gut microbiome; feature: stool | host: Homo sapiens | collected 2014-11-05 ...
AATCACAGGTCTTCCCATTGCTGCATTTTCAAGATTTGTATTCGCCATACCTTCATGCCATGATGGCAGTACAAAACAATGGCTCTGTTCTATGAATGGTCTTACGTCCGTTTGATATCCTTGATAATGTAACCAGCCTTCTGCATCATACTTCTTTATCTTTTCTGAGTAATTCTCTTCAAATCCTCCAAGAATATTTAAGGAGCATTTGTATCCATTCTTATTGAGCTTTCGCATTGCCTGGAATAGTTCATCAATTCCCTTTTCCTGCATTACTCGGCCAATAAAAAGGAATCTTGTACAATCTCCGCTTTCTGGATATTCTGCATATTGAAAATGCTCCAGATCAACTCCGGCACCGGCTAATACATGTGTTTTATTCTTTGGAACAATTTCTGTATTTACGAATATATCCCTGTTCTCTACATTTTCAAAAAGAACGATTTTTACTTTTTTTAATGCAGTCTTATACATTCCTGTTACAAGCTGCTTTAACATTCCATTCCCTTGGAATGCCGTTCCCAGTCCTGTAATATTTACAACATACGGAACCTTTAATAATCTGCACACCATACCACCATATATATTAGGTTTTATTGTATAAGTCAACACAAGATCCGGTTGCATTTTCTTAACGGTCGCATAATACGCTCTCATTAATCCTAGATCTTTCACTGGATTCATTCCACGGCGTTCCATGGGAATTCTTTTGATAGCACAATGCATCTTTTTCAGGTTGTTTTCAGCTTTTTTCTCATTCTCATCATCAAGCTTCGGTACAATTGCTTTTACTGTGTGACCTTGCTTAATCAACTCTTGAATCAACATTCCCCGAAATGTATAGAGTCCTGATGAGTAATTGCATATGATTAATATCTTCATCTTCTTACCTTTTTCTTGCTGGAACTCCAACATAAGTTCCTGCCTCTTTGATATCTTTTACTACAACTGCACCTGCGCCAATCATACAATCTGCATAGATTTCCAGATTATTTCTGACACTGGCTCCTATTCCGATCCAGGTTGATTTTCCAACGGACACAGCCCCTGCCAGTTTTGCTCCCACGGATACATGTACATAATCTTCCAGCCTGTTATCGTGTTCCACAATTGCTCCGGTATTGATAATACAGTGACTGCCAATTTTTGCTCCCGGATTCACCACTGCATTTGCCATAATTACCGTTCCTTCACCAATCGCCGTATCAAGTTTTGAAATAACTACTGTCGGGTGAATTGCCGTATACCATGCTACATTTCCTAATTTATTCACAATTTTCTCGCGTATCGCTGCATTTCCAATCGCTACAATGAATTTTGCATCTAAATATTTCTGATATTCATCGATTATACCAAGAACCGGAAAACCAATGAATTTTTCTGGTAGGTTTGGATTGTCATCAAGGAATCCAACCACCTGATCACCATTCTCTATTACAATGTCAGCGACAACTTTTCCATGTCCGCTTGCCCCGATAATGACAACTGATTGATTCATTTTCTTATCATCTCCAGTCATTTTATGCATTCGTTTCACTCTCTGTTTCTGGTGTTCCTTTAAATGCTTCCATCGTCTCTGAACTTCCGGAACTGATTCCTTCTCGTTTCAGTACTGTCTTCACTGTCTGGAAGATGATCTTCCAGTCTCCCAGAAATGTTATATGATCCACGTAATACACGTCTTTGTCAAACTTGTCTTCCCATGTAATAGCATTTCTGCCATGTACCTGTGCATAGCCTGTAAATCCAGGTCTGACTTCGTGGCGTCTTACCTGATGTTGATTATAGAGTGGTAGATATTTTACCAGTAACGGTCTTGGTCCTACTACTGACATATCTCCTTTTAATATATTGATAAGCTCCGGTAATTCATCTAAGCTTGTAGAACGAAGCATTTTTCCAAAATGTGTCAGTCTTTCTTCATCAGGAAGCAGTTCTCCGTTTTCATCTTTTTGGTCAGTCATTGTCCGGAATTTATATAACGTAAATATCTCTCCATTAAGCCCTGGTCGTTCCTGCTTGAAGATTACAGGGCTTCCAAGCTTGATTCTCACTAATAATGCTGTAATTCCCATAATCGGTGACAACACAATTGTTGCAACCAAAGCACAACAAAAGTCTTGCGGCCTTTTTATGTATTTTTCATAAAATCCCTGCTTATGTGGAATTGCTGTCTCTTTTTGTTCTGTCTGTTTTATCTGTTGCTTGTTGAAGATTTTCTTTCCCACATACGCTACTGCTCCACAGACACTTACAGTTCCTGCGATTACAGCTAACTTCTTGGAATTCTTCATACTCTCATTCCTCGTATCTTTATACAATCTATTTATTTGTTTAATCAAAACACTTTTTAATGACTTCAATAATTCTATCTTGCTGCTCTACTGTCATCTTATTATCACTCGGCAGGCACAATCCTCTGTGAAACAGATCCATTCCAACATCCAACGGCATTCCATCTTTTCCAACTGCACCCCCGGAAATGTATGCATTCGTCTTTGCTCTTCCATCACCTTCACGAGTCACAAATTCATTCATGCGGTAAATTGGCTGCATATGCATTGGTTTCCAGATTGGACGCCCTTCTGCATTGTATTCTGCCAATGTCTCTAATATTTCTGTCGGACAGGTCTTACCCGCTTCGCTGATATATAGCGCTTCCTGCTCTCCACGAACCTGTTTACACATTGCCTCCGGATTGATCAACATGCAAGACAGCCAGAAATTCGGTTTTGATACATTCTCGTCATATGGATTCATTTCAATCGGTAAATCTTTAAATCCTTCTTTATATCTCTCATAAATTGCTTTTTTTGCTGCGATATGCTCCTCCAGATATGGGTACTGTCCTCTGACCACACCCGCAATCACATTACTCATGCGATAATTATATCCCAACTCCTCGTGCTGATACCATGGTGCATTCTCCCTTGCCTGCGTAGACCATTTACGTACTTTATTCGCTGCTTCCATATCATCTGTGAGCAGCATTCCGCCTGATGATCCTGTAATAATCTTATTTCCATTGAAAGAAATCACACCGTAATCGCCAAAATTTCCAGTCTGCACATCTTTATAAGTTGCTCCGAGTGACTCTGCAGCATCTTCTATTATGACTGCTCCATGTCTGTCGCAAATTTCTTTGATCTCATCGATTTTTCCGGGTGTACCGTAAAGGTGTGCCACTACAACCACTTTTACCTCGGGATACAATTCAAATGCTTTCTCTAAAGCAACCGGATCCATATTCCAGGTATCATACTCCGTATCGATAAATACTGGAACTCCACCTTCATACACCACTGGATTTACTGTCGCATCAAATGTCACATCAGAACAAAACACGCGATCTCCCGGTTTTATGCCAGCCAGCTTCATTGCCATATGAAGTGCTGCTGTGCCGGCAGACAATGCAACCGAATATTTACAACCGATTTTCTCACAGGTAAGACGCTCTGCCTCATCAATATTTTTACCAACTGTAGACATCCAGTTTGTTTCATATGCTTCTGTCATATATTTCAATTCTTCTCCATGCATTGTAGGAGATGATAACCATACTTTATTTTCAAAAGGTTTTAATTCCATTGTTTTTCCTCTTTTATCATTCAGCAATTTATTTTTATCTTATCTATGCCAACTTCTGTTGCGCTTCACTCTCTTCCCCCAGCAGTCTCTCATACACTTCGCCCTTTTTCTCGCTTCCATGTTCTCCTGCCGGGTGGTACGTTGTCACGATCTCAGCTACTTTTTCCCGAATATGATCTGCATTAATATATGCCATATCCATCAACGTCTCCAGCTCTTTTAAGAATGTTTCGACTTCGAACGGAATCGGACACCCGATATGGATCAGTTCGTTCCTCGTCTTCTTCAACCCTTCTTCTGCCATCAGCTTCTCTTCATAGAGCTTTTCTCCCGGTCTTAATCCCGTATATTCCACCTTGATATCCACATCCGGTTTCAGTCCGGACAGCTTGATCAGGTTTCTTGCTAAAGTATCGATCTTCACCGGACTTCCCATATCCAGCACAAAGATTTCTCCGCCATGCGCATACGTTCCTGCCTGCAGAACAAGGCTGACTGCTTCCGGAATCGTCATGAAATAACGGATAATATCCGGATGAGTCACCGTGACCGGCCCTCCCGCTTCAATCTGCTTTTTAAACAGCGGGATCACAGAACCATTGCTTCCCAGTACATTTCCAAAACGGACTGCTACAAACTCTGTCTTGATATCTTTCGGGAATTCCTGCTGCACCATTGCTCCGTCTTCATCATCTGCATGGGCATACAGAATCGGCAGCTTCTCTGGTGTCCCCTCTTTGATCATACGATCAAAAGACTGGATGATCATCTCACACAGACGCTTGCTCGCTCCCATAATATTCGTCGGATTGACCGCCTTATCCGTGCTGATCAGAACAAATCTCTGACAGCCGTTCATCATCGCCGCATAGGCCGTCTTATACGTTCCGATCGCATTGTTTTTGATGGATTCGCATGGGCTGTCTTCCATCAGTGGCACATGTTTATGAGCAGCTGCATGGTACACCACCTCTGGCCGATACGTCTCAAATACCGCATTGATCCTTCTGGAATCCCGAATGGAACCAACCAGGACCACCAGATCCAGATCCGGATATTTCTTTTTCAATTCCTGTTGAATATCATATGCATTGTTTTCATAAATATCAAACACGATCAACTGTTTCGGCTGATACGATGCGATCTGACGACAGAGTCCGGATCCAATGCTTCCGCCTCCTCCGGTCACCATTACCTTTTTGCCATGAATAAACGCATGGATCTCTTCCATATTTACTTTGATCGGCTCCCGTCCCAGCAGCTCCTCCACGTCGACATCCCGCAGAGCGCTCACCTTGACCTCTCCGGTCAGGAACTGATACACGCCCGGCAGGTTTTTCAGCTCACATCCCGTCTCTTTACAGATGTTCAGAATATCTCTTTTTTCCTCTGCCGTAGCACTCGGTACTGCTACAATGATCTTGTCGATCTTATAGCGTTCCACACACGATAAGATATCGTCCCGACCGCCGACGATCGGCACCCCTTCGATGTACCTTCCCCATTTATTCGGATTATCGTCAATAATACAGCAGACAATATCCTTCAGCTCTTTTGCGGTCTTGATATCCCGCAGGATGATCTGACCGGCCTTTCCGCCCCCGATCAGAAGTACCCGCTTCGCTTTTGCGATCTCTTCTGTTTTACGCCGCTTACTTCTCTCCAATAAAACGAACCGATAGGCAAAACGTACCATCAGCGTCATACCAAACTGGATCACCGTTCCGAAAAAATAATACGAAAGCGGCATTCTGCCCAAAAAAAGCGTCATACCTGTACAATGAAACAAACTTGAAATACCTGTTGCAACTATCATACGTACTAACTCACTATAGCTTGCAAATCTCCAGATACTGTTGTACAGACGTAGACGCCAAAATACGAATAACGAAAATATAACATAAATACCAATAAATTTAAGGTATGCTCCCAAAAATTCCTTTGGGATCATAGAATATCTGCAGTCAAACCGAAACCACAGTGCCAGAAAAAATGCAATCACAATAGAAACTGCGTCGTATCCGGCCAGCGCAAGGGAAACAACCTGCCAGTGCTCAACCTTCTTCTTCGTGTATCGAACCGCATTTGCTTTTGCTTGATTCAAACTCTTTCCCACAAAACTCTCCTCCTAGGTGTTGCTTATTTTCAAACATTGGATAATATCCTTATCCTCTTCCATCCCCAATCCCTGATGTTTATAAAAATTTCATAAACATCGTCTATCTATTTAAATCTACTACATTTCTCTACGTTTTTCAACATATAACGCCTTTTTATACAATAATTTCCTAATTTTGATAACAGTACACAATATGTAACAAATCCTCACCTGTTTGACATAAAAAGCGCAATAATATCTCCTCACATTCTTTCGTTTTTTATATAATTTTCTAATTCTTCCAAGGACTTCTTTCTTATTTTTTTGTATATATTTTCAAAAAAAGTGGAAGAAATCTCTTTCCTCCACTTTCCATTTAAATATTAAAGTCTTTTTCTGTCAAAATAATGCGGTCTGCATCGTCTGTATTCTTTCCAAGTACCCGTTTTACAAGTTTCTTTGCAGATACCTTCTGGGAATGCGCCATAGCCTCATCCATGATATCTTTTACTTCTGCGACTGTCACTGCATGATCTTCTCTCTGCAGTGCATCGATACGGCTGTACAATGCCAGGATTCCCATCTCGTCGATTCGGTATCCATTCTCCTGTGCATACGTCTGACCGAATGTAACCAGCTCATCATTTACAAAGATCGGCACTTCCAGTCTGCTTGTAAATTTCTTTCTGAATTCTCTATTGGAAGAAAGAACCCGGTCCAGCGGCTTTCTCTGCTCTTCCAATACGATCAGCATCTCACCTGTATCCTTTTCCATCGCCTTGTTCAGCTTCGCAACCGTTCTTTCACTTAATTTTCCTGCTTTTTCAATGATCAGCGCTCCGCCGTACAGCTTGGCAATGATATCACTGATCTTCTTCTTATTCAGCGCTTCTCCGGTGATGATCGCAACTCTTCCCTGACGGATCTTTCTCTGCTTCTGGATCGCTTTGACCACATCAACCGCAAGAACCGTCTTTCCGTTGCCTTTGTTTCCGACGATCAGCAGGTTGCCTGTATTGGATGTACCTCTTCTGTTCGTACAGTTGCGGTCCTGCTCCAAAACATCCACAAGCTGTTCGCTCATGCCGCGCACCGGAACAAAGTAGGAGAACAGCTTCTTCTGCTCTTCTGTCAGCCCTGCTCTTTTTGCGCCCTGTCCGGACAGGTCATAGCGGCTGTGTACCAAAAATCCTGTATCGGAAATCGATAATGCATCTGCAATCTCATCCATCGGAAGCGGTGCAGTCTTTCCTGTCGCGATCAGCTTCGCAGTCTCTTTTCTGCTCAGCGGTGTCGTAGAACTCAGAATATCCGACTCAACAGGCTCTTCATCCGGGATCTCACGATCATCCGGTTCATCACTCAGCGTCGGCTTGAACTCTTCCTGCAGTCCTGCTGCAATCGATTCGTAATCGTCCTCATAATCCAGTTCTTCTTCGAATTCCTCTTCCAACTCCTCTGCTGCATCTTCTGTCAGAAGGTCTTCATAATCTTCTGCACTGTCAACATCCAGAGTCAGCTCTTCTGATTCCATTCTAAGCTCTTCTGTTGCTTCCTCCTTATTCTCAGGAGGTGCAACAGGAGTGCTCGTGTGTACCGGAATCTCCTCACTCTCTTCTTCCGGAATCACACCTTCGATCTCATCGATCATCCTCTGGATATCCGGGGATAAGATCGGGCTCTTTGGCTTGCGCTCGATCTGCTCTACATCCTCTTCATTCACTTCCGGAACTTCCTCCGGTTCAACACCGCCCTCTGCGGCTTCCCACTCAGCAAGAATATCATCAATATCAAGTATATCGTCAACCGGCTCGTCTATTCTCTCATCCTCTTTGATTTCTGTTTCTTCTAATTTAATAGATTCTTTTTCCATATCTTCCTTCTCAGCCTCTTCTGCTACTTCAGGTTCCTCGATTACTTCCACATCTGCTGCATCTGCCGTTTCCGGTTCTGCCAGCTCTTCTAATTCTTTCAGGTCAACTTCCTTAACTTTCGTCTCGATCGTCTCCTCAATGATCTCTTCTACAGGTTCTTCGATCACTTCTTCCTCTGCCACTTGATCCAGCAATTCCAGATCTGATAATGACTCAATCTCTTCCAGTGCTTCTGCCAGATCTGAGCAATCATCTTCCCCTGTACTCTCCTCGTCATCACCTTCCACCGGTCCTGCGTCCTCTTCTGCCAATTCTTCGATGTCTTCTTCGTACTCTTCCGCATCCTCTTCTGAAAGTTCAATCTCTTCCTGCTCCTGCGCTTCTTCTGTTTCTGTATGGAAAAGATTCTGAAGTGCCTCGCCAAGCTTCATCGTATCACCCAGCTTCTTCTTCGACGGCTCCGCTTTTTTCAGCTGCTCTGCCACTTCCTCCTCACTGAGTTCGGCATTCTCCGACTCTGCGATCTGCTCTGAACGCTCCAGCATATCCTCTGTATAGCGGGCAGCTTCTTCCTGCTCTCTTCTCCGCTTTTCTTCTTCCTCAGCTTTTATTCTGCCCAGATCAATCAGTTTTTCCGCTTCTCTTTCTGAAGATTTTTCTGCTTCTTCCAGCCTTCTGTCATACTTTTCCTGCTGAAGCGGAGTCAATGGCTTGTATCGCATCTTCAGTTCCATAGCCTTGTATACATACTTGCCTTCGCTGAACCACAGGATCAGATCATCACACTCTTCCAGACATTCGGCTGTCATCCCGGCTTCTTCATATCTCTTGGCCAGCTCGTATGCCCACTCTTCGACATACTCTGCTTTTTTGAACTGCTCCAACGCACGGATCTGCTGCTCGATCGGAGCTCTCCGTGCTCTCAACAGGCGGTATCTTAAGATGTACTGATTGGGATCTTTTGGCGCAGCCTGTACGTATTCATCATAATAGTCGATCGCCTCTTCCAGATTTCCAACCTTTATCGCAAGAGTACACAAGCGATATAATATCTTTCTGCTCCCCTCTGTTCTATGATAGGCAGCTCTCAGAACTCCAAAACTCTTACGGTAATCTCTGATCTTTTCATATATATTGCTGACGTTTAACAGCATATTTACATTTCTGACACGCTTCCAATCAATGCTGTCAGCAATCTCAGCGGCTCTGTTGTATGCACCGTTTTCCATAAGTTTTAGCATCTGTTCTGTCTTCAACTTATATTCATACTTGTCCACTATGCTCACCTCATTATACTTAGTCTGTACCTTACAGGTATCTTTCTCTTCATTGCCTAGTTTGTTCTAGTTTACCATATGACTCCCGTAATGTCAAAAAAATGCACCCTCAATTGACATTGAAGATGCATTTTACATTTTATTCAAATTTTTCATATTCTATTTTATAAATCGAAGGAACTTCTCAATTCTGTTCCTGCAAGACCTCTACCTATGTTAATTGATATAGCAGTCTGTTCACTAAGACTGGCTTATATGAAACCTCCTGTTCTTCAATTTAACAATATCTATAACCTAAATCCGACTCGGTATCGGTATCATCCTATCATGAAAGTCCTCTCTTCAGTTATTCTCTCTATAACCTTTCGGCTGCTGCAGTATCATCTGACGATATTCCAACATCCTATTTGATTATTCTTTCTATAACTGGGGGTGCTTCATATAAAACTGATATTCCTTATCCATGTTTCTTTACACATGTTCGGGAACTTTGGCTACATGTGGTATCTATATTCAATACGTCTGTAGATGTCGAATCTTTTCATTTTCATCCAGCTTTACAATCTCTTCGATTTGATCTTTTCATTCACTTTTACTGGATCTTATCTTTCGTGGTAAAGGTCTCTTTCACAGGAACCTGCATCTACCGTACCACTGACATATTGAAATGTAACTGATGATATACTGTCCATTGGACCTCTGCCTCCTTAGTTCGTTTATTTTTAATCTAACAGAACGACTGCTTACTAAATTAAGAATCGCTCTTTAGTTAAATATCCTTTTGAGATGTGTGATTGTTGTATCTCTTTTGGATTGACTTAATAATAACACTATCCCTTTTAGTTGTCAACACATTTTTTATATTTTTCTTTAATAATTTTTAAACTATTCTTTTTTGTTTGAATTTTCTGAATATTTAATTTGTATAATATGCGCATTGCGATTGTACACAGATACAGATATAATAAATTTACTTTTTAGCTGTCGTCTGTACAGCATTGGCTTCTGTCTTTTAGAAGCTGTCTGTTTTCCGGCGTTTCGCCAGATTTTCAGTTAATTTTAACCGAACACAAGAATAAGAAGTTTGCATCTACACGATAAGTTTTTTATAATGGAGGAAAGTACATGCGAAAAAATAAAAAAAGAAATCACCAGAAACACCCTGTCCCGAATCACAAATATAAGGATCGGCTTTTTCGCTTGGTTTTCAATAACAAGAGGGATCTTTTGGACCTGTACAATGCATTGAATAATACCTGCTATGAAAATCCGAATGATCTTGAAGTGAATACACTGGAGGACGCTGTTTATCTCTCTATGAAAAATGATATTTCATTCCTGATCGGCGGGACACTGAATCTCTATGAACATCAGAGCACGTATAATCCAAATATGCCATTGCGCGGACTGATCTATCTCGCCAGGTTATATGATGGATACGTTGAGACGAAAAATATCAATTTATACAGCAGCTCTTTAAAAAAGCTGCCGATTCCTCAATACTTTGTGTTCTATAACGGCACAAAAGAACAACCGGATGAGACGATTCTTCAATTGACGGATGCGTTTGAATCTGTATCCGATAATCGGCAGCCTTGTCTGCAGTGCACCGCAGTGATGCTGAATATCAATTACGGACATAACCTTGCGCTTATGGAAAAATGCCAGCGGCTGAAAGAGTATTCTATTTTTGTGGATACGGTAAGGATCCAGTGTAAGAAAACGAGTGATCCGAGGCACGCTGTCACGAAAGCGGTGGACATCTGTATTGAAAAGGGAATTCTTCGGGATGTACTGGTGAAGCATAAAGCGGAGGTAATCAGTATGGTTCTGACATCGTTTAATCAAAAGGCTTATGAGAAAGATTTATATGAAGAGGGCGTTGAGGAGGGCATTAATCTCGGACAAAAAGAAATTGTTCTCCATATGCTTCATTCCGGCAACTCTCCGGAGCAGATTGCTCAGCTGACCGGAATTGATGTTGAAGTTGTAAAACAGTGGATTGAAAAAGCTAAATAACTTTTACAAAAGCATATCCCCCGGATCTCAGGCTTCTTTCTCCTGAAATCCGGGGGATCTATTCATTTTCTCTATTTTCTTAACAGATTTCAGCTCCTGCCGGCATTGATTTTTCCGGTGTCATCAGTGCAAGGTTGCCTTCTGCATCTTCTGCGCATAACAACATTCCTTCGGATAATACTCCGGCCAGTTTTGCCGGTTTCAGATTTACAAGAACCATCACTTTCTTTCCGACCATTTCTTCGGCTGTGTAATGACCTTTGATTCCGGATACGATCTGTTTTACCTGGCTTCCGATCTTCACCTGTGAGCAAAGGAGTTTTCTGGATTTTTTCACTTCTTCGCAGGCAATGATTTCTCCGACCTGGAACTGCATTTTTCCAAAATCGTCAAATGTGATCTCTGGTTTTGCTTCGATATCGATCACATCTTCCTCTTCTTTTTCTTCTTCAACCGGTGGATGCAGCTCTTCTACTTTTTTCAGAACTTCTTCCAGATCCAGTCTTGCGAAGAGGATTTCCGGTTTTTCTGTTACATGACCATTTCCAAGCTGTTCCAGAATCTTCTTGCTTGTAGAAGGCATAAAGGATTCCAAAAGCTCTGCCCCGCGGGAAATGCTCTGAATGAGGTTCCAGAGAACTGTTTCCAGACGGTCTTTTTTTGCTTCATCTTTTGCCAGTACCCATGGCATTGTCTCGTCAATATATTTGTTGCAGCGTTTGAAGAGATTGAAAATTTCTGTCATTGCATCTGCCACACGCAGCTCTTCCATCTTGTCTTCGACTGCTTTTGGTGTGCTTTCTGTCACTGCCTTCAGATCTGCATCAACCTCTTCTGCCACACCTTTGTCTGTTACAGTTCCGCCGAAATATTTATTTGTCATGGAAACGGTTCTGTTTACCAGATTTCCAAGTGTATTTGCAAGATCCGAATTCATGCGCTCTACCATCAGTTCCCATGTGATCACTCCGTCATTTTCAAACGGCATCTCATGAAGAACGAAATAAC
>ERZ894223.1934-NODE-1934-length-11677-cov-5.452160_pt1 | contig 11677 bp, 10 predicted proteins | sample MGYA00380293_ERZ894223 | MGnify/ENA primary metagenome ERZ894223 (study PRJEB32331, sample SAMN06328445) | human gut metagenome | biome: human gut microbiome; feature: stool | host: Homo sapiens | collected 2014-11-05 ...
GTGGCACCGCATATTGGAAAAGCTGTTTCCAGGTTACGTGTTTGTGCGGACGAGCACACCAGAGCAGGTTCGCGAGGTGCTCGGGCGTGTGCCCGCATTTAGCCGCATGCTCACATCTGCAGGCGATACGTGTTTGCCCCTTACCGACGATGAGGTTGCCTGGATCAACGCCACCACAAATGTGGACACGCATGTGATGGAGATGAGCGAGGGCGTCATCGAGGGAGATCGCGTGATGGTGATTCGTGGTCCGCTCAGGGGTCACGAGGCGCGAATTACGCGGGCAGATCGGCACAAGCGCCTGGCATGGGTTGATATGGACATGTTCGGAAGACATAAAACGATTCGAGTTGGGTTGGAGATTGTATCCAAGAAATAAGGCTCGAATCGATGAAAAAATGGGGGAAGGCCATGGCCGAGGCTACGAATTACACGGGGGATGAAGATATGAGCGGGGAAGAGGCCGCTCGCTCTCGTGTGGCAAAGCGGGGAGATTTCTGCGTGCCGCCGCCGGACGACACGGTTCCTGCACCCAGGCCTGGTGGGGCGGGATACCGCTTTGTAAAGCGCATATTTGATATCGCCTTCAGCGCTTCGGTGTGTGTTGTTCTTGCTTTGCCCGTTGCGGTCCTATGCCTGCTTGTATCGATTGATTCACCCGGCGCCCCGTTCTTCCGCCAGGAGCGTATAGGTCTGAATGGCAAGAAAATCCGAATTTGGAAGATCCGCACCATGGTGACGGACGCGCATACCAATCCCCAGCGCTATATGACCCCCGAACAACTGGAGCAATGGGAGCGTGAACAGAAGGTCGATGACGACCCACGCATCACGCGCATCGGCAGGTTCCTGCGCAATACGAGCCTGGATGAGTTACCCCAGTTTCTTAATGTGTTGACTGGAGATTTGTCCGTGATCGGGCCCCGGCCGGTAACGATTGAAGAAACGTATGAGTTTGGTAATGCTCGTGACGAGTTTTTGTCGGTTAAGCCAGGCATTACCGGATGGTGGCAGGTGACCGAGCGCAACAACGCAACGTGGGAAAACGGCGATCGCCAGATGCTTGAGCTGTTCTACGTGAGGCATGCGAGCCTTGCGCTGGACCTTCGGATTTTTGTCAGGACTTTCAAAGCGATGGGAAGCGGTCAATGATGGCAGAGCCGATTCGCGTTGCCCAAGTGATGGGATACATGAACGGCGGCGGCGTTGAATCCGTCGTTATGAATTACTATCGACATATTGATCGTGAGAAGGTTCAATTTGATTTCATCGTTTGCGAAGGATCGACGTTGGTCCCGCGTGAGGAGATAGAAAGTCTCGGCGGTTGTATTTTCATGATTCCCGGCTACAGAGAGATGCCTCGATATCTTAGTACACTGGTTTCACTGTTTAAGCACGAGAGATGGAATATTGTTCACAGCCACGTGAACTCCCTTTCAGTTTTTCCTTTGTATGCAGCAAAGAAGGCGGGAATACCGGTCCGTATCGCTCACAGTCACACGACCTCCGGTAAAGATGGTCTGGTGAGAAATGCGGTAAAGAACGGTTTGTGCCGCTTCTCAAGGTTATATCCAACTCACTTGGCTGCCTGTTCGGAAAACGCGGCAGCTTGGTTATTCGGGAAAGGTCAACCCTGTGCGCTATTTCCCAACGGGATTGATGTCAACCAATTCAAGGCGGCAAGAGAACGCCGTTCCGAATTCCGTACGCAGCTAGGGCTATCGCAAGATGATTTCGTACTTGGTCACGTTGGTCGATTTGTAAAGGTGAAGAACCACGCCTTCTTGATCGAGGTGTATGCTGCTCTTAGAGAGCTTATTCCAAATGCTAGGCTATTGCTAATTGGTGATGGTCCCCTTCGCGAGAGTGTTCGGAACAAGGCTGAAGATCTGAATCTAATCGATGGCGTCATGATGCTTGGCCAAAGGTCGGACGTTCCGGATTTGCTTGCTACCATGGATGCTTTCTGCCTGCCGTCATTATATGAGGGGATGCCCGTTGTTGGCATAGAGTGCCAGGCGGCTGTTGTCCCGACTCTTGTGTCCACTAGAGTTACAAAAGAGCTTAGGATGAGCTCGCTCATAGAGTTTGAGAGTCTAGACGAGCCACCCGCCGTATGGGCGAGGCATATCCTTGAACTTGTTTCTGTCCCCGCGGAGTATTACTCCAGCATGGGTGAATATGCCATCGATCGATGTGCGGGTGCACTGCGTGACTACTACCTTGGTCTTTTATCGGAGTAAAGTGGTCCTTGATAGTTAAGTCCGGCCAAATTTGATGAACGTGGAGAAGAGACGATGACCTCACAGAAAGAGCCAGTCAGAATCCTACAAGTCGCTACGAGTCTGAATCCTGGTGGCATCGAGAATTACTTGATGAATCTATATCGTCATATCGATCGCAACGTGCTCCAGTTCGACTTTTTGGTGCATAGGAATGGGCCGGGTTTGTATGAAAAGGAAGTTGAAGAGCTGGGGGGAAAGATTTATCGTGTTCCTCGAGCTAATCCGCTTAACCCGAATTACCTTGCTGCTCTCAACTCTTTTTTTTCGAGCCACCCCTACGCCGTTGTTCATGCGAATCTCGATTGTATGAGTGGACTGGTACTTGCTGCGGCAAAAAAATATGGCGTAAAGACCAGGATCGCGCACTCTCACAGCAGTAGCCAGGATAAAGATATAAAGTATCCCATTAAAATGATATGCAAAAGAATCATTCCAAAATATGCAACCGATTTATTTGCGTGCGGAGTTCAGGCTGGAGAATGGATGTTCAACGGCGCCAGCTATACGGTTCAGCCAAACGCAATTGATTTGCATAAGTTTGAATTCTCGAAGACTGTCAGGCGTTCGATCAGAAGAGAGCTTGATGTGCCTCAGGATGCCTTTGTGATTGGCCATGTGGGAAGATTTAATAAGGTGAAAAACCAGGGGTTTCTGCTTGAGGTGGAGAGGGCGATTTGTGCGCGCCTCGATAACGTCTTTCTTGTGTATGTGGGGGACGGCGATCAGCGATGCGAAGTACAGGCCATGGCAGTCGATATGGGGATTTCAGATAAGGTGCGCTTTGCGGGGGTCCGAAACGATGTCTGCGATTGTATGTCGGCATTCGATGTGTTCGCGCTTCCTTCGCTATATGAGGGACTTCCACTAGTTCTTGTGGAGGCGCAAACAAGTGGCCTACCATGTCTGATCACAAATACGATTCCTTCTGATTGTGACCTTACGAGTTTGATTAGACGCCTGCCTTTGGATCATCATAGCTGGGCGAAAGAGATCATCTCGCTGGAGGGCGGGGTTGAGTTTGAGAGGAAGAGTAACGTATCGGAGCTTGCGTCGAGAGGCTTTGAGGTGTCTGTTGCCGCAGAGAATATGCAACGCTTTTACCTGGATAGAGCGGGTCGGTAGGTCAAAAATGAAAATTGGATTTCATATCGTTCAGCTTGGAGGCGGTGGAGCAGAACGCGTCTTAGTGCTTCTCGCAAACTACTTTTCCGCTAAAGGTCATAAAGTTTATGTCATTGCCAATAAGGCGTGTGCAGATGAGTATTGCATTGATTCATCTATTGATAAGCGGTATATAGATGATGAATTGATCGCTGAAGATGGTCCGATAATTCGTAATGCAAAACGAATTAAGTTCATTAGGGACCTCTGCAGGCTTGAGGATATTGATTGTATGATCAGTTTTATGGCTGAGCCGAATATACGATCAATCATCGCTTGTCTTGGATTGAGAACAAAAAATATTGTCTCGGTCAGAAACGAGCCAGCCAGAGAATACCCTGGGATAAAGCTAACGGTGGCTCGAGCGCTTTTCCGTTTAGCTGACTGCATAGTGCTCCAGACAACTCAGGCTGTCGAAGCCTTTAAGGGCCTTGAGAAACGAGCGACTATAATTCCAAATCCTGTTGACGAGTCATTTTACTGCGTGCGTGCAGATCTTGACAGTGCGAGGATTGTCACTGCGGGCCGATTGGAAGCCCAGAAGAACCAGGAACTTCTGATTCGGGCATTTGCGAAAATATGCGATGAGTTCCCGGAGACTACTCTTGATATATTTGGAACGGGGGCCTTGCTCGAGCATTTGCAGCGAGTAGCGGTGGAGTGCGGAGTTGCGCCGCAAGTTGTTTTTCACGGCAGGACTAAAAACATGCCGCTTGAGCTTTCCAATGCGGCGGTTTTTGTTTTGAGTAGCGATTACGAAGGCATGCCGAACGCTTTGATGGAAGCCATGGCGGCCGGGATTCCATCAATCTCAACAGATTGTCCGTGCGGTGGGCCTGCAGATTTGATTCAAAATGGACAAAATGGTCTTCTCGTCCCACCCAATAACGCCGAGGCCATGGCATCTGCTCTGGAAGACCTGCTCCGTGACAAGAGCCGGTCTGGCAGAATGGCGTACGAGTCGAGGCGGAGTATGGAAAGATATCGCGTTTCCAACATCTGCGAACGATGGCAAACAGCAGTAATGGATGTTGTGCTCAGATAGAAGGGGTGGATTGATGACGGGAAAGAGGCGCTGCTAATTGAATATCTTTTTATTGAATATTGCATTGCTTTTAGGTTGGAACATGCTTATCCGACCAATGAAGACAGCAAAAAGGCGCCATGTGTTTATTTTCGTTGCATCCGTGCAACTGTTTCTTATCGCATTTTTCTCACCCATTGTTAGCGATGCACAGATGTATGCAGACTGGGCGCGAATGAACCAATATGGCAACACAAATTTTGGGTGGAAATGTCTTAGCAAAGCAATGTGGGCCCTATGGCCAAATGCCAAATCCCTACTGTGTGCTGTTAGTGTTATTTCCCTTTATGCAGTAGCGCATTTTGTAGAAAAGCATTCAAAAGATCCGTTTTTATCCTATTTTATCTACATTTGTATGGGCATTTGGGCGTATTCCTTTTTTGTTTTTAGGCAGGCAATCGCGTTTGCTGTGTGTCTGGTTGCTTATGATTATTTAGTTGATCGTGATTTGCGTAAATTTACAATCATGGTTCTGATCGCCTCATTGTTTCATGAGACGGCGTTGTTCTTTTTGCTGGCATACCCCTTTAGTGTTCCCCAGCGCAACGACCGAGCTAAGGTCTGTCTAGAGATTGTATGTACCGTAGTTTTCTTGGTGTTCTACAGACAGTTGTTATCCGTGATGCTATCCGTATTTCGCAATGGATGGCTTTATGAAATATCTGAAGAAGTAGATGGTGTTGGTCAACTTACGATACTGGTCGTCATGACAGTCGCATGCTATTTACTTGATGCGGGGCACAGGGAAAGCGTTTTTCAGAAAAGTATCGAGTTGGCAGGACTTCTTCAGCTGATGTCGCTTCATTTTCCCTTGATGGTCCGAATGGTTCATTATTTTGATATTGCTGCAATGATTGCACTGCCAGACATGCTTGAAGCGCAAAATGAAAAAAGGAACAAGCGGGTTGTTCAAGCAATCATATATATATCAATGTTATGCATATATATATTTAGCCTGAATTATGGATTCCCCGGGGGAGCCGCAGCGTACACCCCGTCCCTTCCATAGGGATTTGCGTCTCGCGTGATATACGTAAAGCAGCTGAAGTTTATTGGCGTATTGGTAACAGATCAGTGACTCAAAGGATCAAATATGAGAGTTTTGCACGTTGTGGGAGGTCTGGGTCCCGGCGGGATTGAGTCATTCTTGATGTCTGTCTACAGGCAGATTGACCGCAATAAGGTCCAATTTGATTTCATGGTTCCAGAGGAAGTCGAGTACCACTATTCTCATGAGGTGAGGGAACTTGGTGGAAGGATATATCCTATCCACTATGGAAAAAAAGACTACCTGAAATCCAATAGAAGACTTCGAGAGTTTTACGAGAAAATGGGATATAAGGTGGTTCACCTACATCTTGGGCACCTACATTCCATGCAGGCTCTTGATCAGGCGAAAGCGGCAGGGATTCCGGTTAGAGTGTTACACGCGCACTGTGCGGGTTGGCCATTGGACTCTCCAAGAGATTTGTTGAATGCGTGCGTTCATGCATTCAACAGGCATCGAATAAGTTCAGCGACAGATTATTTTGCATGCTCAACTGCTGCCGCAGATTTTTTCGGGTTTGGAGATGCTGGTAAGGGCGCGGAGTGGAAGACGGTTCTCAACGGCATTAACGTAGGAAAATACGCCTATGATCGCAATATTCGGACCATCAAGAGGGACGAGCTCGGTTTCTCCTGTGAAGACACGGTGATCGGCACTGTTGGAAGGATGGAGAGTGAAAAAAATCAGTCCCTGCTTTTAAGGGCATTTCCTTTAATTAAGGAAAAAATTCCAACCGCAAAACTGCTGATAGTCGGAGATGGCTCACAAAGGACCGCGTTATTGGGCTTGATGGAAGAGCTTTCAATCGCGAACGATTGTGTCTTGCTGAGTGGCAGGAGGGATGTTGCGGAGTTGTGCAGCGCAATGGATGCTTTTGCATTTCCATCCATACTGGAGGGTCTTGGTATTGCCCTTATAGAAGCAGAAGCAAATGGGTTGCCCTGTGTTGCGTCAAGTGGGGTGCCCAGCGAGGCGATTATAACGACGAACTGCAGAGTGTGTTCTGTGGAGAACGGCGGAGATTTGGAGGAATGGGCGGAAGCGGTTGTAAGCGCCGTCAAGATTGGACGACTGGAGAACGCTCCCGAACAAGTTGCGGCCGCTGGTTTCTCAGTGAAGAAGACGGCAGAGCAACTGGAAGAATTCTATCTCTCATCGATTGAACGGCAGTGAAATGCAGATAACTGCAAAAAAAAGTGACTTCATTTGGAACTACTTGGGTCTATTTTTTCGCATGGCGGGTGCGTTCCTCCTTCTTCCGCTTGTGCTTTCCATGCTTGATGACAGGCTTGTAGGTTTGTGGTATGTCTTTCAGGCGGTTAATAGCTTTATCGCAGTGTTTCAGGCGGGGTTCGCGCCGACCTTTGCTCGGCATTTTGCATACTGCTGGAGTGGGTCGAAATCATTTAAAAAGCAGGGAGCTGCTCATGTTGAGGAGGCGGTAGACTATTCAGCCTTTAGGACCCTGATAGCCGCCTGCAAAGTTGTCTATAAGCGAATAGCCTTGACCACAGCGCTTGCGATGGCAACCATTGGATCTGTGTATACGCATTCGGTTGCAATCGGTATGCCTATGTCTGAATGGTTGCCTGCGTGGGTCATTTTTGTTGCTGCGGTTTTTCTAAACATCTATTTTGACTACTTTGAATCTATGCTGCGAGGTGTTGGAGACTTTACCGGTATCAATAAGGCAACGATCGGTGCGAGCGTATCGCAGCTGGTGATTATGGCGGTGTTGCTGTTGGCCGGTTTTGGCATCATGTCGTGCTCGATTGGTTTTCTTGTTCAAGGGGTGGCATTTAGGCTTCTGTGTTCCGGTTATTTTTCTAAGCATGTTGAGATAAAAGATGGTCTCGTTTCGGCTGGAAGGCCCTTGAAGGCTCAAGTTGAAGAAGTTCGAAAAGAGATTTCTGGAAACGCATATCGTGATACCTTGGTTTCGGTTGCTAACTACCTGTCTACAACAGCAAACACGCTGCTCTGCGCCTCGTTTGTTGGCCTGGCCGAGTCGTCGGCTTTCTCCATCGCGTTGCAGCTGTTGAATGCATGCGTCAATGTAAGTTCGGTCGCGCTGTCTACATATCAGCCTGCACTGCAGTCTGCATATGCCAATGGCGACGTCAGGCTTGAAAGAAAGCTGACTTCAAGAGTGCTAGTTAGTTTTATAGGTTTATATGCAATATGCGTTGTTGGGTTGTTTACGGTCGGAATTCCCCTTCTCAGTATGCTTGGTAAAGCTTCGGCATTTAATTACGGCGTAACGGCTGTTCTTGCAATCTATATGTTCCTATGGAAACAGCATTCGGTATGTGCGACTCTCATTGCGAACACAAACAAGATCCCCTATACAAAAGCCTTCGTCATGTCTTCCCTTGTCGGTATTATCCTGTCATTGTTTTTTTTGCAGATGCTCAATGGGAGTATCTACGGCCTAATTGCAGGCCAGTTTATTGCGCAGGCCGTTTATAACAATTGGAAGTGGCCACAAGAAGCGGCCCATCGCCTAAAGGTGACTTTCTTTGGTTTGTTGAATAACGGGTTTTGTGAGATTGCAACGGCGGTTGAAGAACGTCTTTCACCCATAAGGAAAGGTGGTAATTGAATTATGGATAATAAGACCTTTAAGAGTGTGTTGGTTACCGGCGCTGCTGGTTTTATCGGTGGGTTTTTATGTAAAAGGCTCGTGGAAGATGGTGTGCAGCGGGTTGTCGGCATTGATAACTTGAATGGCTATTACGACCCAAAAATCAAAGATGCTCGCCTCGAGATGATTCGTGCTGCGGACTCGACTGGTGCATTCACTTTCGTTCACGGTGATATAACCGATGCTACTCTAATCGAGAAGCTATTTACGGAGCATGAGTTTGATGCGGTGGTTAATCTTGCGGCTCAGGCAGGGGTCCGCTATTCGATTGATAATCCCCAGGCATATATCGAAAGCAATTTAATAGGTTTCTTTAATATGCTGGAGAGTTGTCGACGCCATCCGGTGAAGCATTTTGTGTATGCGAGCTCGTCCTCTGTTTATGGCGGCAACAGGAAGGTGCCTTTTTCTGAGGATGATCGTGTGGACTCCCCGGTTTCCCTGTATGCGGCAACCAAAAAGGCAAACGAGCTCATGGCCCATGCGTACTCCAAGTTGTATTCAATTCCATCAACTGGCCTTCGGTTCTTTACTGTTTATGGACCGATGGGACGTCCGGATATGGCTTACTTCGGATTTACCGAAAAGCTTCGCCGCGGTGAAGCAATCAAGATTTTTAATATGGGGAATTGCAAGCGTGATTTCACCTATATCGATGACATCGTAGAGGGGGTTGTTCGAGTTATGGGAAATGCACCGGTCGTCGAGATTGGTGACGACCGCCTCCCCCTTCCGGCTCACCGCGTGTACAACATTGGCAATAGCGAGCCGGAGAACCTTTTGGATTTTGTCGATACGCTGCAGAGGGTCCTGGTGGAGGAAGGTGTTTTGCCATCTGACTATGACTTTGAGTCACATCGCGAGCTGGTTCCCATGCAGCCTGGTGATGTTCCAGTTACATATGCTGACACGACTCTGTTGCAGCGGGATACCGGATTTAAACCTTCGACTAGGCTTGAAGATGGTCTGAGAGCATTTGCCGTTTGGTATAAGCGGTTTTATTGTGCCGGATAGTGCGTCTGTCGAACGAGTGCCTGAGGAGAAGAATTGTTAGCCAAGGTAAAGAGATATCTAAAGAATCCCTTGTTGGTGTACCCATATATTACTTCTAAGGGTTTGACAGGGTTCGTGCCGGATGAATTGCATCTCAAGCTGATGTACTACTCCCTTTTTAAAAGGAAGCTGAATCTGGACAATCCAGTGACGTACAATGAAAAGCTGCAATGGCTTAAGCTCCATGACCGAAACCCATTATACGTTGAGATTGTCGACAAGATTGGCGTCAAGGATTGGACGAGGAGACAAATCGGGCCGGAATATGTTGTTCGGACTCTGGCTTCATGGGATACTGCTGAAGAGATAGCGCTCGATACTTTACCGAGTGGTTTTGCCATAAAAACAAATCACGACAGCAGCGGGGCGATCATTTGTAAGGACAAATCGCACTTCGATCTTGCCACCGCAAAGAAGACGCTAAGAAAACAACTTAAGCACAACCATTACAGCGGTGGTCGTGAATGGCCTTACTCTCGAGTGAAGCCGGTGGTTTTTGCCGAAGAATTGCTGCCTTGCGCCCCAGGCGAAACGGACGTTGCTGATTACAAGGTTAGTTGTTTTGCAGGAGTCCCAAGGATGATTGAAGTCCATAGGAACCGCTCTACGCACCATACTTGTGATTATTACGATGCAAGCTGGAATCGAATCAGCATCCAATGGTCTGACATTCCATATGGAGACGATTTGCCGCGTCCGGAACGTTTGGATGAGATGCTCGAGCTGAGCGGCAAGCTATCGGCGGCGCTCCCGCACGTGCGTGTGGACTGGTATTTGGTTGGTTCGCGCCTCCTGCTTGGCGAGATGACGCTTTATAGCGATTCGGGATTTGGCAAGATAGACGAGTATCACGACAAGCTGATGGGCGATTGGATTGATCTTTCGCTGGCATATGGCCCCATCTCGCAATAAGAGGAGGAAATGGTGAAAATTGCAGTTGCCGGAACAGGGTATGTAGGACTTTCGATCGCTGTGCTGTTGGCTCAGCATAATGAGGTTTGCGCGCTGGATATCATTCCAGAGAAGGTTGACAAGCTGAATAAATTCGAAAGTCCCATAGCGGATAAAGAGATTGAGAGCTTTCTATCAAAGGCGGCGACTGGTGAGCTGAGCCTCAATTTCACGGCAACAATAGATCCGGCGCGGGCGTACGCCGGTGCGGAGTACGTAGTGGTGGCAACACCGACAAATTACGACCCCAACCGAAACTACTTCGACACTTCAAGCGTCGAAGCGGCCGTGGATGCCGTGCGATTGGTTAATCCGAATGCATGGATTGTCATCAAATCTACCGTACCGGTTGGTTATACCGCACGACTGCGTGATGAGAAAAAAGACGATCGAATCCTCTTTAGCCCCGAATTCCTGCGCGAGGGAAGGGCGCTATATGACAATCTGCATCCAAGTAGAATCGTTGTTGGCTCTCCCGAGGGCGATGAGAGGAAAGCTGCCCTGCATTTCGCTCACCTGCTCGAACAGGGCGCGCTCGCCGAAGAGCGTGGCAGGGTCAACACCGACGGGACGACCGGCATTCCTGTTCTCGCAATGGGCACTACCGAGGCCGAGGCGGTCAAACTGTTTGCCAATACGTATCTCGCCTTGCGTGTCGCATACTTTAACGAGCTCGACACGTATTGTGAGGAGAAAGGCCTTTCTACCGCTGAGGTTGTGAGGGGCGTTTGTTTGGAACCCCGCATCGGGTCTCATTACAACAATCCTTCATTTGGCTATGGGGGATACTGTTTGCCCAAGGACACCAAGCAGCTCCTTGCCAATTACAAGGACGTGCCCCAGGCCCTGATTGGAGCCATTGTAGAAGCAAATCGTACTCGCAAAGACCATATTGCGGATGAGGTTCTCCGCCGTGTAAACGCGCTTGTCTACGACGGTGTTTCGGCTCCCGTTGTTGGCGTTTACCGCCTGACGATGAAGAGCGGGTCGGACAATTTCCGTGCGAGCTCTATCCAGGGAATCATGAAGCGCGTTAAAGCGAAAGGAATTCCAGTCGTTGTTTACGAGCCGACTTTCGATGCCTCTGACTTCTATGGTTCAGAGGTGACACATAACCTAGAGGAGTTCAAGAATAGCTGCGACATAATTGTTGCAAACCGCTGGTCCGACGATCTGTCCGATGTTTCAAGTAAGGTGTATACCCGAGATTTGTTTCGTAGGGACTAGGGCAGCCCCTTCTGGCTGTCTGATGGGCTGGTAGACATTCAGCCATTCGGAAAGATGGTTGATTCGGCGCCTGAAACGCCATCGGGGTCGCTCTTCCACAGCTCAGCGCTCGACGAGATTCAATGACGGTGGATTTTTGGGAAGCTCAAGAAAGTTCTATGTGTTGAGTAAATTAGGCGTGGCAGTCGACTTGGTATTTTGGGGCTGATGGCTGGGAGCACGGG
>ERZ894223.1947-NODE-1947-length-11592-cov-6.976770_pt1 | contig 11592 bp, 8 predicted proteins | sample MGYA00380293_ERZ894223 | MGnify/ENA primary metagenome ERZ894223 (study PRJEB32331, sample SAMN06328445) | human gut metagenome | biome: human gut microbiome; feature: stool | host: Homo sapiens | collected 2014-11-05 ...
GCGGTAAGGAAAATATCGCTTTGCGAACCGCTCGCGCGCGGAGAATCTCGCAAGCAAGATTCTTTTTTATTACAGGGGAGTGTAATGGAAATAAACGAAAAGGACGGGGTGACAGAAAGAGTTTCTGCCGCCCTGTCTTTTCTTATGACAGAAAATATGTTACATTACATATCAGTGTTAGAAACGAGAGCGATAGGAGCAGCGGTTATGAGCAGTTATCTGGGATTTGTGATCGGCGGCTATCTTCTGGGAAGCATTTTATTTGCTTACGTGCTTCCGAAGCTGACCCGCCATATCGATATCCGGGAGATGTCGGAGGACGGCAATCCCGGGACCTACAATGCGTTCCGGTACGGCGGCACAGTCTGTGGAATCTGTGTGTTGCTGCTGGAGCTTTTGAAGGGATTTTTCCCGGTATGGCTGTGCGAGCGGACTGTGGGTCTGCAATCCCCGTGGTTTGCGGCGGTAATGGCGGCACCAGTGCTGGGACATGCCTATTCCGTCTATCACCGCGGGCGCGGCGGCAAGGCGATCGCGGTATCCTTCGGGGTTCTCTTAGGACTGGTGCCGGCGGGAATCTGGCAGCCGCTAGCGATGCTGGTGCTGTTTTATCTGCTGTTTTCACTTTTGCTTAAGATCAAAAGCCATGCGAGGCGGAGCGTTGTGACGTATCTGTGTTTTGCAGCGGGAACCTGTCTTACGGTGAAGGAGCGGCCGGTTCTGATGGGAAGCCTGCTGATTGCCGGAACGGTTATCTACCGGCACACATTCGGATGCCTGGGGGAGGAAAAAAATGAACGTACTGATTTTATCATGTAATACAGGCGGCGGTCACAACGCGGCGGCACGTGCGGTTGCGGAGGTTTTCCGTGCGCACGGGGACGAGGCGGTGGTGCTGGATTATCTCAAGCTTGCGGGAGAGAAGGTCTCGAGGACGGTCGGTAACGTCTATGTGGAGACAGTAAAGATTGCCCCGGGTCTGTTCGGACTTTTGTATAAGATCGGCATGCTTGTCAGCCGGCTTCTCCGCCGGTCGCCGGTCTATTATGTCAACGGGAAGATGGCAGTCTACCTGGCGGCTTATCTGAAGAAACATCCGGCGGACGTGATTGTCATGCCGCATCTGTATCCGGCGGAAACCATTACCTATATGAAGCGAAAGGGAATGAAGCTTCCGCTCACGGTGGCGGTGATGACGGATTATACCTGTATCCCGTTCTGGGAAGAGACGGACTGCGACTATTATATGATTCCGCACGAGAGTCTGATCCCGGAGATTGTGAAGCGAGGAATCCCGGAAGAAAAGCTGGTGGTAACGGGCATTCCGGTGGCGGCGGCATGCAGTGAGCCGTGGAGCGGTATGCCGGAAGAAAGTGCTGCGGCGGATACACACACGCACAGCATTGTGCGCAAAAACGCGCAGCAGGCGGCGAAAAAGAGTCTGGGACTCGAAGAAAAGCAGAGGTATATCCTTGTGGCTGGCGGCAGCATGGGAGCGGGATCGATCGACCGGCTGATTCCGGCATTGCTGCGGCGCATGCAAAGGGAGGAACACCTCATTCTGATCTGCGGCAGCAATCAGAAGCTAGAGCAGCGGATGCGTGCGCGCTTCGGTAGGGATGCACGCGTGACGATCTTAGGAAGCGTCAGCAACATGCCGGTTTATCTGCGTGCGTGTGACATCATTTACACAAAACCCGGCGGACTCACCTCCACGGAGGCCGCAGTGACGGAGATTTCCATTGTCCACACAAAGCCGATACCGGGATGTGAGACAAAGAACCGGAGCTTTTTTGTCAAAAAGGGAATGAGCGTGACCGCATACACGGAATATGGTCTGGTCAGAAGAGGAATGCAGCTGCTTCATAATCCCGGGAAGAGAAACGCGATGCAGAGGGCGCAGCACCGGGGAATGGAAAAGCACAGTGCGGAAAAGATATATCAGTTTGTAAAAGCAAAGATATAGCGGGAGAGAGGCATAGCAGATATGCCTCTTTTTATTTATTAAATTTTTTTAAATTGATCCGTATACTCTTGTAGAACAATGGCATTCTATGATAAAATTATTTCAACAAAAAGCATATTTCTTGCGAGTTCAGGGTGCATGCACCGTCTATTTTCTCATTTCATTTCAGAGGTCTATGCTTTTATCCAATCAACAAGAAAAAGCAGGGACACTGGAGTGAAGTTCCCTGCAAGGGGGAACTGAATATGGAAGATAAGAAGCCGAAGGCAAAGCGGGAGTATAAGGATACGGTGTTCCGTATGCTTTTCTCGGACAAAAAGAATCTTCTGTCGCTGTACAATGCCGTAACGGGCAGGGCGCATGAGAATGCAGAGGATTTTGAGATTGTGACACTGGATAATGCGGTCTATATGGGGATGAAGAACGATCTGTCGTTCCTGCTGGATACGCACATCTATTTGTATGAGCATCAGTCGACGAAGAATCCGAACATGCCGCTCAGAGACCTGTTCTACATATCGCTGGAGTATCAGAAGTATGTGAGCGATAAGTCTCTGTATTCTTCGACGCTGCAGAAGCTGCCCGCACCGGTATTCATGGTGTTTTACAACGGCACAGAGGAGATGGAGGAGCGCACGGAGCTTCGTTTGTCGCAGGCATATGAACACTTTGAAGGAGAGCCGAATCTGGAACTGAAAGTCATGGTACTCAACATCAATGCCGGGCACAACGAAGAACTTATGAAGCAGTGCCGGATGTTGAAGGAATATGCGCAGTATGTAGCCAGAGTCCGTGGGTATGCCGGTTCCATGAAGCTGGAAGAGGCGGTACGTCGGGCGATAAGGGAATGTATCACAGAGGGAATCTTAACAGATTTTCTGCGAAAAAACCGCGCGGAGGTGGAAATGGTGAGTATTCTGGAATATGATAAGGAATATGAGGAGAAGAAGCTACGGCAGGCGGAATACAAAGCGGGAGAACAGGCAGGCTTGAAAAAAGGAGAGCAGGCAGGTTTGAAAAAGGGAGAGCAGATTGGCATGAACCGTGGTCTTGCACAGGGGATTGTTGAGACCGGATGTGCATTTGGCATGCCTAAAGAGATGATACTGAACCGGTTGCAGGAGAGACTGCATATTTCGGCGCAGAGAGCACAGGAGTATTTTGCGATGTTTTCCGGTCAGCAGCCGGTATAGCGATCGCAGATAGAAGAAGGGGCTGCCACATAAACGGGCAGTCCCTTTTGACGTGATAAGTAACAGGAAAAAGGATTGTCCTGTCTCTGGATTAAGCCGTATATTTTGCAAGGGTTGCCGCAACAGCGCCTGTGCCTGCGGTAAGCTCGGTAAAGTAATCGCATACCAGCGTATCCATACCGAGTGCACACAGGTCAACGCCCCAGATTTTTGCGTTGGACAGGATCGGTGCAAGCGTTTTCTTTGCATCGAACGCTTCGCCGAGTTTTACGTCTGCGACATAGGAGGACGCTTCTGCAAGCATCGGGTCCGGGCTTGGGGTGAACGCGTTGCCGTTGTCGTCAACACCCATCAGGTAGCGCAGCCATCCGGCAAATACAAGCGGAATCAGCTTTAAGTCGGCAACGTTCAAAGAAGGAGCTGCCGCATAGGCTTTGATGGTCTCACCGAAACGGATGGCCAGCTTCTGGGAAGTATCGGTTGCAATACGCTGCGGTGTGTCCGGCATAAACGGATTCGGAATGCGGACATTTAATACGGTATCGATGAATTCTTTCGGATCGAGAATACCCGGGTTGATGACAACCGGGAGTCCCTCTTTATATCCGATCACTTCAACAAGCTTCTTTAAAGAAGGATTCTTCATCTCCTCGGAGATTAAGTTGTAGCCGAGCAGGCAGCCGTAGACAGCAAGCGCGGTGTGGAGCGGGTTTAAGCAGGTGCAGACCTTCATTTTCTCGACTTTGTCGACGGTCTCCCGTGTGGTAAAGATCAGACCGCCCTTTTCCAGAGCCGGACGACCGTTCGGGAAGTTGTCTTCGATGACGAGATACTGGCATTCCTCTGCGTTGACAAAAGGCGCTACATAGGTGTTTTTGCTGGTGACAACCGGATCCAGTTCCTCGACGCCGTCTTTCTTTAAGATCTCCTCGATGGAAGCGTCCGGGCGCGGGGTGATCTTATCGATCATCGTCCACGGGAAGGATACCTTGCCGGAAGTCTTTACATAAGTCTCAAATGCCTCATCGGCAAGACCGTTCTTTACCCAGCCCTCTGCAAAAGCTGTGATGGCAGCCGCGAGTTTATCTCCGTTGTGGGAGCAGTTATCCATGCTTACCATGGCGATCGGCTTCTCACCTGCAAGGAAACGTGCATACAGAAGAGATGCGACCTTTCCGATATAGCTGGCCGGCTTTTGCGGACCTGCTGCCATATCTGCGGCAACTGCCGGCATGAAGTTTCCGTCAGAACCGTAGAGGTTGTAACCCTTTTCTGTGATGGTAAAAGTTGCCATCTGCAGGGAGTCTGCGGAGAAAATCTCCTTCAGGCGGGAGAACTGTGCATCGTCCTCGGAATCGAGTGCCAGAGATTCCATCACACTGCCGACAACGGTTTTCTCAACGGTGCCGTTTGCCTTTAATGTGACAAGAATGCTGTAGTCGTCATGCGGATGATTCATTTTCTCGACAATTTCATAATCGTAGCCTTCGGCAACGACAAGACCGCGGTCAAGATCTCCCTTGTTTAAAAGATCCTGTACCACATTTGCCTGGAAGGCACGGAAAATGTTGCCGGCTCCGAAATGAATCCAGAACGGATTCTGCTTTGTTCTGGCGGCAACCGCCTCTCTGTCATACTGCGGAAGTGCGTAACCGGCAGCTTCCCATGCGTTCTTATTTTCTAATCCTTTGTTATTTAGCTTCATAGCGTGCAGCTCCTTTCTCAATTGCTTCCCAAAGTCCGTTCAGGTAGGTGGCGCCAAGTGCGCGGTCATAAAGGCCGTAACCCGGCATAGCGACTTCGCCCCAGATCATGCGTCCGTGATCCGGACGGATCGGACCGTCAAACCCGATCTCGTAGAGGGCACGCATGATTTCATACATATCAAAAGTGCCGTCTGAGGAGAGATGTGCGGCTTCCTCAAAGTCTGTCGGGCTGTTGAATTTCAGATTGCGTACATGGGCAAAATGGATACGTCCCTTTAAGGAACGGATCATATCCGGCAGATCGTTCTCCAGGTTGGTTCCGTAGGAACCGGAGCAGAAAGTTACACCGTTGTGCGGATTGTCGACCATGCTCATCATGCGGAGAATGTTTTTCTTGTTGATGATGATGCGCGGAAGACCAAATACGCTCCAGGCAGGATCGTCCGGATGGATTGCCATGTTGATGTCATACTTGTCGCACACCGGCATGATGCGCTCCAGAAAATACTTCAGGTTGGCAAACAATTTTTCATCGTCAATGTCCTTGTACATGGCAAAAAGCTCTTTGATGTGCGCCATGCGCTCCGGCTCCCAGCCCGGCATGATGCTGCCGTTGGTATCCCCGGCGATGGACTCGAACATTTTCTCTGGATCGAGGGCATCCACAGCCTCCTGGGTGTAAGCGAGGACAGTAGAACCGTCCGGACGTTTTCTGGCGAGTTCCGTGCGGGTCCAGTTTTTTTTTTCAAGCAGAAGACGGCATACGAGATGGATATCTTCTTTTCCGAGATTTTCCAGTGTCTCAATGTAGTGATCGATGTAGAGATCACGGTCCGGTGCGCCGGTTTTGATGGCGTCGTGGACGTTGACGCTCTCGATACCGGAAATATGAAGTCCTGCGGCAGCAACTTCCGCCTTTAATGCGGCGATGCGCTCTCTGCTCCAGACCTCACCCGGTGCGGTATCGTAGAGGGTGGTGATGACTCCGGTCACGCCCGGAATCTGTCTGATCTGCTCTAAGGTGACGGTGTCAAATTTGGAACCGTACCATCTTAAAGTCATTTCCATAGTGTGTAACCTCCGTTCTTTTCTGCTCCGTTAAGGAAGTGTCATATTGGATGATTTCATTATATAAAATCCGCTCCAAAAGCAAATTGAAAGACTTGTTGCATACATTGCAAAAGTTGCTATCTTCCGCTATAATCAGGGAAGAACTTAAAAAATATAAGACGAAAAAGGAAAGCAACGGAACGATGGCGGCATGAAGGAAGCGCCGGAAGGGGAAATAGCACATGCAGAAAAATTTACAGACCAGATTCAGCACCAGACAGTACATGCTGTCACGCGATTTTGAATTATATTATTACAACGAACATTACACGTCAAAAGTGGATACGCACACGCACGACTATTATGAGTTCTATTTTTTTATGGAGGGGGACGTTTCGATTGAGATTGAGGGGCAGAGGTATCCGCTCCGCTATGGGGATATGGTGGTAATTCCGCCACACCGCAGGCACCGTGCCGTTGTGCACAACCATGCGCAGGCATACCGTCGGTTCGTGTTCTGGGTCAGCCGGGAATATGCCGCCCGGCTGATGGAGCTCTCGCCGGCATACGGTTATCTGATGCAGCGCGCGGAAGTGTCCGGGAAAAATGTATTTCACAGTGATGTAATTACATTTAACGCCACGCAGTTTAAGATCTTTCAGCTGATTGAGGAGATGCAGATGGAGCGTTTTGGGAGGGAGGCGCGGATACCGCTGCTGGTCAACGATCTGATCCTGCACCTGAACCGGATGGTGTACGAAGAAGAAAATCCCGCCAAGGTGAAGGAACAGGATCTCTACCAGAATCTGATCTATTATATAGAGGAGCATCTAGAGGAGGAACTGTCGTTGGAAAAGCTGGCAGGAGCCTTTTTCGTGAGCCGCTATTATGTGGCGCACGTCTTTAAGGAACAGGCGGGAATCTCGGTTCACCAGTATATTTTAAAGAAAAGGATGCAGGCGTCCCGGGAGGCGATTTTAGGCGGTGAGAACATCAGCCAGGTGTATGAGCGGTTCGGGTTCCGGGACTATTCCAGCTTTTACCGCGCGTTCCGCCGGGAATATGGCATGTCGCCGAAGGAGTACCGCGAGGAGCGCCTGCGGTAGCCGCTGGCCGAAAAATGGGGCATGCCCAGGGTGGTTTTCACGGAGCCTGCTGGGGAGAAGCGATCTTTACGGGAATTTATAACAGGCAATCACATTCCGGCGCGAAGCAGCAGGGCGGAGTCTGATCACAAAATACGGACTTTCTAACCCAGCCGCTTTCGACAACTGCGATGATCCGCGTCTTTCCAGGCTTGGAGCACTCCGCGAATGTGTCCGCAAGCCGCAGACAATTTTAGGACTTACGTGCAGCACTTTGCACACCGATGAGCAAAACATAACCGCGCGAGACCGATGTTTGAGCTGCTTTCTGCCTTGTTTTTAATAGCAGAAAGCAACGAGTTTCGGCTCGCGCGGTTTTATCATGTCTGTGAAGAGGTGTGCTTAGTGCTGCTAGGAAGTCCGCTCATTGTCTGCGGGTTTGTCGGACACATTCGCGGATTGTTCAAGCGTGGCAAAGACACGGAATGAATTGCCGAAAGCGGCAGGGAAGAAACTCTTGCATTTTGTTTCAAAGACTCCGTCCCGCTGCTTCGCTCCGGAATGATATTTCCTATTATAAAGCCTATTTCTCCCGGGCACCGGCTCCGCGGAAATCCCCCGGGGTCACGCCATATTTTTTCCGGAATTCCCGGTAGAAGTAGGACAGGTTGTGGAAGCCGGCGGACAGGGAGGCGTCCAGCGGGGTAAGCCCGTCCTGCCCGAGCAGCTCGGCAGCCTTCTCCAGACGCAGGTTCTTGATGTAATTTAAGCAGGAGGTACCCATGAAGCGCTTGAAAAACCGCATGAAATGATACTCGCTGAAATAGCACAGGGAAGCCAGATCGGCGATGGAAAGCTCCTCCGTATAATGGGCGTCAATATACTCGAGAACCGTTTTTAACTTGGCGGTATATTCCATGTGGAGCCGTGTGTCCTCATCCGCTGCGCTGCAGCAGGGGAGAAGCAGCGCAATCAGGCGCAGAAAATCAGCCTTCAGCAGCAGCTCATAGCCCGGCGTGGCGGCGTCGTGCAGGGCATCCATATCGTTGAACAGGTCATCTAAGGCAGCGTGCAGCGGATGGCGGGTATCAAAGAAAAACGGCGGAATCAGCTTTGCTGTCGCAAGCGGCGTCAGATACTGCACGGAGCAGATATCCGCGGCACTGGCGCCGAGAAAATGCATGTGAAAAACATAAGTCTCGGTGCGAAGCGCCTCTCTGGGTGTCACGGTGATTGCGTGCAGCAGTGCCGGAGGGATGAAGAGGAGATCGCCTGCGGCAACGTCATAGTGCTGCAGCTGGATCTGATAGGTGCAGCTCCCGGAGAGAATGCGCGTAAATTCCGCTTCCTCGTGCCAGTGTGCGCTGACGGACGGGTGCAGATCGTCGAGTGTGGTGATATATTTTTGCAGTGGAAAAAGCTGTTCACCGTGCCGGGCGTGTTCCTTTTGCTCCGGCGCCGGAAGGGATGTCCTATTCATGTGCGTTCCCCTGATATTAAATAGCAGTATTGTGCAATAAAAAAGAAAATATAGTGCAAGATATTACGGATTTCTCTTATTATAATAACAGTATCATACAAAAAGGAAAAGAAAAACCGTATTGGGAAAAAGGAGAATGTGCAATGAAGAAAAAATGGTGGCACGATAAAGTGGCATATCAGATTTATCCGAAGAGCTTTCTGGATACGAACGGGGACGGAATCGGGGATCTGCGGGGAATTATCTCGAAGCTGGACTATTTGAAAGAGCTTGGCATTGACATCATCTGGCTCTCTCCGATTTATAAATCTCCCTTTGTGGATCAGGGGTATGACATTTCCGACTACTACGCGATCGCGCAGGAATTCGGAACGATGGAGGAGTTTGACGAGCTGCTTGCCGAGGCAAAAAAGAGAGGCATGTACATTGTGATGGATCTGGTGGTGAACCACTGTTCCGACCAGCATGAATGGTTCAAAAAGGCGCTGGCAGATCCGGATGGCGAATATGCAGATTACTTCTACTTTGTGAAGGAAAAAGACGGCAGGGAGCCGAGCAATTACCGCTCGTATTTTGGCGGAAATGCGTGGGAGCCGGTGCCGGGAACGGACAAATATTACCTGCACATGTTCGCAAAAGAGCAGCCGGATTTAAACTGGGAAAATCCCGTTGTCCGTCAGAAGATCTACGATATGGTGAACTGGTGGCTGGCGAAGGGACTTGCCGGATTCCGCATCGATGCAATCATCAACATCAAAAAAGACACGGCATTCCCGTCATTCCCGCCGGATGGAGACGACGGACTTGCCTCCTGTGTGAAGATGGTTGAGGAAGTGCAGGGAGTCGGCGCGCTTTTAGAGGACTTAAAACATGCAACCTTTGAAAAATGGGATGCATTTACCGTGGCGGAAGTTTTTAACATGAAGGAGGACGAACTGCCGGAGTTCATCGGGGATGACGGGCATTTTTCCACCATGTTTGATTTTTCCGCACATGAGCTGACCTACGGAGAACACGGCTGGTATGACAGCAAACCAATCGAATTCAAAAAATGGCGCGATACGCTGTTTGCATCCCAGTTAAAATTGCAGAAGGCGGGATTTGCGGCGAACATTATCGAGAATCACGACGAGCCGCGCGGGGCGAGCCGCTATCTGCCGGAGCATGCAAGAAATGAAGCCGGGAAAAAGATGCTGGGAACCACATCCATTCTGCTCCGCGGCATCCCGTTTATCTATCAGGGACAGGAGATCGGCATGACAAATTGCATCCGGAACGACATTTCGGAGTATGACGACATCAGCACGAAGGATCAGTATCAGGTTGCCATTGACGCGGGCTGCAGCAGGGAGGAGGCACTGCGCTGCTGCTACGAGAACAGCAGGGACAATGCCAGAACGCCGATGCAGTGGACGGATGATGAGAATGCCGGATTTACGGACGGAACGCCGTGGCTGGCAATGAATCCGAATTACCGGCAGATCAATGTCAGGGAGCAGGAGGCGCGGACGGATTCGGTGCTTGCCTATTACCGGAGACTGGTGCATCTGCGCAAGGCGGACGCCTACCGGGAAACATTCACCTACGGTATCTTCGAGCCGGCTTACCAGGAAATGGCGGATGTATTTGCGTATTACCGTGTGTCCGGGGAGAGTGGGCAGCGCATACTGGTCGCAGCAAACTTTGGAACGGATGCGGTTTCCCTGACGCTTGCCTATCCGTGCAGGCAGGTACTGTTGTCGAATCTGAGAGCAGAGAGCGCGGTGGAGACGGCATGTGAAAAAGCGAACGCGCTGACACTCGGAAGCTGTGAAGTGGCGGTAATCGAGCTGGGATAGGAATCCGGCGTTAGTAACCGGATCGGGATGGAAGTCAGCCGGCGGAAGAAGTGAGCCGGAATAAGCGTCAGCCGGCGGAAGAAATGAGCCGGAAAATGCGTGTGGAGCGGTGCAGGAAATTTTTGCATCGCTCCATTTTTTATGTTATGATAAGTGCAGAAAAACGGCGGAAACAGGCAGTTTTCCGTAAAATGAAATGTCGCAGCGGGCAGACAGAAGCCCACACGCAGGATGGGAGATTGAGATGAAAGAGAGCATAGATTGTCCGAAGCTCGTTGAGCAGTCGAAAAAGGTACAGAAGGGGCAGCACTGGCTGGTGGAATTGCTGGTGTTTGTGACGGTGTACATCATTGCGGCATTTGGAGAGATGCTGATTCTGCTGCCGGGAGAGCTTGTGCTGCTGAATACGAACACGGCATATCAGGATGCGGCTGCCTCCGGGGATATGGAACAGCTGTCGGAGGTGTCGGTGCAGATTGCGGGTTCGGATGCCTACGCGGTGTTAAAGCTTTTTTCCGGAATTGCCATGCTTCTGGTGGTCGTCTTATTCTGCAGGAAGTTCCAGAAGCGCAGCTTTGAGATGATCGGTTTTGTGAAGGAGCACGCGCTGCGGGAATATGCCATTGGACTGGGACTTGGGGTGGTATTTGCGGTAGTCACGGGGGGTATCGCGGTGGCGGCGGGAAAAGCGAAGCTGTTTACCGGAACGGCGCCGGGGATGCTGGTGCTGTTTCTCCTGGGATATCTGATCCAGGGGATGGCGGAGGAGCTTTTGTACCGCAGTTACCTGATGGTAACGATCGCGCGGCGCTATTCGATGACGGTGGCGGTGCTTATCAGTGCGGTGATCGGTGCGCTTCCGTACGCGGCGGGAGCCGTGGAGGCGCCGCTTGCATTTTTAAACGGTATGCTGTTCGGTATTTTCGCGGCGCTTTATCTGATCCGGCGCGGAAATATATGGGGAATCGGAGCGTTTCACGCGGCGTGGAGTTTTGTGCGTGACATTGTTTTTGGGACACCGGATCAGGTGGCGACGGCGGTAGTGCTGCTTGTCGGAATGATACTTGTTGGAGGAAAAAGACCATGGGGGAAAGCGGAATCCTGCTGCTGATTTTCCTGCTGCTTCTCGGAGCGATACTGGCGGTCAGCATCGTTTTGATCCGGAAGGCGGAGCGTGAGAGGGATGAGGCGTTGCAGCATGTCGCGGATGCAAGGACGGATTTTCTCTCCCGCATCAGCAATGACATCAAGACGCCGATGAACGTGATCATGGG
>ERZ894223.1957-NODE-1957-length-11518-cov-4.860682_pt1 | contig 11518 bp, 9 predicted proteins | sample MGYA00380293_ERZ894223 | MGnify/ENA primary metagenome ERZ894223 (study PRJEB32331, sample SAMN06328445) | human gut metagenome | biome: human gut microbiome; feature: stool | host: Homo sapiens | collected 2014-11-05 ...
TTTGACCCACACGTCCGGTAGCCGGTCTGACATCACTGCGTCTGACCACCGCATCTCTTCCACGCCTGGTCACAGTTCCCTGCTGGCGACGACCAACACTTCCTGAATTTTCCACACACCTGGTCTCTCCTCCAACAATTTCCCGTCTTTCATATACCGGATTTGCCGCACCAGAATAGCTGACATCTTGCTTTTCCTGCTCACCCAGATGAAGCGACATTGTCTGTGTAATGCCTCCTTTTAACTGAGCAGTCAGCATATCATCAAGTGGGTTATAATCAGGCACGATCTGTATTTCCCTGCCGCATCTAGGACAGATCAACTGATCTTCAGGCAAATCTGCTCCACAGTGCATACATTTCATTGTCTTTCGTCTCCTTCTGGTATCATACTTCTTTTAGAACAATCCGGTAATTTTACCGTCTTCTACATCAATTCCATTTGCTGCAGGTACTTTCGGAAGACCCGGCATGGTCATGATTGCTCCGGTAAGAGCAACAACAAATCCTGCTCCTGCATTTACATAGACTTCACGGATATGGATATCAAAGTTCTCCGGACGTCCAAGAAGCTTCGCATCATCGGACAGAGAATACTGGTTCTTTGCCATACATACCGGGAACTTGCCAAAGCCCATTGATTCAATTCGTGCAAGCTGTTTCTTTGCAGCAGGTTCATATACAACACTCTTTGCTCCGTAAATCTCTTTGCAGATTGTCTCGATCTTCTCTGCAATTGATAACTCATCACTGTAAATCGGATGATAATGGCTTTCTTTTGTCTCCAGAGTCTGTAATACTTTCTCTGCCAGCTCTTTTCCGCCGTCTCCGCCTTTACCCCATACTTCTGCAAGAGCAAATTCGCAGCCTCTGTCTTCGCAGAACTTACGGATAAATTCATATTCTGCTTCAGTATCACTGACAAATGAATTCAAGGTAACCACAACCGGAACACCGAATTTCTGCAGGTTCTCAATATGCTTTTCAAGATTTACAATTCCTTTTGCAAGAGCATCCAGATTTTCTTTGTTCAGTTCATCTTTTGGCACGCCACCATTGTATTTTAATGCACGTACCGTTGCAACCAGAACTACAGCGTCCGGTTTCAGTCCCGCCATACGGCACTTGATATCCATAAACTTCTCTGCACCCAGATCCGCACCGAATCCCGCTTCTGTGATCGTGATATCACTCAGCTTAAGTGCCATCTTGGTTGCACGTACACTGTTGCAGCCATGTGCAATATTTGCGAACGGACCACCGTGTACCAGTGCCGGTGTATGTTCCAGAGTCTGGATAATATTCGGCTTGATCGCATCCTTTAACAGTGCTGTCATTGCACCGGTTGCATGAAGCTGGTCAGCTGTAACCGGTTCTCCGGAAAATGTATAGGCAACAATGATTCTGCCAAGACGTTTTTTCAGATCTTCCAGATCGTCTGCCAGACATAAAATTGCCATAATTTCGGACGCAACCGTGATCACAAAATGATCCTCTCTTACCATTCCGTCCATTTTATTTCCAAGACCAACTACTACATTACGCAGTACACGGTCATTCATATCTACACACCGTTTCCACACAACCTGTCTCGGATCGATTCCAAGAGCATTTCCCTGCTGGATATGGTTGTCAAGAAGAGCTGCAAGCAGGTTATTTGCCGATGTGATCGCATGAAAATCTCCGGTAAAATGAAGATTCAGATCTTCCATCGGTACAACCTGTGCATAACCGCCGCCAGCAGCACCGCCTTTAATTCCAAAGCAAGGTCCGAGCGATGGCTCGCGCAGAGCGATCAGAGCTTTTTTGCCGAGCTTTGCCATTGCCTCTCCAAGTCCAACGGTAATCGTCGTCTTCCCCTCTCCCGCCGGAGTCGGATTGATTGCAGTAACAAGTACCAGCTTTCCATCTGGTCTGTCTTTTACTCTTTCCATCAATTCATCCGATAATTTTGCCTTATACTTGCCGTAAAACTCAAGGTCTTCCTCTTCAATTCCAATCTTTGCTGCAACCTCGCGAATATGGAGCATCTCTGCCTCCTGTGCGATCTGAATGTCTGTCTTCATAATTATATCCTCCCTTTTTTCTTCTGCGTTTCTTAAACTGATTCTTCTATGTATTGCTCAAACTGTTCCATAGACATCAGTACTTTTCTTGGTTTGGTACCTTCTTCTTCTCCTACGACTCCCGCCTCGGCAAGCTGATCCATAATCCGCGCCGCACGGTTAAACCCGATTTTAAACACCCGTTGGAGCATTCCGATCGATGCTTTGTCTTTTTCAATGATAAACTTTCCTGCATCTACAAAGTAGACATCTTTGTCGTCCTCGGAAGATGCTCCTCCCGCAGATACATTCTGATTACTATTCACCTGCTTCTGGATCTCTTCACTGTAGGCTGCGCCTCCGCTGTTCTCTTTTAGGAAATCAACCACTGCCTGGACTTCTTTATCAGAAACAAAAGCCCCCTGAACACGTACCGGCTTCTGATAGCCAGCCGGATAGAACAACATATCGCCTTTTCCAAGCAGCTTCTCCGCGCCATTCATATCAATGATGGTACGGGAATCCACACCGGATGATACAGAAAATGCTATTCTTGATGGCATATTCGCCTTAATCAGACCGGTAATGACATTAACCGATGGTCTCTGCGTTGCAAGAACCAGATGAAGTCCTGCCGCACGCGCAAGCTGTGCCAGACGGCAGATTGCCTCTTCTACTTCTCCAGGTGCAACCATCATCAGGTCTGCAAGTTCGTCTACGATGATTACAATCTGTGGAAGTTTCTGTGCTTTATTCGGATCATCAATATCTTTAATGTTCTCGACTTTATCATTGTAACCTTTCAGATCACGGACATTATACTCGGCAAAAAGCTGATAACGTCTGTTCATTTCCGCAACCGCCCAGTTCAAAGCTCCTGCTGCCTTCTTCGGATCCGTTACAACCGGGATCATCAGATGTGGAATTCCATTATATACACTTAATTCCACCACCTTTGGATCTACCATGATCAGCTTCACATCCTCCGGTTTTGCTTTGTAGATAATACTCATAATGATCGTATTGATACAGACAGATTTACCGGATCCGGTAGCTCCTGCGACAAGCAGATGCGGCATCTTTGCGATATCTGATACCACCACTTTACCTGAAATGTCACGACCTGTCGCAAATGCGATCCGTGATCTACTTTTCTTAAATTCATCTGATTCCAGAAGATCGCGCAGCATAACTGCAGTATTTTCCTTATTTGGAACTTCAATGCCGACCGCTGCTTTTCCCGGGATCGGTGCCTCAATACGGATATCAGCCGCCGCCAGGTTCAGCTTGATGTCATCCGCAAGTCCTACGATCTTGCTGACTTTCACCCCCATCTCAGGCTGTAACTCATAGCGTGTGACAGAAGGTCCGCAGCTGATATTAGTGATTGTAACATTCACACCGAAGGTTTGAAGTGTCTTCTGGAGCTTTGCTGCTGTCTCCCGCAGATGCGCATCCGAATCTCCGGATGTTTTACTTCCATGCTTCAACAGACTAAGAGGTGGAAAGCGGTATTCCCTGACCGGTTTCTCACTTTTTGCAATCGTATCTGCAACAGCAGCCACCTCTTTTGGGATATGTGCCTTAACTTTTGAATTTCCGGAGACCTGTCTTTTTATTCCGTCTTCTGTCTGCACCGCTGATAAATTTTCTTCAGCCACATCTGTCTGTATATCTTTACCGGACTCCGTCTTTTTTTCTGCTTCCTGCATCGCTCCTTTTAAGAACTTCGGGAGTTTTTCTTTCACCGGCTCAAGGGGAACCGGTTCCGGATCCGGGATCAGCTCTGTAGCGGAAAGGGGCATCGCACGATTGATCACTACATCATCCAGTGCAATTTTCCCAGTCTGTTCCATAATGTGCTTTGCAGCCGCTTCTTCTGCACCGGCAAGCACGCTACTCATATCCTTCCGGCTGCGTCTGGTAGCTTTCTTTTCTGTGCTTTCCTTTGCATCTTTTCCGGCTTTTTCTTCTGCTTTTTCTGCCTCGTTCTCTTTTCCTCCAACTGTCGAATTAAAGGAAACGCCGCTTACCTGATAATCAACACGCATAGCTTCCCGTCTTGCCCTGCGTTCCTCAGCCTCTTCTTTACGCTTCTGCATGTCCTCTCTGGCACGGTCATACGCTTTTTCCCCGCCGATCTTCATTCCTTTTAGGATAGACTTTTCTGTGATAAGGACTACACAGATCACCATTAAAATGATCACGACAACATATGTACCAACTTTACCGATTGCCGGCACCAGTCTGACCGCAATTGCCTTTCCAACAGATCCGCCTTTTTCATCGATCAGTTCAAAGAGCACACAGCACTGAACCAGTAATACAACGCCTGCAACAGTCTTAATATATGCGATCCTGTTTCCTTTATTGGAAACCACAAACGCGACTCCACAAAATAAAAGCAGTGGAAATACATACGCCATCCAACCCATCATTCCCTGCTGCAGTGCTGCAATCTTTCTTCCAAATGCACCTGCAAGTCCGAAATTGCTGATTGTGAGCAGAATCCCTACCGCAAGTGTCACCCAGATCAGAATCTCCGTTGCAAGAAATGATTCTTCCTGCGGCACAGCTTTTGATGTGGTATTCTTTCTGGTTGTCTTCGCAGATTTCGCAGACTTTGCACTTGTCTTCTTCGTAGGCTGCCGCTTTTTCGCCGTGCTCTGCTTTGCATTTTTCTTTGTTCCGGTTGTCTTTGAAGCCATCAAACTTCCCCCTTGTATTTATACTCTTTATCTTGTAATCAAATGACCGATTCCTTCTCCTCTCTCCCCAGATATAGTATCCGGAATCAGTCATCAAAAGTGTATACTTGTACATACTATTTTATTATAGCATCCTCTTCGCCTTATGTCATCTCATAATTTTTATCAGTATTTTCCATTTTTTCATCAATCATTTCATGCAATTTATTTAATGCTTCTCTTATTCCGCCAACTTCGTCAATGAGTCCTTCCTCCACTGCACGTTTTCCTTCCAGCATTGTCCCCACATCTTTGACAAGCTGTGTGGAATCCAGCATCAGTTCTTCAATCCGCTCCTGTGACACTCCGGAATGCTCTGCAAGGAATCCGGTGATCCGGTCCTGCGTCTTTTCAATATTCCGCAGGCTTTGTGCCACACCGATGAACATTCCGCTTGTCCGCACCGGGTGAATGATCATCGTCCCACTTGGAACAATAAAAGAATAATCTGCCGACACAGCAAGAGGGCCACCGATAGAATGACACCCTCCAAGTACCAGAGATACTGTCGGTTTGCTTAAGGACGCGATCATTTCCGCAATCGCAAGTCCCGCCTCCACATCTCCGCCCAGTGTATTTAAGAGAATCAGCACACCATCAGTCTGAACACTGTTCTCAATCTGTGCCAGCTTTGGAAGCAGGTGCTCATACTTGGTTGCCTTTGTACTGCCGGAAACCGTCTCATGCCCTTCTACTTCGCCGATGATCGTGAGTAGCTCGATCTGATGATTCCGACGTCGGTCAAGCGAAAGCATTCCCATTTCTTTAACATGTTCATCTTCTTCCTTTGTGGTTTCCGGCTCTGTCTCTCTGACTGCCTTTTCTTTATTTTCCATATTTTCTACAGTCTGTTCCCTGCTCTTTTTCTTGCGTATCTGGTATTCTTTTACATCCGTTTCTTCCTGTATTTTCATTGCCGCATTCCTCCGTTCTTTTTAGCTTAGTATGGACAATGCTTATGAAAATATGCAGGATTTTCGCCACAGAAATGAATCGCAGATTCTTGTACCGACACAAATCTGTACCTGATTCACTGTATATGCAAAAGAGAATGCGACTCGGCACATTCTCTTTGATTTAAACATTATGAAAATAAATATTTCCTGCGCAGGCTATATACCATATCCGTATAAATCTTGCGGCATGCCTCCAGATTATCGGATTCGATCATGGAAACACATGGGTGAAGATAACGGCTCCAGATATCTGCATATACATCTTCTGAATTTTCCATCCGGTTGATCCGGTTTACGATTGTCGGAGCAATATCGTAATACTCGGCAACAATTTCTTCGCCGCCTTTCTGATTCACCAGATATTCATCTCTGTATCTTCTCATCAGATTCAGTTCGTAACAGTCATCCGGTTTGCCAAGGCTTGCACATACGGCTGTAGTAATATAGCAGAGACGTGATTTGAAGCCTCCCTGGATCTGCTCGAATTCCGATTTACTGATCTTTAGTTCCAGATCATGATCATTCCAGCGTTCAATCATGCAGTCTACAATCTCTTCACAAGCATCCATTCTGCCATAACGGAACATCGGGATCACATATGTAACCATGCCCAGATTATATTTCATAAGTACATTTTCTTTTTTTCTTTTTGAACTTTCCTGATCCAGTACTTCCCGCATTCTATCCGGCAGAACAGCAGCAATCTCTTCAATCTCTTCCTGTCTGTCTTCCGAATTCTCGCATTCCTGTGCAATCTCAGCAAAAAGCGGCTTATACTTCTCATATGCATTTTTAAACGAATCCGCATAAGTCTTTTTATTGAAATCTCTGGAAATCGGAATAATCTGGTCAAACAGGTCATTCAGTCCATTCTGTATACTCTGATTCATTCAGGTTCCTCCCGGAATCGATCCTATGCTTCTTCCCAGTTATGATATACTTCCTGTACATCATCATCATCTTCAAGAAGATCAAGCGTCTTCTGAATGTTCTTGATATCTTCTTCGTTGTCCAAAGTTACCCATGTCTGTGGAATCATTGTAACTTCTGCGCTTGCCATCGGAATACCCGCTTCTTCCAGAGCAAGACGAACCTCACTGAAATCATTCGGATCTGTAAGAATTTCAAAGCTGTCCTCTTCTTCCGAAAAATCTTCTGCTCCTGCATCCAGTGCCTGCATCATCAGATCATCTGCATCCAGTTCACATTCTTCTTTATCGACAATGATCTGTCCTTTCTGATCAAACATGAAAGAAACACATCCACTGGTTCCGATATTTCCTTTTCCCTTTGTGAAAGCGCTTCTTACATTAGAAGCAGTACGGTTACGGTTATCAGTAAGTGCATCAACGATGATTGCAGTTCCGTTCGGTCCGTATCCTTCGTATACGATGTGTTCGTAGTTGTTAGCATCTCCGTCTCCGGCTGCTTTTTTGATACTTCTGTCAATATTGTCATTTGGCATATTATTTGCTTTTGCCTTTGCAATCGCATCACGGAGTCTGCTGTTGTTAGCCGGATCAGCTCCGCCTCCTTCTTTGACTGCTACAGCGATTTCACGACCGATCTTCGTGAATACTTTTCCTTTTGCTGCGTCGTTTTTTTCTTTTTTATGCTTGATATTCGCAAATTTTGAATGTCCTGACATTACTTTTTACCTCTCTTCAGTATTTTTACTATTCTCAATTGTACTATTTTATCACTTTTTTGTCCTACTGACAAGGACTTTGCGTATTGTATTATTATCAACTGACAATACATGGAACAGATAGCCTCCGAATTCCACCTGACATTCTTCATCTTCCGAAGGAATTCTGTCCAGGCAATCGATCAGATAACCATTGATCGTATCGTAATCTTCTTCGTTGAAACTGATTCCCAGAAGCTCTTCCAGATCCTCCAGCTGTGTCATACCATCCACGATATATGTACCATCTGCCTGTTTGATGATCAGCTCTTCTTCCTCATCATACTCATCCTGGATATTTCCAACGATTTCTTCTACAATATCTTCCATCGTAACGATCCCTGATGTCTGTCCATACTCATCCAGCACGATCACCATATGGCTCTTGTCCTGCTGCATCTGTTGAAACAGTTTGTCAATCGCCTTTGTTTCCGGGATAAATCCTGCCGGACGGATGGCATCCTTCAGATCGTGCACCGGTTTTTCCTTTGCCGGACCGTCCAGGTAGCTCTGCATCGCATCCCGGATATGAAGAATCCCCACAATGTTGTCAATATCTTCTTCATAAACCGGGAATCTGGATTTGTTCTCCTCCAGCATAAAGGTAAGTGCTTTTTCCAGAGATTCCTCTCCATCCAGTGCTACGATATTTTTCCGGTGCGTCATGATATCTTTTGCATCCGAATCCATATATTCAAAAATGTTGGTGATCATCTTCATCTCACGTCTTGTCAGAACACCTTTTTCATAGCCTTCCAGTACTTTTTCAATGATTTCTTCTGCAATTTTCTCTTTATCTTCATTGTCAGAAAATACATTTTTCATTTTCTGAAGTAAATTACCTTCCGTTTCCATTGCTTTCCATACTTCTCCTCTTTTATGTATGAAGCATCAGGCTGACGCACAGCGCTTCATCGACTTTTCTCATAAGCTCTTTGTCTACCCGGCACACGTAATCCTTCAGTCTCTGTTTATCGATAGTCCGAATCTGCTCCAGAAGGACAACAGAATCCTTGACGATTCTGTACCTTTTTGCATCGATTTCCACATGTGTCGGCAGCTTCGCTTTATTCATCCTTGAAGTGATCGCGGCACAGATAACGGTCGGACTGTGCCGGTTCCCGACATCATTCTGGATGACAAGAACCGGGCGCACACCGCCCTGCTCCGAACCGACTACCGGACTTAAATCCGCATAATAAATATCTCCACGCCTGATCTGCACTTCTTTCACACTCCGCTTATCAAGATACTTTCATTATTGCCAGCTTTCTCCTGCTGTATTCATATCTCTTTCGAAGTGCATCCCCGCATTTTAGAAATAGTCAACCTGCTCTACAACTTTTCCGTCACGCAGATATTCCCTCGGAACACGTTTATTGATATCACAGATAAATTCATAGTTAAATCTACCGCTCAGACCGGCAAGCTCATCTATTGAAAGATAAGCATCCCCATCGTGGCCGACCAGTGTTACCCTGTCACCAAATTTCACATCCGGAATTCCGGTCACATCTACCATAAACTGATCCATACAGACTCTGCCAAGGATCGGTGCCTTCTGACCATGGATCAGAACATATCCTTTGTTGGAAAGACTTCGTGGGTATCCGTCTCCATATCCCGTCGGGATCGTGGCGATCTGCATCCTTTTCGGGGCAACAAAGGTGCCTCCGTAGCTGACTTCCGTACCCTTTTCAATCCATTTCACATAAGTCACATGCGCGATCAGCTCCATTGCCGGCCGGAGCGGAACTGCCTCCTTATTGACTTCATCTGACGGATACAGTCCATAGGTAGAAATCCCGGCTCTCTCCAGATTCATTCCAAGCTTTGGCATATCAATGATACTTGCACTGTTTGCACAGTGATAATAAGTAAATTCCATACCTTCTGCTGCAAGATGTTCTTTCATCCACAGAAAAGCACGGATCTGTTCCAGTGTCGTGGTCTTATCCGTCTCATCTGCCTTTGAAAAATGGGTAAACATTCCTTCGCAATCCGTATAAACAAGTCTGCCGATCTTAAGGATCTCCTCTACACTTTCTTTCGCTACCGGAAAGCCAAGTCTTGACATTCCTGTATCGATCTTAATGTGCAGATATGCCTTCTTCCCCATACGGTATGCGGTCTCATCCGCAAGCTTCGCAAGCTCATAGCTGTAGGTTGTCATGCGGATCTCATGACGGATCATCTCTTCCAGCTGGTCCGGGAAAATACATCCCAGGCAAAGAATCGGCTTCTGAATGCCGGCTTTTCTGAGTACAACACCTTCATCCAGAGTTGCGACCGCATAGCCCCAGACATAGTCCACATCTTCCAGCATTCTTGAAATCGGCACCGCTCCATGACCATAACCATCTGTCTTGATGACCACGACCATCTTGGTTCCTTTTTCTATATTTGCATGCATCATTTCCATGTTATACATCACCGCATCCAGATCGATCACCGCACGCAGTCTGCTGTATTTCTTCATTCTGTCATATCCTCCAATTCCTTAAGTGTTCTGCCGAGCATTTTCAAGAGATCACCCGCAAGCACACTGTAAGAGCCAAGTTCTTTTCTGGCATGATCTCCGCACAGACCATGCAGATAAACGCCAAGCACAGCGGCATCATCCGGTCTCATATGCTGTGCCATAAGTCCGGTGATCATTCCTGCAAGCACATCTCCCGATCCGGCCTTTGCCATTGCCGCATTACCGGTGGTATTGATCATAAGCCTTCCCTCTGGCGCTTTCACAAGTGTCCTGCTGTCTTTCAGTACACAGACAGCATGGACTTTTTCTGTATATTTCCTTAATAGCTCTCTTCTGTTGTCTTTTAATTCCTGTACGCTGTATCCGGTCAGTCTGGACATTTCTTTCATATGTGGAGTAAGTACATATCCGGAAGGATTCATCCGAATCTGTTCGATCCCCCACTCATCGGTCTTTGCCAGAAGGTTCAGTCCGTCCGCATCAATAACAGCCGGGGTTTTATTATTCTCAAGCACCTTTTTCAGTAATTCCTCCGAATGCGGTCCCATACCGAGTCCGCATCCAATACATAGCACATCCGCCCATTCCAGCAAATCCGGAAGTTCTTCAAATGATTCTGTCTCATCCTGAGAATAGGTCGTCATTACCGCCTCCGGTAAAAGTTCCTGTAAGATTGCCCGGTTACTTTCCTCCGTATAAATCCGGACAAGACCTGCTCCCGAAAGATACGCTGCCCTGGCACTTAAATATGCTGCACCGGACATTCCTTTGCTTCCGGTAATCATCAGAACCTTTCCATAAGTCCCTTTATTAGAATCCGGTTTCCTTTGCGGCAGCATTGCCGGCACATCGGATTTTTCAAGTGCCATGCAGATTTCTTCTTCCGCAAAAAACTCCGGTCTGGTAATTCCGATCGGCGCTGTAACAAGCTTTCCTGTATACTCACATCCCGGATATAGGATCTGTCCCATCTTCTGAAACGCAAAGGTCACTGTAAGATCTGCTTTAAATGCCGTTCCAAGCACTTTTCCATCATCCGAACGGATCCCTGAAGGAGTGTCGACTGCCACCTTACAGGCAGTCATCCGATTCATCTGATCAATCACCTCTGCGTATCTGCCTTTTATTTCACGGGATAGGCCAATACCGAATACGGCATCTATAATAACACTATATTCTTTCTGTGGCAAACTGTTTCCTACAGATATTCCCAGATTTTCCAGAATTTTCATCTGGATTTTTGTTTCTTCACTACGATGGTCATAATTTCCGACCAATACTACATCTGGATGATTTCCTTCTTCTACGAGCATCCTTGCAATTGCGAATCCGTCACCACCGTTATTGCCACTTCCACACACGACCAGTGCTTTCGACAAATCTATGTCTTCTGCTTTCATCGCAGCCACACACTGAAGTGCCGCCCGTTCCATCAGGACAAGGGACGGGACTTGCATCTTCTGTATCATTCTCTGATCCGATCTTCTCATCTGATCTGCTGTCAGTATTTCTTTCATATCCGGTCTCCCATACATTTAATTTTCAAAAAGGTGCAGGAAAAAACTTTCCTGCACCTCTGCCTTCTGGTCTGCTTTGCCTACT
>ERZ894223.1967-NODE-1967-length-11433-cov-5.922306_pt1 | contig 11433 bp, 12 predicted proteins | sample MGYA00380293_ERZ894223 | MGnify/ENA primary metagenome ERZ894223 (study PRJEB32331, sample SAMN06328445) | human gut metagenome | biome: human gut microbiome; feature: stool | host: Homo sapiens | collected 2014-11-05 ...
TGGTGGACGAAGTTGGAGCCGATGAAGCCGCAGCCGCCGGTGACGACGATGCGCTCGGGCTCGAAGGTGGTATCGGGCATGGGATCCTCCCGATCCGCGCTCATGCCACCGATATGATTATCACCCCGGCCCGCAGCATAATCACAGGACGCCCCGCACCTTCGTGATCCGCAGGTCCCGCGCCGACTTGCGACAGCCCATGCCACGTAAACAGCAAAGCCCTCGGCGGCTGAAGCCGTCGAGGGGCTGAAAACCAAACGATATGGGAAAACCTAGTCCCGCTTGAACAGGTCCCTCGTGTACACCTTGTCTGCGCCGTCGGCGAGATCGTCGCTCCAGCGGTTGGCCACGATCACGCCGCAGCGCGCCTTGAACGCCCCGAGGTCGTGCGTGACCTCGGAACCGAAGAAATCAGGCGCGTCCAGCGTGGACTCGTACACCACGACGGGGATGCCCTTGGCCTTCACGCACTTGATGATTCCTTGGATGGAGCCCATTCTAGGCACTCTAGTTAGTTGCTCATTGCGCCCGATTCGTCCGATAGGACAGCTTTCACAATTTGCCAAACTAGACTGACGAGCGCCTGGGCAGCGCAACCTTTAAATCCTTGGCATTCTAAACGATCAACGCTCCATCAATAATTATTCATCCAGATGCCCTGCCTCAATCGAGCCGCTTGATGAGCCTTGCAGGAACGCCGGCGTACAAGCAATTTGGCTCGCAATCGCGATTTACCAGCGAACCCGCTCCGATTATCGTGCCTTCTCCGATGCGTACGCCCTGAAGCACCGTTGAGCGCGCACCGATCCAAGCGCCCTCACCAATCACAATATCCTTATATGTATCAGCAGCGGCCCTGCGGTGCGTGTCGCCCATTTCGTGTGACACGCAAATCAGGGCGACGTCCATCGCTATGCGCACGTTATCGCCGATGATGATTCTGGCATCCCCCCCCCCAGCCAGTGTTGAGCTGGCATCTATAATTGATAAACACGTTCTTTCCGATTTCTACGCGAGGCAGATTCAGTTCAACGCCAGATCGAACAACCGTTCCCTCTCCGACCGATACGCCTAGCTTGCGCATAATCAGCCTTCGGAGCCTATCGCTTCCCACGCTTCTTATGACTCGATGTGCGATTGACACTATGTTGACCTCTCTTAAATGAAGCTATCCGACTAAAGCTGCCCGCTTGATGATCTGAAATGAATTTAACGGCTCAGTCGCCCCTTCGCGAAAACAGCGGCGGCTCTTTAGCCCATGAAATACTTTTCCGCACAGGGCCGGTAGCGGACACGTGCCGCATTGCCCTTCCAATCGAGTTCAAGCAGCTTGTAAATGAACAGCAAATCAAGCGAGGCTAATCCATAGTTGTACACAAGGATTCGCTCGTCATCGCTTTCTCTGCCTGGTGCATGCCCCATTAGAACATCATCAGTATTTGCAACGCTCTTGAACTCATTGAAGTACTTGAAACCTCGAATCTGCTCTATTTCATCGGTAAACACCTTATCAAAGCAAGTGTCACAGCCCTGAAATCCCAACGTCATAATGGGGACAATGGTGCATCCCCTCTTATAGACGCTCGGGTCACAAAAATCTCCCTCCGCCTTTGTGACTGCAGAAACAATCAGATCGCAACCATCCACAACTTTCTCATAGGAGTCATAGAACTCAAATCGCAGATTTTCATATCGAGAAAAACGCTTGGCAAAACGAAGCTCTTGCCCATTGTGGCGATATAGCTTTACCGTCAGGGTTCTCCCGTTAACCGCCATAGCGAGGACGTCCATAAAAGAGGTCATTATGTTGCCAAGGCCAAAAAGGCCAATGGTCTCGAAGCCCGAAACTGCATACAACATCGCGGAATACGCCGCACAGGCACCCGTACGCACCGTCGTAATGTACTCCCCGTCAACCAAAGCTCGAAGCTTCCCCGACGAGGCCCGATAGCACAGCACGTCGCTTGTCATGGGAGGCAATCCCTCATTGCAATTCGCCTCAACATGACGCCCGATCATCTTCGCAATAGCAAGATCAAGGCCTTCATGCATACAGGGCATACAAGCATAATAATCGCCGTCAGATTGCGAAAGGCGCGTCTTTGCCGGCATCTGGAAATCAGACTTATGCTCAAAGCACCACTTGACCCATTCGAACATATCCAAGGGGTTAACAGCCCGCAAAATCTCTCGGGCGGCCTCAAAGTCAATGATATCAATCATTGCACGCCCTCCATATCCTCTTGATTGGCCGCATAGTACTTCTCCGCCATGAGGCCATACCATTCATCCTCGGGCATTGTGCAGCAGGCCCCCACAGGCAGTTCGCGAATTAGCCTTACAAACTCAAGGAGCTCGTAACGGAGCCCATCGCCCTCATAGCCCCAATAAAACTTTCGGGTTCCCCTCAAGTCCTCATTGCGGATTTCAAAATAATCGGTTAGCCACCAAGGCGCCGGAACATATACATAGCCCCTTGTCCCGGTAATGACCATGTCCCCCTCGGTTTTTATTCCCCGACCCAAGGTCACCTGAACTGACGCCTCCGGATAATCTAAGCTACATCGCGTGTAATACGCGACGCCATCTGGCTTGTAGAATGATCTGAAGCACACCTTAGACACGTCGCAGCCCATCATCTCGACGACTGGCAGCAGCGCAAGTCCGCCCCACTGCTCCATAGCATCACAGCCATCCGATGGGCCATCCAAGCGATATCCATCGGGAATTTGGCTGCATGAAAGATCAATGGCTCTTATATCGCCAATAGCTCCGCTCTTTAGCAGGAGGAGAAGATGACGGAAAGCCGGAAGGTACTTTGTTTTGACCCCATTGAATAGTATCGCCCCACGCTTTAGGGCAAGAGCCTCCATTTCCTTAAACTCTCTGACACTCGAAAACGCAGGAGGGATATACAGAACGTGTCTTCCCTTTGCAAGGCACCCTTCAATGCAGGCAATTTTATCCGCAAAACGCGGAGCAACCACCAAAGCGTCACACGCATCCGTCATCTCAGCCATGTCTCTCGAAGCACTGCATTCAAATGCCATGTACTCAAGGCTGCCCACAGCCTGGATTTCCGAAGCGAAGCGATTCCGAAGCTCCTCGTCTGCAACGACGCCAATCTTGATTCGAGGTGCCGAGCAATCGCGCAGCTGCGAGCTGCTCACTCCTCGCGTCCTTTCTAAGTACACGACTTTGCAGTAGTTAGACAGATAGTCGAAATGTCCTCTCCAATCGGAGCCAACGGTGAACACGTCGGCGCCATAGCGCTTGATGTCGTCGATCTTCTGACCCTCGTACTCCTCTATGATCACAAGATCTGCCAATCCGGTGGCGCGCACGGCGTCGACGCGCTCGATGGTCGTCTGGTTGACGTTGAGCTTTCCCCGACTCCGATCGAACTGGTCGGACGTGACGCCTACGATTAGGTAATCACCTAAGGCGCGGGCCCGTTCAAGCAGGGCGATATGCCCCCTGTGCAGCAGGTCAAAAGTACCATATGTAATTACCTTGCGCATACCGACCTCCAAAACTAAGGACGCATGATTCCGCGGCGGTGCGCGTCGAGCATGGCGGCGACCAATAAGGCGTTGTCGCTCAACGGGTGCTCGCCGATATGCCCAACGCGGAAGGAGGTCTCGGCGCCTGCTCCGCCGTTGGGGCACAGCCATATGCCGTACGTCTCCTTCATGTCGTCAACAAGGCGTCGTGCGGAAAACCCCATCGTCTTGAGGAACGTCACGGCGTTTGACGGAGAGGTCAAACGCATCTTAAGCGGTAGCCCGGATTCGGCAACGCGCCGTCTAAAGTCCTCTGCAACGGAGGCCCTTAATGCGACCTCTGCACCGGTGCCGCCCGCTTCCAGCAACTGACGCAAGCGTTCATGAATCTGCAGGATAATACCAACCGCGGGTGTAAATGGGGTCTGGCCCCTCAACTGATTGTCCAGCAGCTGATTCAGATCGAAGTACGAGCATGGCTGCACCACCTTTCGAGCCCGCTCTATGGCTCTCGGCGACAGCACGATAGGAGCAATGCCGGGAGGGCACGCCAGGGCTTTCTGCGCGTCGGTAATAAGCACGTCCGCACCCATTGCCTCCATGTCAAATGGATCCGCCAAAAACGAGCTGATCCCATCAACGATTAGAAAGAGACCCTCGCTCGAGCAGAAGTCGGCGATAAGGTCTGCATCGTACAGAATGCCTTGGGACGTTTCACCCAGATTCACAAGGAAAGTGGTGTAACCGCCCCCTGCGCATTCCTCTAGATCCTCAGCGCGGAGCGGAGTCCCGGGCTCGAGCTCAACCGCATCATGGGGAATTCCATGGAGAGCGAGGAGCTCGCGAAATCGATGTCCAAATGAGCCGCCGTCGATGACGAGCGCCTTATCCAGCTGGGGATCAAGCGTACCCATAACAACGGCTTCCATGGCCCCTGTGCCCGAAGATGTGCTCAGGACCGCCCGGGAACCATCTGGAGCAAACGCGAGCTCAATTAGCATGGACTCTATTTCTAGCATCTTTTTCGAGAACTCTGACGTTCGGAAATACGGGACATCATTCCCTCCAACTGCTCGCACAGCATCATTTGAGGGTACAGGTCCGACTGCAAAATTAAGCATTTAGATCTCCTTGCCCCTAGCAGCAACAGCTGCATCTCCACTATTGTTCTCACAACACACCTCTGAAGGCCATACGTGAGCCGAATGGGTAATCCGTGCCGATTCAGGCGGTAGAGCCATGTAATCGCCGTACAATGCGGATAAGTACCGATCCCAGCTAGGTATAGCCAGCAAGCGCAAGTCTTCAAAACTCACTTCGATCAAGTTATCGAAGTCGGACATCGGCACCCACCGCTTTTTGATCACCAACGGCCATGTAAGGTTTGCGACGTTTTTCGTACTCCCGTAAGGCGTCTGAAGCGCACCGTCTATAAGGGCATCATGCAATTGTTTTGGAGAGACTATCGCACGCAAAAGCGGCTGAAGCGCCATCTTCACAACCCGCTTAGTCGCATTTCTCGCGCCCTTAGGATTGACGAGTGATTGGCCATACAACTTAACTAGGCGAACTTGCCTTCTGCACAGCCTTTCCGCCTCTTCCGGGTCATCAGGAACTGCATCTGCTGGAAACAGGTCAATCCACAAATACTCATCCACAATCCCCTCGAGAGAGGGTTCCTGTGCACGCCAGACGCGATTGACCATCTTAGCAAAAGGGTGAACGGAGCCGTTATCCCTAGGAGCAACTATGCTGAACGGAGCGTCAAACCATTCAGGATGGCTCAGGAGACGATCGTAATCCGGCCTCGGAATGATTAAATCGATATCGTCATCCCATGGAATAAAGCCCCTGTGGCGTATTGCCCCCAATAACGTCCCGCTATCCAATGAATAGCGAATCCCGTGTGCGCGACACACCCTGTCAAACACGGACATCATTTTGACGAGCTCGCGTTTAACCTCGTCTTCGGATAACTGTACACTTAAAGCATTCATGGCACTCTCCCCTTTTCGTGCAACTATTCTCAATTCCTTCGCTCGCAAATCAGGCTCGGGCCCGGAACCTGAACGCCTTGCGACACTCGTTAAGCCTGAGCGCGCACATGAACGCCTCGGTGAGGCTGCGCACTACCGCGAAGACCGCAACGCTCGCCATGCCCGCCGCCGTCACCGCGACCAGGACCACGATGCTCGCAACCGATGAGATGAGGGTGGTGGCCGTGAGCTCCTTCACCCTGCCCACCGCGCCCAGCACTGGCCATCCGAAGAACATCCCGTAGAACGAGAAAACCAGGACCGGGGTCACGAGGCGCAACACGTAAGCACCCGGCAGGTATTCCGTGCCGCCCAGCACGAGCATGATGAATTCGGACAGCGCGAAGAACAGCGCCGTGCCACCGAACACGAACGGCACCGATATGAACGCCAACCGCTTGGCGAAGCCGAAATCGCCCTGCGCCACCATGTGCGGATACAAGCTGTTGATGATGGGGCTGTAGAGCGACTGCACCGCCCCTATCGCCGTCATGGATAGCGACCAGTAGGAGATCTGGGCAGAATCTTTGATGGCGACGCCTATGAGCAGCGTGGTGAAACCGCTGAACGCGGTACCGCTCATATTGGAGAGACAGTAGTAACCCGAGCGCGCAAGCTCCTTAAGGTACTCACGCGGCGCCACCCACTCGATCTTGAGCCCGAACATCTTGCGAGCTGCGGAGAACGACCATGCGAGCGCAATAGTGCTCGCCGCTATATCGAGCACCGGCACCCATAGGATGTCGGCAACGGAATGGACAAACACAAACGTGAAAGCCGTGGAGACGCCCTTAGAAACAAAATATCGAACCGTGATCGGCGCCATCCTCTCCTTGCCCTGGAAGAGGAAGTCCGGAGCAAGTGCACGCCCGCACACCGCTATGTAGGCCAGGCACGCGTAGAGCGCGTTGTCGCGCATGATCGGTATGAACGCGCCTACGATCGCGCAAGCGACACCGGCCACCACGCAGAGGACCAGCCTCGCCTGCGTGATGGAGCCCGTGACGCGCCCGAGCTCGCGAGCGTCGCGCGTCTCGACCACCTGCTTGGTGCCGGACAGGTTGAACCCGAACTCCACGAAGGTCTGCGCGAACGTCATGAACGACACGACGTAGGCGTATACCGCGTAACCCTCCGGCTCGAGTACGCGCGTGAGGTACGGCAGGATGAGAAGAGGCAGAACGTATTTGACGAGCTGCAGACCGTATTGCCACAGTGTGTTTTTATAAAAGCTAGTATGATTAGATTTCATATGTTTTGCCTACTATTATTCGCTTACAAGTCTTCATCACTTCGCCTGCCGCTCAACATTCATCATCATCCCCATTACCATGGCCAATCCAGGAGCATATGAGGAGAAGAAGGCACTTTCAGAAGTACTCGCAATCAACAAGTAAACGACAATTAAGCAAATCGGCCAAACAGGCGAGGCGCCTTTCGAAATAGAAACAAATGCCTTCCTTATCAGGCATAAAAGCAATATGAGAAACAATGCTAAGCCGATATATCCAAACTGCCCAATTACTATCGGCCAGAAACTATCAGCAATGTAATCATTGTTTATTGGCGATAAGCCCCACACCCTCTCGAAGCCTAGATCGTAGTACAAAGGAGAGTAGTCACTTATCGTTACATTTGATCCAAATGTCGCGTATCCACTTCCCAGCGGTATAAATCTATTGGCAACTTTAAAAGAAGAAAGCAGCAACACGCTACGCGCCGTTGTGGAGTCGAAAAAATACAATTTAATCTGATCAAGTGCAATAAGCAGCGAACCTACGCCACTTGCAATCCAAAACCCAATAGGTATCTTGTCCTTCTTCCTCAGGACAAAAACAACGAGCAGGGCAACAGCCGCAAAGGCAATTGCTTTTGAACGATCCGAGGCGATTAACAGCACTGCAGCAATAACGGTGAATTCCTTTTCATTTTTTCTATCTGCAAGCACAACAACCAAACAAGTAACAACAGCGGCGGCAAAATTACTTGGGTGTCCGTAAAGAAACGCATAGCCCAACCTCTCACCGATCACCATTCCCATATCGAGAACCAAGCCAACTGGAAGAAAAACGAGCATCAGCATTAAATAGAACCGTGAAAAAGAGGCACATAGCTTCAAAGCATCGCCCGCGCGTCCCTGCGTAATCGTATTCACACCAATAAGCATTAAAAAGAATTTTGAACACGTGAGCAGGTCAATTGCAATCGACTTAAAAGAGCGCTCTATACCACAAAAGACAGTTGAAACCATTCCCACCGCAAGGAAAACCACCAAGCAAATTCCGATCCTTCTGTTCTCTCTATCAAGACGGCGATTGCCAGACAGAATTTGCCATACAGCCAAAATGGCAAACGCAATAACCAAGGCTTCGTCCATATAGGCGAAAACCTTGTCAACTCTCACCTGCAGCACACTGCCGATAACAAGGGTGATGTAGGCAAGTAAAAGAAGCAAATCCGTTACGCGCGTGTATCTAATATCGAAAGCCTTAGATTCATGATTCACAATGAGCCTACGCTCTCATTTTTCTTCGCTCCGAGAGCGAATACATTGTCTGATAGACGCTAGGAAAATGCAGAATAAGAACCATTTTTGCCTTTAAGGAGAAACATATCGAGAAGTCGGTTAAAACACTTATCTCGTTATTTTTAAGATACATTCTTGCCTCGTTTAACACCGAGTCACAGTCCCGTGTTTTCGTTGTTAAATCATTTGCCAACCGCAGCATCCGTGCACACATTAAGACCCTGAAGATTGTTAATTCCTTGATAGGGGTTCCAAAATGCTTCTGTACAAAACTGTCTACATCACGAACTGCAAAAACAAAGTCAAAAAACTGCTTGTTGTCAATTTTCTTTCTAGTAATGGACCCCTCTCTGTACACCTGTCCGTATAGCTTTGATTCAACAACAGCGATTCGCTCGGCCTCTCCGAAAATTTTCGCCATTATAGATAGGTCTTCGTAGACCCTTCCTTCCGGAAAAGGGATCTTTCGCCATATATCAGCAGACGCAAGTTTTCCACATGGAGATTCGTTTACGCCATTTCCAGCCAACAAACGACGTATCGCCTCATCGGAGTCAAATAATGTCACGTTATACGTTCCAGCGCGCTGACTCGCTAGCCAAGCATCTGGGTTTCCAGTTTGATATAATCCAACAACCGATATACAACTTTTATCATTATTATTAGCAGAAACTAATGCGGAGATATAATCCGGAGCTACCACATCATCAATATCGACAAATACGATGAATCCCTCTTTTATTTTACTTACTGCATAATTACGAGCAGATGACAGGCCCCCGTTCTCCTTGCTCAAGACACGAATACTATCGAATGCTTCCGCCATTTTGATGCAAACCGATAAAGAATCATCTGTTGAACCATCATCAACGAGCATGATTTGAAGATTTTCGTAGTCTTGCGCGAGTAGGCTATTGACGCATCGCTCAACACAGTCGGAAAGATTGTAAATTGAAACCACGCATGTAACTAATGGTTTATCCTTTTTCACTCTATTCAGCTCCTACAGGCTCATCGATAACACCCATGGCGAACAACGCGCGCCGGCACACCCACAACCGTAGAGCCAGGCGGCACATCGTCTAGCACAACCGCTCCCGCGCCAATCCGCGAATCATTACCAACTGTTATCGGTCCCAACACCACGGCGTTTGCACCAATCGAAACACCATTTCCAATAACCGGACCCCCCGGCGTTCGACGACGGTTACACCTTGATAAATTTCTACTCTCTCGCCAATTATTGCGCGCTCAGAAATGACAACCCCAACCCCGTTATGTTGGAAAATGCATCCTTCGCAGATCCGCGCATCGGTCCCAATGTGACACGAAAAAAGGAATTGATTTAGATGGCGAAACAGAGAAGAAAGGGGACGAACAATTAGTGGCCCACGCTTGCAAGCGGCAGAAAGATTATGTAGCTTTAGGCACTCGTTCATATCATCGCCCCGCAAGCACGTCCGCGATCCGCTCGCTCGCGTGCCCGTCGCCGTAGGGATTCGATGCGCGGGACATGCGCGCGTACTCAGCCGCGTCGGAGAGCAGGCGGCTGAACTCGCGATAGATGACACCCTCATCGGTACCCACGAGCTTGAGGGTCCCCGCCTCGACGCCCTCAGGACGCTCGGTGGTGTCGCGCATCACGAGCACCGGCTTGCCGAGCCCCGGCGCCTCCTCCTGGATTCCGCCAGAGTCGGTGAGAATGAGGTGCGAGGCCGCCATGAAGTTGTGGAAGTCCAGCACCTCGAGCGGCTCGACGATTCGCAGGCGGTCGAAGCCGTCGAGCTCGGCGTGCGCGGCCTCTCGCACGAGCGGGTTCATGTGGACTGGGTAGACCGCCTTGGTATCGGGATGCTCCTCCATCACGCGGCGGATGGCGCGGAACATGCGGTGCATGGGCTCGCCCAGGTTCTCGCGGCGGTGCGCGGTGATGAGGATGAGCCGCGAGCCCTCCGCCCACTCCAGCTCCGGGTGCGCGTAGCCCTCGCGCACCGTGGTGGCAAGCGCGTCGATGCCGGTGTTGCCGGTCACCCAGATGCGGTCGGCGGGCTTGCCCTCATCCAGCAGGTTCTGCTTACTCGCCTCCGTGGGCGCGAAGTAGTACCCGGAGACGATGTCGACCGCCTGTCGGTTGAACTCCTCCGGCCAGGGGCTGTAGATGTCGCGCGTGCGCAGGCCCGCCTCGACGTGACCGACCGGGATCTGCAGGTAGAAGCACGCCAGCGCGGCGGCGAAGCTCGTCGTGGTGTCGCCGTGGACGAGGACCACGTCGGGGCGCTCATCCTCGAGGACCGTCTTCAACTTGAGCAACACGTCGCAGGTCACGTCGAACAGGGTCTGACCCGGCTTCATAATAGCCAGGTCATGGTCGGGTGCGACGTCGAACACCCGCAGCACCTGCTCGAGCATCTCGCGGTGCTGGCCCGTCACGCAGACGACGGTCTCGAACTCGCTCGAGCGGGACTTGAGCTCGTTGACGAGCGGGCACATCTTGATGGCCTCCGGTCGCGTGCCGAAGACGAGCATGACTTTCCTAGGCACGAAAGCCCTCCTTCTTCATCTTCTCCTCTGCGCGGAGCATCCGCAGAAAACGCGTGTTGCCGACGAGGTACCTCTTCACGAGACGGCCCGGCTCCTGCGCCATGCGGAACGCCCACTCCAGGTTCAACCTCTGCATCCACATGGGTGCTCGTGGGATGTTCCCCGAAACGACGTCAAACGATCCGCCGACTCCGACGAATGCACCAGTGAGCCCCAGCTCGCGAAAATGCTCGATAAGCCGTTCCTTCTTGGGCGATGTGATGCCGACGAACGTGACCGCAGCCTCGGATATCCGTATTTCTTCCGCGACCTCGTCCCATTCCGCATCGCTGAAATAGCCGTCGCGGGCTCCCGCGATCCTCATTTCCGGGAATTCACCGCTCAGCACCCCGACCGTCTTCTCAACGACCTCTGGCTTGGCGCCGAGCAAGTAAACGGGATAGCCCCGGCGCTCGGCGAGCGCGCACAACTCCCTCATGAGGTCGATCCCCGCCACGCGGCACGGGAGAGGCGAGCCCAAGCGCTCAGCCGCCATGACCATGGACGCACCGTCGGCGTTCACGACCTCACACGAATGGACGCATGCGTCCATCCAGGGATCGTCCTTCATCTGGAGCAGCTTGTCTGCGTTGACGCCCATGAGATGGGCGAAGGCGCCCGCCTCGATCAACCTTTCGGTCGCCTCGACGGTCTGAGCCATATCCCAGGGGTCGACAGGCGCTCCCATGACAGATTTTCGCGCGGGCAACCCGGCCAATATTTCCTCACGGCCCATCTACGCCGCCCCCTTTCCGGTGAAGACGACCGCAATCGTCTGCAAAATGAT
>ERZ894223.1972-NODE-1972-length-11410-cov-7.306737_pt1 | contig 11410 bp, 10 predicted proteins | sample MGYA00380293_ERZ894223 | MGnify/ENA primary metagenome ERZ894223 (study PRJEB32331, sample SAMN06328445) | human gut metagenome | biome: human gut microbiome; feature: stool | host: Homo sapiens | collected 2014-11-05 ...
TACTAATACATCCCAAAACAAAATTAAATATTACCGTAAGCAATGAAAAAATACTCTCTAAATATTCTTTTTCTATAATGTTAGAATCATTAGTAATGTTCGATATATACTCTGCTACATTCTTTGATCTAAACTTTCTCGCATTATTTGAAATAAGCCCAATAAACAAATCCCGTTTAAGTTGCACCATGATATTTCTTATACATTTTCGTACAATCACGGTATTAAAGCATTTTGCTACAGCATATACTATCATGAAAATCAAACATCTCAATCCAATACTCAATAAATTGTTGATGTCTCCAGCGGTTGATGCATTTATGATAAATTGTAATACAAAAGCTACTCCGACATCTAAACAAGATGAAATAAAAGTAGCAAAAATTGAAATTATGAATATACCCTTATTGAAAATAAAATATTTTTTCACAGCACAGTATTCCCTTCTCTACCAGATAATAAATAAACGATAATAATCCCTAACACAACTAATATGCATCCCAAATAGGGATAGGATAAATTATCGTTTATTCCTCATTTCATCTTTCCTTAATGCACGGTCCTTTCAATGGCTCATTGTACAACTTTTCAAAAATGTCTTTGTTATTAAGGTAAAGTTTTGTATAAAGATAAATCGCTGCTTCAATCTGTACCTTTTTTTCCTCACAAACTAAGGGATTCGCCACATCAATATCTCTGTTATATATTTGATTGGCATATGCACATCCCCCACTGCAAATCCTTTTCGCCCAACAAGACCGACATTCTGCGTTGTCCATTAAATATTTCTTAGGTTTAGCAATAAATTTTTGCCATTGTACCCCCGAATAAATGTCTCCCATACAAAAATCCTTCATGCCAACCATCTTTCCACATTTATAAATTTCACCTTCCGGAGTAACATGAATTGTGAACGGGTTAAGGAAGGAGCATTCATTTTTGACGAAATTATTATGAAGCCGATATCCTATGTCAATGAAGTTGATTATTCTTCCCGGTCTGCCATATATCAAGTTCTCATACATGAGATCTGCTAAATCAAATAATTGTTTTCTTAGTTCAGCAATATCCTGATATGCGATTGTCATTTTTTCATCATTTGTTAAAGCAAAAATATATACAACATCTGTAAATCCAGCATCCCATAAATCACAAACAGACTGTTTCAATTTATCAACATCTTCATGAATCAAGGTAATCTTAGCTACTAATGTATCGCCCTTGCACTTAAGAACACAAATCTGGATACCTGCATCACCTGACTCTTCTACATCAACATTGTTGATAGGTTTGATGTTCAGTTCATTCATGAGAAGCGCCTCCTTTCCGGTGTGATATTAACCATTTGTAAAACTACAAATATGATTAATAGAAATGTGCACTTGATGCTCTGCACTCTTTCTGTGGTATATAATATCAAAAAAAACATTGCTCTTTTTCTTAATGTAACAAAATCGAGTGCCAATGTAATAATTCTACTAAGAGAATCCACCTTCCCCTACATTCAATATATTCTTCATAAAGCAACAAAAAAACAGCAGCCTTGATATCAACCAAAGCTGCCATTTACTATTTAACCATTATTTTAAAAATCACCAAACAATCAATAACAAGTGTCTCATAACTTTTCTAAAAGAATGGATTACTGTTGTAACTTAATGGTATCTACGATTGCCATTTTACCAATCTGTTTAATTGGACGTCTTATTGCAATTGCTGCTGATGCGAAGCACAGCAAGACAATGAGCAAAAGAGAAGTCACAGGAACTTGCCAGCCCGTTCCCCATTTCTCAGCAATCAAAAATTGGAACATCATCTTGTTAAGCGGCAAGCCCAAAATACATCCGACTACACAGCCCAGCATTGCATAGGTAAGAGATTCTGCGGCAATCATTTTGTAGAGCTGATTTGCTCCCATACCAATGGAGCGCATGATACCGTATTGTTTTGTCCTAGACGCTACGCTGGCGTTCATGCTGTTAAAAATATTGAATACGGTTATTAGTGCGATAATGATAAGGAATCCATAAATGAAAATGGCTCCGGTATAATAAGAACTCTGTGCCTCGGAATTTGAAAGCCTCTTATCCGAAACAGAGCTGTCGGCTGGGAACAAATTTCTGATAGCCGAAACCGTATCATCATCGCCTGTTTTGGAAAGCTGTACGTCAACTGTAGTATAGCCTAAGTCACCCGCAATATCAATGAAAGTTTGTTCAGAGCAAATCATATATCCATTACTGCCTGCACCATTCTTTGCATTGGTTGTAGCCAGGATTCCCGCTATCGTGACCTGTTTATCGTCTGCGGATGTATGAATGGTTATGGTGTCGCCAACAGCCCAAGTCATTCCATCACGATAGACTACTAAAACATTATCCGTGTTGTCCTGAACAGGCGCAATTTTCCCTTCATTCAATTCATCTTTTGCCCATTTGAATTGATTATCGTCATAGGAAATGAGCGTGATGCTTCCATCCTCACTGCCAAAGGAAACGGACAAATCCGTTTGCTCCATTCTGCCAAATACTTTATCTACGCCATCAATTCTGCCTATTTCCTCGATTACAGTTCTGGTAAATGGCGCATTTCCCATAGTGACAGATACATCTGCTGCGGAAGAAGCCAGGGCGGGCATTCCTTGATCCAGAAAAACCACCATTACCTGAAAAGACAGGAACATCATAATGCTGATAGCAAAAGAGCAAGTCATAAGAAATACGTTTTTCTTGCCGGATAGTGCGTGGAAAATTCCCATACTTGTTTCCACACGGAATAGTTTGGTGTTAGCCGCTTTTTTATTCTGTGTAAGTTGTGTATTTCCACTGATCGCGGTCACAGGTGAAACTTTAGCCGCTTTCTTTGCTGGAGATAGCGAGGCCAGAAGTACGATCAAAAAACCAACAACCGCGCCTGCAACCAAGCCAACTATACTAAACTGAAATAACGGAATCTCTGAAAAGCGATCACCACTAATGGATTTCAACAATAGGCAAGCGCACCATGTAATGATCTGTCCGGTAATCAGTCCGATAGGAACGCCTTTCATACTTTGACGCAATCCTTGCAGGATGACAAAGTGCTTTACTTGCTTTTTAGACGCTCCAAGGCATCGTAATAATCCATAGAACTGTACGCGCTCCAAAACATTTGTATTGAAGCTGGCCGCAATCATAACCGTTCCGGCAATCAGAACCAGCAGAACCAGAAAAGCAGCCACAAGATACAGCGATTGCATGGTACTATTTTCGCTTTGTCCCATTAGGCCAAGCAAAGCTGTATTTTCGGACACTTGATCATCACTTAACCCATAGGAATCTTTAATCTGCCGGATGGCCTTTTGAATATCAACGCCGCTTTTGAATTGGACACGAAAGGTTGTTCCGTCATTTGCGTTCTCGTCTGCTATCGCTCGGAAGCCGTCCTCACTTAATACCATGCCATAAACATCAGCCTTTAATAGACTTCCCATATCTTCAAGGACACCAGTAATGTGATATTGTTTTTGCGATCCATCTGGAACAACAACGGATACCGTATCGCCAATCGAAAGCCCAAGCTGCTCTAAGGCATCGTTGTTTAACAGGGCTTCATCTGGCATTACAGGATAGGCTCCATCCTGCATATTCATTTCTGAAAGCTCAGTAAACGCTGCCTCGCTTGCACCGACAAAGCTCACCGTTTTCTGGCCTATTGATCCAGTACATCCCTGATATGTCCAGCCACAGACAGCAACATCCACTCTGGCTTTCATTATTTCTGCTGTCTGCTCATCAATCCCCGTTAGGCTGATGTGGTACTCGCCATTCGTTTTGATGAAATAATTTTTTTGTGCGCGTATTGCCATATCAGCCATGCTAAAAATAGCTGTTACAAGCAGGACGGACAAAACGATACACAGGACGGAGATTCTGTTGTTTTTCCGATGTACTTTTTCATATTGGGGAACCAGTCCAAGATAACTTTTCACCGTGACGACACCCCCAAATCCTTCAGAACGCCATCTGACATACGGAAAACACGATCCGCCGCACCTGCATGGTTTTCATTGTGTGTAATCATCAAAATGGTCTGCTGATACTTGGATGACATAGATTGTAAAAGTGCGATAACCTCCTGACTGTTTTTACTGTCAAGGTTTCCAGTCGGTTCATCAGCCATAATCAATGCCGGACGAGTGACCAAAGCTCGGCCAATCGCCACACGCTGCTGCTGACCACCAGAAAGTTGGCTGGGTAAATGGTTCCGGCGCTCCGCAAGGCCCAGCACATTCAACAGCTCATTCACAAATTTGGGGTTCGGCTTCTTATAGTCCAGCAAAAGCGGAAATGTGATATTCTGCTCAACATTCAATTCTGGAATCAGATTAAATGACTGAAAAATAAAGCCGATATGCTGCCGCCTAAAAACAGTCAGCTTCTTTTCAGACATGGAAAAGATATCCTTTCCGTCAATCAGAACCTTGCCGGATGTCGCATTGTCCAGCGCGCCCACTACATTCAGCAGCGTACTTTTCCCGGAGCCGGATTCACCGACAATCGCAATAAACTCTCCCTTGTGGACGGAAAAAGAAATGTGGTTCAGTGCATGAACCTCTGTTTCGCCTGTGCCGTAGGTTTTGCACAGGTCTTTTACTTCAAGAATATTCATAATCATTACCTGCCTTTCAGGATTATATTACCCCTTGAGGCTTACAAATAGATGAAATCTATCTTACTTATTTGTAAGATTGAAAAAATTTAATATGAAAGTAGTTCCAACGTCAATTTTACTCGTCACAGAAATGGTTCCTCCATGACTTTCCACAATAGTCTTAGCAAGTGGCAATCCTAATCCAATTCCATGAACATCCTGCGAAAATTGACTCCGGTAAAAACGCTTGAATATATTATATAAATCTTCAGGATGTATGCCTTTTCCATTATCTTCTACGACTATTTGCGTAAGCAGAGGGGTCTGCTCCCATCGGACAGTGATATGCCCGCCTTCCGTAGTATGTTCTAAAGCATTTTTTACGATGTTCCCAACGGCCTCTGAAACCCAAAGGGCATCACAATGCAATATCGTATTATCATCTCCGGAAAGAACTATTGTTTTACTTTCCCTGTCGGCCCAAACCTCAAATCTTTCAAGAATATCCTGCATGAGAACCGAAATATTCTCTGGTGCTTTTTGCATTTGAATAATTCCGGCATCAAGCCTTGCTAATTTTAATAGCGTATAAACAACATCCTCGATTCGATTAATCTCCCGCAGAGATTTTTGAGAAAAGTCCATCACTGCCGCCCGATCCGTATCACTTCTACCAATAATCTCATTATACATTTTCAATGCGGACAGAGGCGTTTTTAGCTGATGTGATACATCGGAGATAATATCCTGCAAAAACTCTTTTGTCTGTTTTGCATTGTCCGCATGGGCAGAGAGGATAGCAGAAAGTTCATTTACTGCATGGAACAAGCTATACCAATCGCCAGTTTCCTCACTTTCAATGCGACTCATTGTATTACCATCTAAAAATTCTCGGATAGACTTTTCAGCACCCTTGATTGCTTTATGCTGCCTGCTTAAGTAGTAAATTACTAAGACATACACGATACCAAAAGCAAACACCATCAAGAAAAAGAGTGATATCATTGCACGGTTTCGATATGACAAAACAGAGGGAAGTAGTTTCGCGGAAAGAGTGTCATCATATCCGATAGCTTTCAGTGTGTTGCGACCTGTTTCTATATCATTCTCATTTCTCTCTGCAGTAAAAGCGGAAATTTCCAAAGCATCTGAATGGTTCAAAAGATACCCCGCCACAAAATAATCATGCTGCATCAAGTCTTTTTGATATTCCTTTGCCATCAAAGAAGAAATTCCAAGCGCCAAAATGAACGATATAACGCAAGTGATGGTTATTCCATATAACAATACTTTTGCTTCTTTTCCCAATTTATTCATAGCATAGCCTCATTCGACAACCCACTTATACCCAAATCCTCGTTCTGTCAGGAGGAATTTCGGCGTATTAGGTGTTTCCTCAATTTTGCTTCGCAGGCGTCTGATATAAACGGACAATGTATTATCATCGACATAATTTCCGTTTCCGTCCCACATACGATCTAATATCATTTCCCGTGTCAGTAGGTGATTCGGATTCTGCATAAAGAGGCATAGCAACTTATACTCAACAAGGGTAAGTTCCACCAACGCACCGCTTTTCCAGACAAGTCGCTCTGCTGTATCCACTTTAATTCCATTTGCCTCTAAAACAGAATCGGCTTTTGAAAACTGCGTTGAGCGACGAAGAATGGCTTTAATCCTTGAAATCAATTCATTAAGCTTAAATGGTTTTGTAATATAATCATCTCCACCCAAATCAAGCCCCATAACTACATTTATTTCTTCATCTGATGCTGTTAAGAAGATAATCGGAATAGTTGACTGATTCCGTACCTCTTTGCAAATATCGAAGCCACTTCCGTCCGGCAAAGTAACATCCAGTAGCAACAAATCATATTTATTCTGCCTGTAAAAAAACAGTGCCTCTTTTACAGTTCGCGCATTATCTACCAAATAGCCGCTTTTCTCTAATGTATATTTCAAGCCGTCAATAAGGCTCAAATCATCTTCAACATAAAGAATTTTTTCCATCTTTTAAAGGTCTCCCTCTTTCTGTACTACCATCAAATATGCTATACTTCTTCTAAAATTATATAATTGCAATGTATCTTCAATAAAATATTATAGTTCAGTAACTCAACCAATTCAAGCAAGAATAAAATGTGAATTCAGCACATACACCATAATAAAACGGCTAAAGACATATGCTCATTCAATAATTGGACGTACTATAATTTAAGAATCTTCAACACATATTCCCACCTTACCTTTGAACTTTCCTCTAAACACCGCCATCGGGCATTCTTTCTTCAAAACATCGTCTCGAAGCCTATCTGCTTCTCCCTGATCCAATTTCTTGCATCCACAATTTGAAAAAGAATATCCATAAAACCTCTGTGGTGTCAATCCCTTACGTCCAACAATCAAAACAGCAACTCCTCCTGATTGAATCAGTTTCATTAATTCATTTTCAGCAAAATCCCTCTCTGGAACCGGTCCTTCTCCATCAAAACCCTTTAATTCCATTCTCTCCCATACCCGTAACTTGGTTCCTTCCTGCAGTAATATTACCAGTTCCTTTTTTCCAATCTTCTCTTCAAATTCCCCGCAAACCAGATTCAAACCATCTAGCTGCTCTTGAGATAGTTCACGCTTCCGTCTTTCTTTTTCCCAATAAATCCGCTGACTGTCTGCTTCGTAGATCATCTGCAGAATCCACATACTTTTTTTACTTTCATAAGGTATTTCATCATCAAACCCCCGATATACATCCCAAAAATCCATTAGTTCCTGATACCTAGCGTTTGGTTCAATAATCTCTCCATTCTCATCGGTGCAGAAAAAATAACGAATACACTCCGCTTCCTCCTCTACACCATTCATCCGTCCACACAGTTCTTTATTACATATCTCCAACGCTATCAGTGCTGTGTTTGTGTCGTAACTTCCATTCAGTGACTGTAAAAACAATTCTGATAAATACATAATCTTTTTTCCTTCCATAAAAAATAGCCTTTCTGCAAAGGCTATTTCTAACGTAATTGTTTGATACTATTTAAGATCTTCATCATTGCTGCTTTTTCTTTGCCGGATAAGGTTCCCCACGCATTGAGCATCTCAATCTGTTCCTTTGATAAGTCCGGGAATGCCCCTTCATCAGAAAAGAATTGTGCAAGGGAAATACCAAACCCATTACAGATCTTCTCCAGTGTACCAATTGTCGGCACACTCCTCTGATTCATTAAATTTGAAAGCGAAGATTGCGACATACCTGCCTTTTTCGCTAACTCATATTGGCTCATATGCCGCTTTTCACACAGCTCATTTATCTTATTCATAATATAGTCCTTCAAATATCGGCACCTCAATTTCTATTTTTATCACCATTTTAACCTTTAACGCGAATATATATTAGTTTTATAAGCCATATATTTTAATTACTATATTGAGTAGTATTGAATCAAAAAAAATAAAGCCTTTGCTTCATTTCATCTATTATTGATTATTATTTATTGTAAATGACAATATGTATGTTCTGCTGTACCTCCTTCTATTCATATATGTATCTATATTACAGTACAAAGACACAAAAGTCCACAAAAACATATCGACAAGACCTGACAATAAGGAACCCAACCCAAAAGAAGTTAGGTTCCTGTCCAATACTACTCAGTATATTTTCTAGTATAATCCGTTTTAATTAATTTTCTGTTTTGGCAGACTTTTTAGGACTGCGTTTTATAGGCTTAGGTGCACGTTTACAACTCAGTTCTTCCGATGCCGCCTTGGCATTGACAACTTCATACACAATCTGGTCAATATCCTCTGTAGCTAGGTCGATACTATCGAGATTATAAGACCAATGGTATGGAATAGGAATCTGATTAATCTCATCAAAGTATTTATAAATCCGCTCCGACAGTTCTTCCTTGCTAGCAACACGTATACCTTGAAGCATTTGCTTTGTGAGTTTGCTGAAAAAACCTTCTACCAAGTTAAGCCAGGAACCATGAGTTGGTGTGAATACAAACTCAAACCTTCCTAAATGGTTATTTAAATATCGCTGTGTTTCCTGCGATGTATGTGCCGAATGGTTGTCAAGGATGAGACGTATTTTATCACCTTCAGGATATTTTGCATCCAACCGTGTCAGGAACTCCACAAAATCTGAACTTTTGTGGGTATCACTCACCAGTGGGATTGCCTCTCCTGTAAGAAGATCTATCGCCGCCAGTAACGATATAGTACCATAGCGGATATACTCATAATCCCGCATATAGCTGCTGCCTTTCTCTGTATTACTAATCGGCGGCAGATCTGGAGTTGTGGAGCCGATTGCTTGTATTCCCGGTTTCTCGTCATAGGATAACGTATGGACAGGGGTTCCCTCAAAAGATAGCAGATTCCTGTCTTTATCAAACTGCAGTGAAACCTGCTTATAAATTACAAGGACATCGTGCATCTTTGAATCGAAATCAGGATCCCTTCTTTCGCAGTAATATGTGACTTTAAAAGGACGGATTTTGGCATTGGCAAGAATTTTCCTGAGAGAAAATTCTGAAACATGTTCTAACCTTGGATGCCCTTCCTTCACAGCAATAGACTGTATAAAACGAGTAAAGCTGGCGGGATACCAAAATTCAGCAGAAAAACCGTAATCCAGCGGCTTCTGGCAGGCTTTATTGACTACCCATGTGATGTCATCATCGGATATTTCCTGCTTGCGACCTTTTCCTTTGCAATCGTTTAAAGCATTATCAATACCGCCAGCAAAATATTTCTGGAGACATAAGCGGACGGTAGGCACGGTTATATCAAGCTTGTCGGCAATGGCTTCATTGGTATAAGAATCACTTTTTAATAACAAAATCTTTGCCCGGATATATTTTCTGGCTTCCGTTGTTGGACATCGAAGAAGACACTCTAAAGAGCTTTTTTCATCCGTTGTAAGCTTCAGCACTTTTACTGTATTTGGCATCGTATCATTCCCCTTTCATTATGGGAATAGTATACCATACTTCAAACATAAAGGCAATTAAAATGTATTATACTAGTAAATATCCGCTAATTTAAAATCCATTCATTTACCTTTTCAATAATTTCCTTCCGCCTCTCAAAATGCAGATAATGCTCTCCATCCAGGCGTATTACTTCACTCCTACCCGTCTCTGTTATAACCTCTCTATGCAACGGTTCCCACAAATCCATAATTTCACAGTTCGAACTGGATATAAACTGTAATACCGGCAAATCTTCCGGAAATTTCATATTTCTTACAGTTTCCAGCGTTTCTTCCATATGATTCATCTCATTCATAACATCTTTATTATATATGTAGTCCATACTTAAAATCCGATACACCTCCAATTGTTTTTCAGAATATCCATACGCCAGATCCGCATAGATTGCTTTTTCCGGATGGCCGACAGATTGTAAGCGAGTAATACCAGTTATATTTTTTACTTTTTGCAAATAGGCTGACAATTTATTCAGTGCTACCATACTAATAGGAAACGGCTCCTCATCCGATTGCTTTGGCACAGAAGGGTCAATTCCGATAAAGCCTTGCACCTCTTGCGGATATACATTAGCCCAGTACAAAGAATATAGACCGGAAAGAGAATGCGCCATTAAATAATATTGATTGCAGCCAAGTTCTTTTACGCATTCATGCAGCTCTTCTACTATGGTATCAATGTTTCTCTCCGTGCCGGCCACATCAGATAGCCCATAACCAAACGGCTCTATTGTAACAACCCTATATTCTTCTGATAATTGTTCTGCCAATGGTAAAAACTCTAATACAGGTGAAGGACTGCCCCATCCTGGTAACAAGATAATCGTTGTTTCATTTTCTTCTCCTTTTATATCCACAACCATATTCTTGCCCGCCACTTCTACGGATTTTCCATACGCATCTTTAACTTTACCTGCTTCATTTCTCTTGCAGGCATAATTCCATACCACCATTACTGCCAAAATAAGAATAAGCGCCAGCAATATCCATTTTATGACTTTGAAAATAATTTTTCTCATAAAAGCCTCCATTATAAGTAAAATATAATTATATTAAAAGCTGATCGTACCGCCAGTAATCTGAAGAGTACTAGAAGACTGGTTCGTAACATAGAATCTATAATACCCTGTAGTCGAAATCGTAAACGAGGTACTATGAGAGCTGCCGGTTCCGCTATAGGTTCCGGTTTTTGTACCGCTATTATTGATATATCCCATCTGCACAGAGCCGGAAGTGCTTAACTTAACAGTAAAATTAACAGTTGTTCCGCCCAAAACATAAAACATACTTCCACTACTATCCAAAAATGATACTGTTTTTCCACTTCCTATACTTGCCTGCGGTACACCCATTCTGCTACCTTGTTGTTCATTTTCCTCTACCCATACAGTTTCTAATATTGGTATAATATACGAATTTTCTTCAGACGCTTCCACTCTGTTTGGCATCGCCATACAGAGTACCATTGCTACCCAAACAAGTATTTTCCAATTTTTCTTTCCTTCCATATCCTCTTATTCCTCCTGTGTCTTCTTTATATTTATAGAACCATTCGTTATGATAATACGGTCACTGGACGCATTCCTCAAACAGATATAGTAATTTCCTTCTTCTTCGAACAACAACTGTATATTGCTATTTATATTGTCTGTTACTTGGCACCACTTCACTCTGCCGTTATAGACATACCCCACTTCCAGGACGCCGGCCGTCTCCATTCCCTTCATGTCAACTCTCTTCTGTTGGAAATTCAGTTGTAATGAAGTATCAGTGTCTACATAC
>ERZ894223.1979-NODE-1979-length-11348-cov-6.040733_pt1 | contig 11348 bp, 10 predicted proteins | sample MGYA00380293_ERZ894223 | MGnify/ENA primary metagenome ERZ894223 (study PRJEB32331, sample SAMN06328445) | human gut metagenome | biome: human gut microbiome; feature: stool | host: Homo sapiens | collected 2014-11-05 ...
GGGGATTGACTCCCACCACTGATACCAGCTTGTTTCTCACCACCTATAGAGGTGGGAGTCATCTCCCATCTGATATATCTATTATTATACAGGAAGGCTCTCAGTTCATCTAAACACTGAGAGCCTTCCTGTATTAAATATATTTTTTCAATATCTCGTTCATCTGATCAAACTGTTCTTCCATCTCTTTCACCAGTCGGAACTGCGTTCTCGCACGTACCAGGTTGTGCTCCGGATAAGCCGTTTTAAAATATACATCTCCCTGCAGATAATCTGCCAGGAAACGCATACCGCACTCCAGCGTCATAAGTCTGGCGCCCCATGGAAGACTCGCGATCTCAGCCGGTGTCAATACATCCTTTGCCATCTCCAGATATCCCTTGGTATAAATATCGTAAAGATTGATATCAAAATGTACTTTATCCAGATCCGGCTCATCCTCTTCCGCCGTAGACGCACCGAATCGAATGGAATCACCAAAATCATTAGCTGCAAGTCCCGGCATGATCGTATCCAGGTCAATAATGCATAATCCTTCATCTGTATCTGCATCAAACAGAATATTATTCAGCTTGGTATCGTTATGCGTTACACGAAGCGGAAGCTTTCCTTCCTCCAGCTGCTTCATCAGTACGCCGCAGTCGTCTTCACGTGAAAGCACAAATTCAATCTCCGGCTTACACTTGCGCGCTCTGTTCTTCACATCTTTGCGCTGTGCATCCTTAAAGTCTCTGAGACGTTTTACCGTATCGTGGAACTGTGGAATGGTCTCATACAGACTCTCTGCCGGATAATCACCCAACTGCTTCAGAAAATGTCCGAAGCTTAATGCCGACTGATAGAACTGCTCCGGTCTCTCCACCTGCTGATGGCAAATAGAATTCGCCACATAATGCAGGCATCGCCACGGCTGTCCGTTATCATCCTCAAAGTAGGTCTCGCCGGATTTGGTCTTAATGTAAGACAATGCCTCGCGATCCAGATCTCCGCCTTCCTGACGGATGATATTACGCAGATATTCGGTTACGCCAAAGATATTGTCCATAACCTGATCCGGATTCTTAAATACATTTACATTAATACGCTGAAGCACGTATAACGGCACATCGTTGCCATTCTGATCCGGCATATACACCGCATATGTCTCATTGATATGTCCCTCACCAAACGGCTTCACATAGCTGCACAGTGGTCCAAAGCCAAATGCATACACTGCATCTTCCAGACTCCGGCTGTCCACACCTTCGATCTTTCTCCTTGTAGAGAAGATGACCTCTCCTGCTTCTACTTTGCGTCCGGATTCAATCGTACAATTTGCTTTGACCACACTTCCAAGTCCGACATGCGCGCCCGCACATACAACGGAATTATGATCTACAACCGCGCCGCTGTTCACCAGTGCCGCGCGTTCGATCTTTGTATTTGTATTCACTACCGATCTCTGCATGATAAAGCAGCCTGGCTCCAGAGTCACACTCGGACTTACCACAGCTGACGGATGCACAATCGCAGGAACTTCATATCCTTCTTCCAGCAATTTATCCGTCCAGAACAGACGCGTCTTATTATTGCCAAATGCAGCAACCGCAACCGGATAGTCCTCGTGCTTAATCACATAATCACAGCACATACCGATCACATCGTCTTCCTTTACCATATCATCCAGAAACACTATCTCTTCGTATCCCAGTGCCTGTGCGGTCTCCTTGATCATATGACCAAAGCCGCCGGCTCCAAGGATTAATAAACTCTTCATATGTCTTGCTCCTATTTAATCCTGCCATGCAGCTCCTGCAGGGATGCAATCTTGCCGCCGTCATGATTATTGACTGCATGAATTCCTGTTGCCGCTGCCATAGCCGCTGCCATTGTCGTACAGTACGGAATCCTTCCCTTAATCGCAGCTTTTCTCAGGTAGCTGTCATCATATACACTGTCTTTTCCAACCGGTGAGTTCACGATGATATCCACCTTTCCATTCGTGATCTCGTCGAGTACATTCGGGCGTCCCTCACACAGCTTCTTTACTTTTTCAGCCGGAATGCCAGCTTCATTGATCAGCTGACATGTGCCTTCTGTTGCAATGATGCGGAAATTATTCTCATGGAACAGTTTCGCAACCTCTACAACTTCTGCCTTATCTTTGCGGTTTACAGAGATCAGCACAGTTCCTGACAGCGGAAGTTTGGACTGAACTGCTTCCTGCGCCTTGTAAAATGCCTCTCCGTATGATTCAGAAAGTCCCAGTACTTCTCCGGTAGATCGCATCTCCGGTCCTAACAGCGGATCTACTTCCGGGAACATGTTGAATGGGAATGCTGCCTCTTTTACTCCGTAATATGGAATCACTTTCTCTTCCAGTGCAGGTACCGGGCTCTCCTTACCGGTCAGCTCACGCGTAATGATCTCCGTTGCGATCGGCACCATACGCACATTACAAACCTTTGACACAAGCGGTACGGTACGGGATGCTCTCGGGTTCGCCTCAAGCACAAACACCTTGCCATTCTCGATGGCGTACTGCATATTCATCAGTCCCTGTACATGCATTTCTTCTGCGATCTTTCTTGTATATTCCTTAATGGTCTCCACATTTTCCCTGGAAATGTGTACCGATGGGATTACACATGCAGAGTCTCCGGAATGGACACCAGCAAGCTCGATATGCTCCATAACCGCCGGTACAAATGCGTTGGTTCCATCACAGATCGCGTCAGACTCACACTCCAGTGCATGATTCAGGAAACGGTCAATCAGGATTGGACGGTCAGGTGTTACACCAACTGCTGCCTTCATGTAGTCAGCCATTGCCACATCGTCGTAGACTACTTCCATTCCACGTCCGCCAAGTACGTAAGATGGGCGAACCATAACCGGATAACCAATCTTGCCTGCGATCTCTACTGCCTCTTCTACGGTTGTAGCCATTCCCGCTTCCGGCATCGGAATCTCCAGCTTATCCATCATTGCACGGAACTGATCTCTGTCCTCTGCAAGATCGATAACAGACGGTGCGGTTCCAAGAATACGAACACCATTCTTCTCCAGATCTGCTGCCAGATTCAGCGGTGTCTGTCCACCGAACTGTGCGATCACGCCAAGTGGTTTTTCCTTTTCATAAATGCTCAGCACGTCTTCCAGTGTCAGCGGCTCGAAGTATAACTTGTCAGAAGTATCGTAGTCTGTGGAAACCGTCTCCGGGTTACAGTTCACGATGATCGTCTCAAATCCAAGCTTCTTCAGTGCCATTGCCGCATGTACACAACAATAATCAAACTCAATACCCTGACCGATACGGTTCGGTCCACCGCCAAGGATCATAATCTTACGGTTATCAGATACCGGATTGGCATCCTCTGCATTATATGTAGAATAGTAATATGCTCTGTCCTTCGTACCGCTTACATGTACACCTTCCCACGCCTCTACGACACCAAGTGCTTTTCTCTTATTGCGGATATCAGCTTCCGGAACTTCCAGAATCTGGCTGAGGTATTTGTCAGAGAATCCGTCTTTCTTAGCCTGTGTCAGTGCTTCGTCTGATGGCAGAGCCCCTTTGGATTCCATCAATGCATTTTCTTCCTCCACCAGTTCCTTTATCTGCTCCAGGAAGTAATGTTTTATTTTCGTGATCTCATGAATTTCCTCTACAGTCGCACCTTTTCTGAGTGCTTCGTAGATCAGGAAATAACGCTGGCTGGACGGAGTGATCAGCTGTTTCAGCAGGTCTTCCTTCGTGCGAGAATCAAAATCCTTCGCATGACCCAGACCGTAATTGCCATTCTCCAGGCTTCGGATTGCCTTCTGGAATGCTTCTTTGAAATTCTTACCGATACTCATAACCTCGCCGACTGCACGCATCTGTGTGCCAAGCTTGTCCTCTACACCTTTGAACTTCTCAAATGCCCAGCGTGCAAACTTGATTACCACATAGTCGCCGTCCGGAACGTATTTGTCCAGAGTGCCGTATTTGCCACATTCAATATCCTTCAATGTCAGTCCGCATGCAAGCATCGCAGATACAAGCGCGATCGGGAATCCGGTTGCCTTGGATGCCAGCGCAGAAGAACGGGATGTACGCGGATTGATCTCAATAACGATAATTCTGTCTGATACCGGATCATGCGCAAACTGCACGTTCGTTCCACCGATCACCTGTACAGAATCTACGATCTTATACGCCTGCTCCTGCATTCTCTTCTGACATTCTTCCGAAATCGTCAGCATCGGAGCAGAACAGAAGGAATCTCCTGTATGCACGCCCAGTGGATCAATATTCTCAATAAAGCATACCGTGATCATATTGCCTTCTGCATCACGAACCACCTCAAGCTCCAACTCTTCCCATCCGAGAATAGACTCCTCTACAAGCACCTGTCCCACAAGACTTGCCTGCAGTCCTCGTGCACATACAGTCTTCAGTTCTTCCTTATTATAGACAAGTCCGCCGCCGGCACCGCCCATAGTATAAGCCGGACGCAGTACCACCGGATAGCCCAGCTTATCAGCAATCGCAAGTGCTTCGTCTACAGAATACGCAACCTCGCTTCTCGCCATTTCCACGCCAAGCTCATTCATCGTCTTCTTAAACTCGATGCGGTCTTCCCCACGTTCGATTGCATCCACCTGCACACCGATAACCTTTACATTATATTTGTCAAGAATTCCTTCTTTGTATAATTCAGAGCAGAGATTCAATCCGGACTGTCCTCCCAGATTCGGAAGCAGCGCATCCGGTCTTTCTTTTGCAATAATCTGTTCCAGACGATTCACATTCAATGGCTCAATATAAGTAACATCCGCAATCTCCGGATCCGTCATGATCGTTGCCGGATTAGAATTCACCAGCACAATCTCATATCCCAGTTTCCGAAGGGCCTTACAAGCCTGTGTTCCAGAATAATCGAACTCGCACGCCTGACCGATGATGATCGGGCCGGAACCAATAATCAGTACTTTCTTAATATCTTCTCTCTTTGACATAGTATCTCCTCTCTGCTGAAGCAGTAACATTTTTTCACAATATAATTTACCATAAAAGCATAGGGCGACGCAATCCGTAATACAAAAAAAGCACTTGTGGCAAAACACAAATGCAATATACCTCACGATTTTTAAATTAAACTATTACAAATTACTCTTTTAACAAAATCAAGAGCGGCAACCTCTATATAATATAGACTATGCCACTCCTTCCAAAGAGCTTCCTCTTTCAATGCTAAATCAATTATATTATCATACCACTAAATTGTCAATCACTTTTTGAATAAATTTGTATTGCTTTGCTTCATTTTCAGATATAATATTAAACTTTATCCCTTTCTCTTTCATATGTTCAATCATCTCATCTATATTTAATATAGGTTTCATTGTCCTCCCCCAATACTTCCATTCATTCTTATCGATTTGTAATTATGTATATTTATTATACAATATTATCTTTTCTCCTAGTCACTACACATTTCGATATTTTTCGACAAAAGTAACGATTGCACAAACATTGCTTTTCTTTCCTGCCCGTGCTATACTCCATACCGTCGTAATATTTGCAAATACAGTAACAGCCGGGAATATCATGATCCCGACAACAAAGGAGCACACATGCAATACAGCATCCCTGATTATTATAAAGAATTTCACTGCATCGCCGACCAATGCGAAGAAACCTGCTGCGCCGGCTGGCAGATTATGATCGATAAGAAATCCCTTAAGAAATATATCCACACGAAAAGTCCATACAGATGGACACTGCTTCGTGGAATTGATTTTCTCCACGGTGCATTCCGTCAAAAAAAGGAAAAACGCTGTTTCTTTTTAAATGAGAACAATTTGTGTAATCTGTATTCGAATCTTGGGGAATCTGCGCTTTGCAAGACATGCAAGAATTATCCAAGACACATTGAAGAATTTGAGGATGTACGCGAGATCACGCTGTCCGTTTCCTGTCCGGAGGCAGCAAGGATTCTGTTGTCCAAAACAGAACCGGTTCGCTTCCTCACCTATGAGAAGCCGGGCACAGAAGAATACGATAACTTCGATCCATTTCTCTACTCCATGCTGTTAGACTGCCGTGAAGAAATGTATCGCATTTTGCAGGATCGTTCTCTTTCCCTCTGGACAAGAACTGTGCTTATCCTCGGAATGACACACGATATCCAGACACGTATTGATCAGGAAAATGTATTCGACTGCCAGAACGTAATAACTCGCTATCAGAATCCGGGTGCTGCAAAAAAAGCAGCCTCCATTCACTTTGGCGAAGCTGCATTCTCTTTCCGGCACGGTATGTTAAAATCACTTCACCGATTAGAAGTGTTAAACGAACACTGGCCGAATCTCCTGTTAGAAACTGAAGCCATCCTCTACATGAACGGAACCGGACATTACAAAAAAGCCTGTCGCGCATTTCTGGATAACAAAGTCCTGATCCAGCTCGAACAGATTCTTGTATACTTCATCTCCACCTATTTCTGTGGAGCTGTATATGACGGTGAAGTCCTCGCCAAAGCACAGATGTCCGCCGTCTGCACCGGACAGATCTTCGACCTGTGGCTCGCACGCTACATCGAAAATGGGAATGCCATTTCCGAAGAAGAAAAAATCGAATTATTATATCGATACTCCAGAGAAATCGAACATTCCGATGAAAATTTAAAAATAATAGAAAAGATTATGGTCGGGCATAAGGTGCCGTGGCTACAATGAAATACGCCGGAATATGATATGTACCCTCTTTACTGGACAACCAGTAAGGAGGGTACATATCAATATCATCCGGCGTTTTAATTACATATGAAATTTTCCTACGATCATCCCCAATGGTGAGCATGTCTCCTCCGGATATAACGGATTTGCATATTTTGAGAAAAATGAAAATTCCACTAATTCCCAGGCTCTACCCACATCTTCTATAAAGACATCCACTAATTCCGGATCCCACTTCGTAAATACTATCTCATCATCCAATAATTCTTCTATGACACGACGCTCCATCGTTGCTGCAAAATATGCTTTTCCCTGCCATAAACATACCTCAACCGGAGCTTCAGAACGCAACTCGTCCAGTTCTGTCACATTCGACCCAAATATCGGAATCTTATACAGCTCGTACGTCTTCCAATCCTGAAATGTGTCAATGCTCTCGAAATAACACAGCCTTAACTCGCAATCAGAGCCTGTATACGCTATATTATACGCAGTGCACTGCAGATCAAGATAACGCTCCGCATGATCCGGACCTTTTATCTGACGATCCGCATATCTTTCTGCGATCACTTTTTGCTCCGGGAATTCAAAGTCTTCTTTCTCCGGCCAGTAACCTGAAAAATAAGAAGAAACAAAGGTCAGCTTTTCATCCTGCGGATTCCATCCGACCGTCAATATACCAGACTCACTAGTTTCAAGTTCACGCACAAACATTTCCACCCATCTTCGACCCGGCACGTTTTTCACTAATTTGCGAGATAATACTAAAAAGGCACTGTCACGTATATAAATGACTTTTCCCAACTCAGGAATGTACGGATTATTACGGATAAACGCTTCCTCTTTCGCATCGTTTTTAATCTGCTCCGCAGTCTCCACCAGATGTTCCGGGTCATCCTTCATCCCCTTTCCGATCCAGTAGAGTGCCTTTTCATAACTCTGTGGCACCTCTTTTCCCTGTGCATAGCATAGTGCCATCACTTCCATAGCCACTGGGTTTCCCTCTTTAGCTGCCTGATAATAATAATGAACCTTTGCGAATTCATTTTTCTCTTCCAAGGCATCTAATCCTTCTTTCAGACATCTCCGGGCAGTCTCATACGAATATTCTGATTCACTGCTTTCATCATTTGTCAGCATCCCGTCTGTATTTGGGGCAGATAAATTCTCCTCCCCGGTTCCCAATATAAGCTTCAATGCAGTCACCAGAAATCCTGTATAAATAGACCCACACACGCTCTCTCTGCGTCCATCTTTATAACATAAGCACATATAATCTGCCGAATCCTCTGCGACAGATACATCGCTCAATTCATCATAGCATATCGGCTGCGGGATTGGATTTTTCTTTCTCAAATGATCAAACATGCTGCCATATAGCCCTTTTTTCGAAAACAGGAACCCTTTTTTTCCATTTGAAAATGCACCTGTATTGCAATAAGCCTCTATATCCTCCTCCGCACACCCTGTTGCAAATCCCCGAAGCGCATTCTCAATCTGCTTTGTTTTCATCTCCTGACGGCTCAATACATGATTGGGCAATGTATGATGCTTGTAATCCTTTACCGACTCCTGTGTAATTCCCGCTACTTTTGTATAAATATCCATGACCTGTCTCCTTCACCGAATAATAATTACATCTCTGTCTTGTCGTTTCTCGTGCACATCGGCAATGCACTTACAATTTTCTCCTGATAGCTATCAATCGAGATTCTCTGATTATCCGCTAATCTCTTTTCAAACATCGGTATAAATCTGGCATCATCCAGCTGAATATTAAAAATCTGCTTTCCATTCGTCCATGCATCCAACAGCTCATCCTGCACAAATTCAGAATTCACCGCTACTTCCGAACTAAACAACATCACACACTCCGCATTTGCAAATTTGTTATTATTCAGACGCTTCTGAATCTCCCCACGCTTCTCGATGATCTGTTCATATTGCTTATCCAAAGCTTTCAGATCATATACCGAATCCTCTCCGGTATACAGCACAATCTCGTCAAAGATTTCTTTGTTATCCAGATACATTTTCTGCATCTTCTTATTCGCCGCAACTCTGCTCACTTTCTCCGACTCGGAGAATACACCGTATTTCACAACGCTCTGCTCCACCGTCAGAACATCTTCAAACAAATGAATAACCGTCACATAATCTCCGTACGCAGCTTTCAACTCGTCAATGAACCCAAGCGAAGAAGCCCCTAATGTGATCAACGAATCCGTCACACCTCTAACCGCATCGATAATCCACTTCTGATTAAACCCGACACACACGCCATCCAATCCATATGTAAAATCCAGCATTTCCAGTTCTTCCTCAGAAATGTAAACTTTGTCGTCATACCACTTCTGAAACTATTCATTACTGTCAGCCGTATTTTCATAATTCTTCTTGTCTACTTTAGCATCATCCCGCACATAATTGTATTTTGAGATAATGGAAAATCCTTTTTTCCGGAAAATTTCCCGCATCTCATATCCCAGATCGAGAGTCGCTCCATATACGATAAATAACATAATTTTAATCCTCTCTTCATTTCTCCAGCTGCTTGATCGCCTATTCCTTCTCCTGCAGAAATGCTTCGTATTCACTCTGCATGCTTCCTTTTTTATACTAGCCGCTTGCCAGCCTTTCTTCCTGTTCTTTTACTTTAACAAATCTCTCTTCAAACAAACGCTTGGTATATGTATGTGTTTCTTTAAATAAATACTCCTCAAACTTATCTATACCAAAAAGCCTTTCTTCTTGTTGCGCCAGCTTCATGAAATAACCGTAATTTTGATCCCGCGCCGGAGATAGTTGAGTTTTTGAATGTTTCTTTTCATTATATACTAAAATATAGTGAATAGTCTTTCTGCAGAAATCAAAGTTCGATATAACGCCCCATTCCATCAGCATGATCAAGCTATCGTACAATTTTCTATATATATCATCTTTTTCAATTGTACCATTCTTAAACTCAATAAAATACCACTTCCCTTGATCATCAATATATAATGCATCATTGGATTTCGGAAGTGTCTTGAATCCTTTTTTTCGAGAATATTCTTTCGGTATTTTATCAAAATTTACAACTTTAATATCACTTTCACACATTGGCGTGTTATTGGTGCTATCCATAGATGATTTTCGCAATGTGCATATATGTGTTTTCATTTCTTCCGGAAGTTTATTTATTACTTCTTCTGTCATTCATACTGCCTTTCATTTATTATTCAATTCGTATCGTAATGTATCTAGCATTTGAATCGGAGATGCCATTTTTTTATATATCAAATCAATTTCATCAGTAACCAGTTGCATTGTAACTGCATCTCCCTCATTTGATGACAAATAATAATTAACCTTATTATCCGTTCCATACTTGCAAGAAAACAAATTAAGCGCATCAACAAAATATGGACTGTGCGTTGTCACAACTACCGAAAGGTCAAACTGCTTTTGCAGCAAAACAATTAATTCCGCATACGCGATCTGCCATTGTGGATGCAGATGAATTTCTGGTTCATCCAGGATCACAACATCTTTATTTTTCAAACATCCCTTCTCCAGCAACATTTTCAATATAACAAATGATTTCATTCCTGTAGAAAGATTATGAAACGAAATTGGCTCATCACACTCATCGTTTTTCAAATAAAACTCATTATTTTGGTCAAGCGAAACTTCTCCGCCAACAACACTCTGCAACATTCCAAAAATTTCGCTCAGCTTCTTCTTTGCTCTTACAGATTCTATAATGCCTTCCATGGCATCCTCTTTATAACTATCAAGCAATAACTTTTCAAGCATTTCACTCATTGGATCTAACCTATTATTCTTTGATAATTCATCCACTATAAATGGATTATCTATATAAATAGCTTTATGAGTAATATTCATTTCACATTTTAATTCTTTACAATTATTTTTTTCAAAATAAAGCTTCGTTTTTTTACCTTTTATATCCAACGCCAACGCAGTCTCCAGAAGTTCTTTATTAGCCAGTGATTGAATCTGTCCATGAAAAACATTATTAAAATACCTGGATACAAACTCTTTAGTAATCACTTCTTCTGGCAAATACATAATCTCTTTCGTATTTTGATAAACCTCTGCCGTCAATTCTAACCAATCATATTTCTCTTCACCATGAAGAATTCTTTTCATCCCTTGTATAACTTCGCTGACAATCCTATGAATTGTTTCATCTGGCACGTTCAACCCATCATCTTGATACTCGCACAATTTTTCCTTTATTCGCATTGCATTACTTATAGCCAGATGATTCACTACATTTCTTGATAAATCAAATGCGCCTACATAATTTGCAATAATAGGTCTGTTGGTATATTCAATTTCTTTCAAACGTTCTTCACTTATCTTCTGATCTATATCTGATAATGCATTGAATAATGAAAACAATACTTTCCCCACTGTACTTTTTCCCGTATTATTTTCACCTGCAATCACTGTTATTCCATCAATAACAATATCTGCTTCTTTTATCTTTGCAAAATTCTTTATATTCAGCTTCATTCAAATACCTTCCATATCCTATTTAATTACGAAACATAACATTCATATTATTATCTGTTACCAGAGGATCTATTATAATCTCTCCAAAACTTCATTTTCACCATCATAGCATATCACTC
>ERZ894223.1980-NODE-1980-length-11342-cov-11.293967_pt1 | contig 11342 bp, 8 predicted proteins | sample MGYA00380293_ERZ894223 | MGnify/ENA primary metagenome ERZ894223 (study PRJEB32331, sample SAMN06328445) | human gut metagenome | biome: human gut microbiome; feature: stool | host: Homo sapiens | collected 2014-11-05 ...
ATATAAATATAAAATACGCTTTAAATTTCCTAAGATACATTTTCAATGTAAAACATAAAAAGACCAAATTAACAATTAGCTTTTTTGGGGGAGAACCACTTGTCAATTTTCCTGCTATACAACAAATAATAGAAGAAGCGAAACTTTTAAACAAAAACAAAAAATTGGACTTAATGTTCAATATGACAACAAATGCCACCTTAATACACAAATATATCGACTTTATAGTTGAAAATAATATAGAGTTATTAATCAGTTTTGATGGAAACGAAAAAGCTCATAGTTATCGTACCTATGCAAGCAACAACAAAAATTCATTTCATGATGTTTTAATGAATACCGATATGATAAAACTAAAACATCCTAGTTATTTCGATAAATATGTGAATTTTAATGCAGTACTAAATAATCGCAATTCCATAAAAGGAATTTACGAGTTTATTTATAATAGATATGGTAAAATTCCAAGAATATCACAATTAAGCTCAGATCATATAAATCTTAATAAAAAAAATATTTTTGATGATATTTTTCATTCCAGAAAAATAAGCGAGAAGGAATTCCAAAAGGAAGGATCTGACGTATTACCCATAGTAAGTAATCGATTGATCCCATTTAATGAATCAAAAAAGTTTTTGAAACATTATTCTCTCAATTTGTATCTTTCAAACACACTCTACTTATTGTATGATTTGATAGATTCCTTCCCAACGGGAACTTGTTTGCCCTTTCAAACAAGAATATTCTTAAACACGCACAATAACTTGTTACCTTGTGAAAAAGTTAGCTACAAAAACTTTTTAGGCAAAGTAAATGATCATGTATTTATTAACATTCCTGAAATTGTACAAAGGTACAATTCTTATTATGTACACTGCAAAAAAGTTTGTCAATATTGCTACGGAGGAAGAGCTTGCTCCACTTGCTTATTAAGTTTGGATAATCTGGATCAACTAGGTGTAGAGGAATTTGTTTGTCCAGACTTTCAGAATCAAAAAACATTTGAAGATAAACTAAATCGCATTTTTTCATATTTGGAAAAATGTCCTAGTGAATTCTTTCAAATAATTAATCATTTAATAACAGAGTAATGGAAAGAACAAGTGACTATTGGTTTATGATTGAGCCTTATGTGCATATAAACATTGCAAATGGCTATATGTTATTGTATAACACATTAGACAAAGAAACCATAATCTCTAATAATGAAAAAGTAATTAATCTATTAGAAGAATTACTTCAAGATGAAAATTGCGGTGTTACCATATTGAAAAATGAGCAATATAGACAAAATTATATACATTCTTTTATTACAAATTTAAGAGAAAAATACATGGGAGATATTATAGATATATCTTTATCTAAAGGGAAACCTATACAAATATTACCACATACTAATTTCTGCAATAAACGTAACGAAAAGTATAATTTTATAAAAAATGCCAACTTATTGCATTTTTTAAACGAAATAATCATTCATCTTGATCATATCTTAGATCAAGATAAGCTAATTGATTATTTGCAGTCAATGCCAGATAATATAACATATAGCATCAGTGGGGATTTAAAACACATTGCTAAATTTGACAAGCTTGTTGATTTTTTGAATCAATATAATTCGTCAAAAAAAATAATATGCAATTATATTAATTTTGCAATTCCAGCATCAGTATGCAAAAATATTTTTTTATACAAAATACATATTCATTTTCCTATAGATATAAAACAATTAATCATAACTACACAATCGTTAAAAGATCAGAATAATCTATTTGAACTTATTTTTGATATAGCATCTTTAGATGATTATCTAAAAGCTTGGGAAATTATCGAAGAATATCAAATTGACAAATATCAATTTAATCCAATATACACAGGGTATAATATCGATTTTTTCAAAGAAAATGTTTTTCTAAAAAAGAGCGATATATTATCTACATCAATGTCCATTAAAGACTTTTTTATCAAACAAATGATAAATAATAATGACTTTGGGAAAATCAACATAATGCCAAATGGAGATGTGCATTCGAATATAAATTATCCAGCATTAGGCAACATATGTACTCATAGTATTTTTGAGTTAATACAGAAAGAAATAGAAGAAGGAAAATCTTGGCTGCGAGTACGCAATCAAGAGCCTTGCAATGCATGTATTTATCAATGGCTATGTCCGTCTCCTTCTGATTATGAAATAATGATTGGGCAAACTAACCTTTGTCATGTAAATATTCATAATCCAAATTGTGAGAATCTTTAATTCTAAAATATAAAAAGTAATGAAAAATAAAATTATAGCATTATCTGTCCTCCTTTCTATTTTGAGTGGAGGCTGTGTAAATATGCAACAAAGTAAAGATTTGCTCACAATAGATGTCACAAAAGATTACCCTCAAAAAGAATTTGCTCTCCAAGATATATTTGATATAGATTATATCCCGCTAGACACCAGTCGTACGTTTACGACTATGGGGTATATGCAAGATATCAGTAAGGATATGATTATTGTCAGAAATCTGAAATTATCTTCAGATGGTGATATATTCATTTTTGACCGAAAAGGGAAAGGTATTAGAAAAATAAATAGGCAAGGTTCTGGTTCCGAAGAATATAGCTTTCTTTTGCGAGTTACCCTAGATGAAGAACATGAAGAATTATTTGTAGTTGATAATCGATCTAAAAAAGTATATATATATGATCTACAAGGTAATTTTAAACGAAGTTTTAAAAATATAGAAGGGGCATCCTATGATCGGGTTTTCAATTTAGGAAGTGACTATTTAATCTGTAATGATGGAGACAATTTATTTACCGATGAAATCAAAAACATATTTTATATTATCTCAAAACAGGACGGAAGACTTATCAAAGAAATTCATATTCCATATGACAAGAAAAAAACCAGTTTAATTATTAATAAGGAACAGACTAAATCTGCAAGACCTCGAAATGAAGAATTTGTTCCATTTCATGATTCATGGATTTTAATGGATCACTCATCAGATACGATATATCGGGTTTTTACTGATAAAAGAGTTGTCCCTTTTATAGCAAGAACTCCTTCCATACAATCAATGGGAACCGAGATATTTCTATATCCATCAGTTCTTACTGATCGCTACTATTTTATGCAGACAGTAAAAAAAGTATATGATTTTTCAAGTCGGGTAGGACTTCCAAGAACAGATTTAATGTATGATATGAAAGAAAATATTATCTATGAATACTCTCTTTATAATGCTGATTATGTGCATAAAGAATTTGTAAGTTTGGGTTATGGAGGAATAGCCTTTATAAATAAAGAAATAGCCTTTGTTAAAACATTAGAAGCACCTGATCTAGTTGATGCCTATAAAAATGGGAATTTAAAAGGCAAATTAAAAGAGATTGCAGCCAGCTTAGATGAGGAATCCAATCCAGTTCTTATGATTGCAAAATATAAACAAAAGAAGTAACTGCCTAGAGTAATTATTATGGAACTAACAAAAATTGCAGATTGGCTTCTTTTAAATGGGACATTAACAAAATGCCCAGGATTACTACATGGCAAGTTAGGAATAGCTATTTTCTTCTTCCATTATGCTCGTTATACAGGAAAAACATTATTCGAAGAATATGCATGGGATTTGATCATGGCAATCCAAGAACAGCTCCATGTAAATTATCGTCCAGATTATGAGAAAGGCATAGCTGGTATTGGGGTAGGGATCAACTATTTATCCTACAATAATCTTATTGAGATTGAGGAAGATTTATTTGAGGATTTCGATAAGCGGATGTACCGAGCCGTCATTCACGACCCTTTCCCTAATTACAGTCGTGATGAAGGATTGATTGGATATGGATGGTATTGGCTTCATCGTGCCAAAAGCCAAATGAGCAACGAATGTTTATCTTTTATCACAGAGAGTATCAAAAATAATAGAAATGATCTATCAGCAAATGAACAACAAGACATATATCTTTTTTTGCGTGCACACACTAGAGAATTAGAGTCGAACAGAATATTTCCGAAGCTTAAACCTAGTTTAACATTGGAGAATATGGGGTTATCTGGTGGTTATGCAGGTGAGGGCATGTATAGATTGACTGCCCTTGGAGCAATTGAGACTTCGTGGCAACAGCTTTTATAATATAAGTTGTAAGTATATTCTATCAACATACCATAAAAATGATTAATCTATATATTTTCTCGAACAAAAGTCGAGGTGGCTTATACGGAGTAGGTACCTATATTCGTGAATTGATTACCGCCTTGCGAAGTAAAAGTAATAGTATCCACATCCATGTAGTTCACATATTATGTGACCAACTTCAAATCGAAAAAAAAGAAGTGAAAGATGTTTCATACTGGTATTTCCCAGAGCCGATCTCAAAAGAATGGAATCTTCTAGATCAAGAACAACGAAAAGTTTACTCTCGGAATATTGTCTATCTACTCAGAAATTATATTCAAGACCAAAAAAATCTAGTTTTTCATTTAAATTCATACAGAGATAAATCACTTGCATTAGAACTAAAAATTGCATTTGATTGCAAAGTGATTACTGTCACTCATTTTTCTGAATGGAGTTCAGTTATTCATGATAACTTAGAAAAACTTCGAATTATCTTACGAAAAAAAGAAACAAATGAATTGGAAGATTTAATCCAAAAATCATTCGAGGAGGAAAGGACATGTTATGAAAGAATGGATCAAGTGATCAGCCTGTCAAACTATATGCAAGAATTATTGTATCACGATTATGGAGTAGATATAAATCGTATAATAATTATTCCAAACGGAATGAGCGACAAGATAAAAGAAGAAGTTGACCAGAAGAGATTACGAAAAAAATGGCACTTGTACCCAGAAGAACAAATGATTATTTTTGTCGGACGGTTAGAAGAGATCAAGGGAACTCATTTCTTGATTCGAGCCTTTCAATTAATTTTACAAGAAAGCCCCAATTGCCGTTTATGGATAGTTGGTGATGGCGATTATCAAAATTCTTTCTCCGAAGCCAATCCTATCTTCTCCAAAATAACTTTCACTGGTTTCGTTGATCAAACCTCGCTTTTTGAGTTATACCGTTTAGCTGATGTCGGTGTCGTACCTTCCCTATTCGAGCCTTTTGGTTATGTACCTGTCGAAATGATGATGCATGAATTACCCATCGTCGCAACCGCCACATCCGGGTTGAACGAGGTCGTAGACGAATCTTGCGGATTGAAAGTACCATTAATAGTATCTCCTGATAGTGTAGAGATCGACACCTCCCTGTTAGCGCAGAAGATCGTCTACCTATTACAGAACCCGAAAGAAGCGAAACGACTCGGGAAGAACGGTCGCAAACGGTATTTGGAGAAATATTCCTCGGAAGTATTCGGGAAAAACATGATCGCATTTTATAAATCCTTATTCCAAGAATGTAAATAATAATCAACGAACCTGATACTATATGGATACGCTCAATCAAATCGACATATCGATCATTATCCCGATATATAACGTGGAGAAATATTTGACGGTTTGTATCGACTCGTTGAAGAACCAAGGTGGCCTTCGTATGGAGATTATATTGGTTAATGATGGCTCGACTGATTTGTCAGGGGAAATTGCTGATGAATACGCTAAAAAAGAGGAGCGTATCAAAGTGATTCATCAAGAGAACGGGGGAGCATCCGCAGCCCGCAACGTTGGTTTGGATATTGCCACGGAAGAGTACATCGCTTTTTTAGATAGTGATGACTGGATTAAAGATGAATCATTATCTCTTTTATATGATGAGGCGGTGAAACATCATGCCGATGTCGTGATGGGAAATATGTGGCTATGTCATCAAGACGGAAGTATGGATAAACCTTTTAAATGTATTTCCAACGGATCTATAAAAGAATTGCTTTCCGGTAAAGAAAGTTTCATAGAATTAGTCAAAACTTGTTTCTATTTGCCCATGCCCTTCAAATACATATACAATAGGAAATATCTGCATAAAATACAGGCTCGTTTTGAGGAAGGCATCATGCATGAGGATGAGTTATGGTGTCCCATCGTCCTTTGCCAAGCGGAGAGGATGGTTATCACCAACATTGAGTTTTATTATTACCGCCAGAACGAAGAATCAGTCATGCATACGACAAGCCTAGCCCGAAGGCTGAAATCATTATTTCAAGTTACTGAGGGATTGATTAAATTCTCTGATCAATTTGTTTCCTCTAAGACGAGCGTTGACTTGAGAAGCTGGTGGTATGTAAACATCCTCAGGCTTTATTCTAAGGCATTCACACTACTTCCCAACATAAAAGATTCCTCATACATAGTACACAAACATTATCTGGATCGATTTTGGAGGGATTGCGGGCAAATGATTCCGGAATCTATACAAAGATGCAGAAATTATTACTACAAGGCAGAAGCCGGGCTGAAAGAATATACGGATTGGCGTGTGTCTGATTGGGTAGCAGGCGTAGATTGCCAAATAAAGGCTGGTAAAAAAGTGATGCTCGTATTCAACACGATAAATGGGGAAGATCTACAGTTGAAAATAGAGGATGTACCCGTTGATTGGGTGATAACCACCGACAGGAAATATTTCCAACAGGCGACTATAGTCGTTTTCCACCTTCCCACATTGCATTATGAGCTAGAGAATGATCAGGATAAGCTGGAAGGACAAACATGGGTCAGCTGGCATCTGGAGTCCGAAAAGGATGATCCGGGAATCAACGATCCGGAAATAAGCGAACTATTCGACCTTTTGATAAGTGACCCACAAGATAGCGAGGGTGAACAACATCCATTGCTAAGACTGTGCCGAAATTATGTAAATAATGGATAGAATTCCATTCACCGCTATAAGTTTTGAGCAAAAAGAAGAGATCACGAGAAAAAATAACCTAGTTTTGTAACTAGGCATGATTGAGCGAACGTATCGCTCCAAGTGTTTAACCTTAAATCGGAAGAATAATGAAATGGATAATCACAATACCAGCGATCCTCCTCTTTGCGTTAGCGGGATGTGGAAAAGATAAGCAATCGACAAATGAGCTTATCACTGTTGATGTTACGGTAAGTTACCCTAAAAAAGAACTAATTCTTCAAGATTTTATGGATGTCGAATATATTCCTTTGGAAACAAAGGACGATTTTATTTGCCAAGGTCTTGTCCTAGCAATCGGAAAGGATATTATTCTTGCCAGAAACCGAATCAGAGATGGAGATATCTTTATCTATGACAGAAAAACGGGAAAAGGATTAAAAAAAATAAATAGAGAAGGGCAAGGTGGAGAAGAATATACGTTCATCCAAAGAATTGTGCTTGATGAAAAACAAAATGAAATATTTGTACTCGATCATTTTTCAAGGAAAATATCAGTATATGATTTAGATGGGAATTTTAAAAGAAGCCTTAAACGAGGTGATGAACTCTATTTCTTTCATTTATACAATTTCAACCAAACAAGTTTAATAACTAATAATTATTGGGTAACAGACAAGCCTGCTTTTACTATTATATCTAAACAGGATGGAACAACCAAACAAATCCAGATTCCATTTAAAGAAAAAATATCAATGGCTGTAAACTATTCTGATAAAGCAAAGGATATATATTACAACGTGATCCCTGATAACTATAATCCTATAATTCCCTATTTTGATTGTTGGGTACTTGTAGAACAATCATCCGATACAGTATATAAGTACCAATCAGACCATAAAATGATACCGATTATAGCAAGGACCCCATCCGTACAATCCATGAATCCGGAAGTATTCCTCTTCCTAGGGATTCTTACTAACCGCTATTATTTTATGGAAACGGTTAAAAAAGAATATAACTTCGAGACACATGAGGGATTTCCCACTACAGACTTATTATATGACAAACAAGAAAAGGCTATTTTTGAATATATTGTATATAACAACGATTATTCTGAGAAAAGAGCGGTGAATATGAAATCACTTCCTGTAGACGATAAAATCGCATCTTGGCAAAGTATCGAGGCTTCCCAGCTCATTGAGGATTATGAAAAAGGGAAGTTGAAGGGACGATTAAAAGAAATTGCCGCAAGTTTAGATGAAGAATCCAATCCGGTAATCATGTTAATAAAACACAAAAAACAAACCAATCCCTAATGGTTATGAATCCAATGGAGGCTGTCTCTTATAATACAAAAATTGAGAAACAATTATTTTTTTTGCCGATCGGATTGACGAAATAAAGGGTGTGAGTTCTTTGATCAAAGCGTTCCATATGGTCTTAGAAGCTCATCCTAATAGTCGTTTGCTGATAGCCGGTAACGGTGATTATACAAGGGCCTTCCAAGAAGCAAAAAATATTTGACCACATGCATAGATTCCTTGATGTACCAAGGCGATCTGCACTTGGAGATTGTCTTGGTGGATGATGGCTCGACCGACTTATCCAGAAAGATCGCTGACGAATACGCTAAGAAAGAGGATCGTATCAAGGTGATTCATCAAGAGAACGAGGGAGCGTCCGCTGCCCGTAACCCAGGTTTGGAGATTGCCCAAGGTGAGTATATCGCTTTTTTAGATAGCGAAGACTGGATAAGTTGGAAGGACAAACATGGGTCAGCTGGCATCTGGAGTCCGAAAAGGATGATCTGGGAATCAACGACCCGGAAATAAACGAACTATTCGACCTTTTGATAAGTGACCCACAAGATAGCAAGATAGCGAGAGGAAACAACATCCATTGCTAAGCCTTTGCCTAAATTATGTAAATAACGGATAGAATTCCATTCACCGCTATAAGTTTTGAGCAAAAAGAAGAGATATCGAGAAAAAATAACCTATTTTTGTAATTAGGCATGATTGAGCGAATGTATCGCCCTAAGTGTTTAACCTTAAATCGTAAGAATAATGAAATGGATAATCACAATTTCAGCGATCCTTCTCTTTGCGTTAGCGGGATGTGGAAAAGATAAACAATCAACAAATGAACTCATCACAGTTGATGTTACAAAGAATTATCCTGAAAAGGAATTGACACTACAGGATTTCATGGATGTGGAATACATCCCGTTGGAAACAAATGATGAGTTTGTTACCCAAGGCAAAGTAATGGCCATTGGTGCAGAAGTTATATTAATAACCAACTGGGCCAACGACGGGAATTTGCTTGTTTTTGACAGAAAAACCGGCAAAGCCTTGAAGAAGATAAACAGGAAAGGGCAAGGTGGCGAGGAATATGTAGGTATTACGGAGGTTGTTCTGGATGAAGCAAACAAGGAAATATTTGTTATAGCCTATACCGGAAGTAAAATCTCTGTATATGATCTATACGGAAATTTTAAAAGGAGTTTCAAAGCCGAAGGTACGGAATCTCATATAAATACATTTAATTACGACCGGGATAATTTGATCTCTTATGTACCAGATAATAGTCTGGAAAACCCGTCAAACGCCATACCTCCATATTATTTAATCTTTTCCAAGCAGGATGGAAGTATCACCCGGAAAATATCAATTCCTTTTGATGAAGTTAAAAGCCCGGTCGCAAGAGATGGGGAAAACTGGGAGAACTGGGCCGCTCCAGTACCAACCGCCATGTATCAAATAGTTCCAGATCATACCAATTGGGTACTTATGGAGACATCATCCGATACCATATACCACTATTTGCCGGATGCTAATACGACAATCCCCCTTATCGTAAGAACCCCCTCCATACACTCCATGGATCCTCCTGAAGTATTTCTTATACCAACCGTTTTTACCGACCGTTATTATTTCATGAGTCTGTTGAAAGCGGAATTTAATTTTGAAACAGGGAGAGGGTTTCCAATTTCCGGATTGATGTACGATAGACTGGAAAATTCTTTATTCATACCTAAAATATACAATGGTGATTATACCAGCAAAAGAGAAGTGGATATGACGTCGAGACCTTTAGATCCGGAATTCGTAATCGGACAGTCATTGCAAGCCCACGAACTTGCCGAGGCTTACGGGAAAGGACGATTGAAAGGCAAACTGAAAGAGATCGCAACTACATTGGATGAAGAGTCTAATCCGGTGATTATGCTGATAAAACATAAGAAAAATAAATACTAGCATGAAAGTAAATTTAATTTCAGTAGTCCTCCTCTTTGCCTTAGCGGGATGTGGAAAAGATAAGCAATCGACAGACGAGCTTGTCACGATCAATGTTAGCAAAGATTACCCAGAAAAGGAGCTAATCCTTCAGGATATTATGGATGTGGAATATATTGCGCTGGAAACGACTGACGAATTTATCACACATGGTAATGTCATGGATGTCGACGAAAAATTTATAATAGTAAAAAACAACACAAACGACGGGAACATATTCATTTTTGACCGGAAAACGGGAAAAGCTATACGGAAAATAAACCGTTTAGGACAAGGTGTCGAGGAATATCCGGGGATTGCAGGAATTACACTAGATGAGGAAAACAATGAGCTATTTGTTACACATACAGGGAAAATATCAGTATATGATTTAGACGGGGACTTTAAAAGAAGCTTTAATTTCCTAGACCCCGAAAGTGACTACCTTAAGGTTTTTAATTATGACAAGGATAATCTGATCACTTATGATAACAAAGGCTATGGAATGGTGGCAGACCAACAGCCTTATCATTTGATTATCTCAAAGTATGACGGAAGTATTATCCAGAAAATTACAATTCCTTCTAAAGAACAGAAAACACTGGTTATATTCGGAGATAATGATCAAAAAGTAATTCCTACTTTTTTTGCTACAACCGCCACTTCCGATAATTGGATACTTATGAATCTCTCATCCGATACCCTATATTCCTATTCGCCAAATGGTCATATTAAACCTTTTATCGTGAGGACACCCTCTATATATTCCATGGATACAGAAATATTTCTTTTTGTAGAGGAGGTGACAAGCCGTTATTATTTTATGAGAACCGTAGAAAAAAAACTCGATATTAAAACGAGAAAAATACCGGTGAGTAGGTTGGTATACGACAAACAGGAAGATTCTATATTCAAATATCAAATATATAATACTGATTTTTTATATCAAAGACCGATCTATTGGATTTCATCTATTAATCAAGATATCGCGAACTGGTATCCCTTTGATGCGCCTGAACTGATTGAGGCTTATAAAGAAGGGAAGCTCAAAGGTAGGCTAAACGAAATCGCGACGAAATTGAATGAGGATTCCAATCCCGTCATAATGCTGATCAAGTATAAGAAATAAGAACTAAATCATGTCTATATCCTAATGTTTTAATTTATGCTAAGATCGTTTCCACATTATCAGCAATTGGATTCTATGGACTGTGGTCCTAGCTGCCTCCGTATGATCGCCAAGTTCTATGGTCGTGTGTAC
>ERZ894223.2008-NODE-2008-length-11123-cov-5.930249_pt1 | contig 11123 bp, 10 predicted proteins | sample MGYA00380293_ERZ894223 | MGnify/ENA primary metagenome ERZ894223 (study PRJEB32331, sample SAMN06328445) | human gut metagenome | biome: human gut microbiome; feature: stool | host: Homo sapiens | collected 2014-11-05 ...
TGTAAATCCTGTAATATATGCTCTCGCTTTAAAGTGCTCACCTACATATTCACTCTGATGAAAGTCATCTGTCGGAACAACATAGATATCAATTCCATTTGCTTTCATCACGGCACGGAGTGCCTGTAACTTCTCTGGTATCGTCATGATAATTGCCTCTTTTCTGAATTATACTTTTTATTATAATCTTCCGGATGATTAATCGTTCTTATTCATCCACTTCTTTAACACTTCTACGTAGTGGTCATTGTCCTCTACGAAGCACATATGTCTGCAGGTACGGAACAGTTCCCACTCAGAATTCGGGATACGGTCGTACATGAATTTAGCAACATATGGTGTACAGAGATCATTACCTCCGTTGATAATCAGTGCAGGCTCTTTGATGTCGCCAAGCTGATCGATCACATCGTAATCCTTCAGTGTTCCTAATGGGGTAAATTCGTTCGGTCCCCATCCTACTACGTAAGATTCTCTTCCGGCCTTTTTCGGACGTCTCAGGCATTCCGGATCATTCTCTGTCACTTCTCCTGCACAATGCTGACGCATGTACTCAGCCTCTGCTGCCTGATATTCCGGACTGCTGTAATCGCCGGACTCGGTTGCTTTCTTAATAGCATCCTGCATATCCTGTGGCATCTGCGCGATCATACGCTGTGCCTCCTCCGCCCACAGCCATGATGCCGGCAAAGTGCTGGACAGAATGATACTCTTCAGTCCTTCTGGCTTGTAATTGCACACATACTCCAGCGTCTGCATACCTCCCCATGACTGTCCAAGCAGATGGATCTCATCCAGGCCAAGATGCTTACGAAGCTCGATCAGCTCTTCGATCCACACTTTGGAATTCCACAGATCCGGTCGATTCTCCACATAAGAATTGCCACAGCCAATCTGATCATACATTACCAGCTGTCTTCCGTCCTCTTCCGCAATACGGTCCAGTACTTCAAAATAGTTATGAGTAGATCCAGGTCCACCGTGCAGCAGCACTAACGGCTTCTTATTACCCGTATTCTTACCAACAACACGATAATATGTCTTATACTCTAAAAATGGCATATATCCTTCTCTGATCTCCATGTCTTTTCCTCCTGTCTCTATAATAAGTCTTTGCTGTGTATCTGCGATATTATTTCACAATACCGACCATGTCCGCCACACTATCAAATCCCTGTGCCTGCATGTATTTCTCAATGCCATCTACGATTTCCATCGTCACTGCCGGATTGTGGAAATTAGCAGTACCTACCGATACTGCATTTGCTCCTGCAAGAATCATCTCAATGGCATCTTCTGCTGAAGCAATGCCTCCCATACCAATAATTGGAAGCTTCACTGCCTGTGCCACCTGATATACCATGCGCACAGCGATCGGATGCACTGCCGGGCCTGACATACCGCCGGTCTTATTAGCAATAGCAAATGTCTTGCGGTTGATATCAATCTTCATTCCTGTAAGTGTATTGATCAGAGATACTACATCAGCTCCACCTGCCTCGACGGCTCTTGCCATCTCTGTAATATCAGTCACATTCGGACTCAGCTTCATGATAACCGGCTGTTTCGCGTATTTTTTCACTGCTTTGGTAATACTTTCCGCCGCCTTTGGATTCTGACCAAATGCGATACCGCCCTCTTTGACATTCGGACAGGAGATATTAATCTCCAGCATATCCACGTCTTCATCTCCCAGACGCTCTACGACTTCACAGTAATCCTGCTCGGATTTACCACATACATTCACAATAATTTTTGTATCATATTTACGCAGGAACGGAATGTCACGCTTACAGAACAGATCGATGCCCGGATTCTGCAGACCGATGGCATTCATCATGCCGCCGTACACTTCTGCCACACGCGGTGTCGGATTACCCGGCCATGGCACATTCGCTACCCCCTTGGTCGTTACTGCGCCCAGGCGGTTCAGATCTACAAATTCTGAAAATTCTTCTCCGGATCCAAAGGTTCCGGATGCGGTTGTTACCGGATTCTTCCATTCTACTCCGGCTATATTCACTGCCATATTCATCAGATCTCCACCTCCGTAGATAAGAATACCGGTCCGTCCTTGCAGACACGCTTGTTATGCACATTGCTGTGGGCATCTACTTCCTTCGTCTTGCATACACAGCCAAGACAGGCTCCGATACCACACGCCATACGCTCTTCCAGGGAAATGTAGCAGAGAATGCCATTCTCTTCCGCATAAGCTTTAATCGCACGGAGCATCGGCATTGGTCCGCACGCAAAGATTACCTCTGCATCCAGCGCCTGCTCGCGGATCGCATCCATGACATTGCCCTTTGTGCCCACGCTGCCATCTTCTGTTGCGATATATAGCTTTCCATTCTGTTCAAATTCTTCTTTTAAGAAAGTATGTGCATCACGGTAACCGACTACGATCTGCTTCTCTGCGCAGTCGACCTCTCTGGCAAGCTCCAGGATCGGAGGCACACCAATACCTCCGCCCATAAGGAATGTTTTTTTACCCTTTGCTTCTTCTAATGGGAATCCATTACCCATTGGTCCGATCACCGGGATCTGGTCTCCCGCTTTCAGCTCTGAGAACTGCTTTGTACCGGTCTTCTCACCGGTCACACGGTACACCATACGGAGTGCTCCCTTTTCCTTGTCGATCTCACAGATACTGATCGGTCTAGGAAGAAGCTTTGTACCGTCATTTGTATATATAGACAGAAACTGTCCAGGCTTAGCTTCTGCCGCTGCGGAAGTCTCCAGCCACAGGCTGAAAATGCCTTCTGCCAGCATTTCCTGAGACAATACTGTCGCCATCTCTTTCTTTCTGCTCATTATAATTCTCCTATCAGATTCTATTCTGAAACTTTTTCACGCCAATAAGCTCTAGCGGTTATTCAGTGCTCCGCCAATATCAGCAATCATCGCCTCTACTGCAGCTCTGGATGCATCACCAAAGTTCTCTGCACCGAATTTTGCGTACTGTTCCTGCTTATATGCGGCAATGATTCCTCTGGAGGAATTCACAATTGCGCCCAATCCATCTTCATTGAAGAAGTGAACCAGATCCTTGCCTTTACCACCCTGTGCACCATAACCCGGTACCAGAATATACGCCTTCGGCATAATCTTTCTCAGAACTTTACCCATTTCCGGATAAGTTGCTCCTACTACGGCTCCAATGTAGCTGTACTCATCACCCATGCACTCTTCGCCCCAGGCGGCTACCTTCTCGCCTACCAGTTCGTACAGCGGTCTGCCATCGATCAGACGATCCTGGAACTCGCCGCTAGAAGGGTTGGATGTCTTAACCAGGATAAATAATCCCTTCTTCTCTTCTTTACATACATCGATAAACGGATTGATACCGTCAGATCCCAGATATGGGTTAACCGTTGCAAAGTCTTCGTCAAATCCGGCATAACGATTCTTTCCTACCTGCACATGTCCCAGATGTCCTACTGCGTATGCTGCTGATGTTGAACCGATATCACCGCGCTTCACATCACCGATCACAACCAGTCCTTTTGACTTACAATAATCAACCGTCTTCTTAAATGCCACAAGTCCCGGCACTCCAAACTGCTCATACATTGCGATCTGTGGCTTAACTGCCGGAATCAGATCATATGTCTTATCTACGATCTCCTTATTGAACTGCCAGATTGCCTCAGCAGCTCCTTCCAGTGTCTCTCCATATTCTGCAAATGCCTTTTTCTGCACATGCTCCGGCACATAGTTCAGCATCGGATCTAATCCTACTACAATCGGTGCTCCTGTCTTCTTAATATTCTCAACCAGTTTGTTAATCAATGATTTGTCCTCCTTCATATACGACTTTGCCGCCTACCATCGTGCAGGCCACTTCTCCTTTCACCTTCCATCCATGGAACGGTGTATTTTTCCCTTTTGAGAAAAATGTATTCTTATCGATCTCATATTCTTTACGTGGATCGAAAATAACCAAATCAGCAGTCTTACCCTCGGATACGGAACCTTTGTCTGTAAGTCCCAGAATCTTCGCCGGATTGGTGCTCATCTTTTCCACCATCTGCATCGGTGTCAGAATGCCTTTATCCACAAGCTCCGTATAGGTCAGTGCCGCAGATGTCTCCAACCCTACAATACCGAAAGATGCCAGCTTCATACTGCGATTCTTTTCTGCTGCTGCATGTGGCGCATGGTCAGTAGCGATCACATCCATCGTGCCATCCTTCAAACCTTCAATCAGTGCATCCACATCGGCCTGTGTACGAAGCGGCGGATTCATTTTAAAATTGCCATCATCACTGATAATATCATCTGATGTGAGGATAAAATGATGTGGGCATACTTCGCCGGTCACGTGGATTCCATCCTTCTTAGCTTCTCTCAGCATCTTCACACTGTCTGCTGTCGAACAGTGGCACAAATGAAGCTGTACTCCTGTCTCTTTCGCAAGCAGAATATCTCTTGCCACGATCACATCTTCAACTGCATTGGTGATGCCTTTAAGTCCCAGTTCTTCAGCCCTGGTATCGGCGTTCATCACACCGCCTTCTACCATCGTAATATCTTCACAGTGAGCAAATACGATCATTCCTGCTTCTTTTGCTGCCCGCATTCCCTTGCGATACAGGGACGCATTCATTACAGACTTGCCATCCTCGCTGATTCCAACACAACCTTCTCTTGCCATGCCTTTGATATCTGCCAGATCTTCCCCCATCTGTCCGATCGTTACGGATCCAAGCTGTAATACATTGGTCTTAGATTCCTTCTTTGCGCGGTTCTGCACCTCAGAGATCTTCACACCATTATCAATCACCGGCTTGGTGTTCGGCATTGCACATACAGTTGTTACACCACCGTGTACCGCTGCCTCTCCGCCAGTCTTTAATGTCTCTTTGTACTCCAGTCCCGGATCCCTGAAATGCACATGCAGATCAACAAAGCCAGGCATCACGTAGCATCCTTCTGCGTCGATCACCTTGTCCGCCTCTGCCGTTATCCCTTTTTCAACCTTTACGATCTTATCGTCTTCTACCAGCACATCGTATACACCGTTCCTGCTCGTCACAGGATCCAGCACATGTCCATTTTGTATTAATACCTTCATGCCATGTATTCCTTTCTCACTGTCTTCAGTCATTTATCTATACTTTAACACAATCCGCAAAAAAAAGGAACGGTGAAAACCGTTCCCTTCCTTACAACTTATTCTTAACTTCTTCCAGTGCCTTTTCAAGCTGATTATCACGATCCGGATTCTGCGCATCCTTCTCATACTGTACTTCCACATCAGGAGTCACACCTTTTCCGTTGATACCGAACTGTCCTGCGATCAGATACTCCGCAATCGTAAGCTTCACGCTGGTGCCATCTTTCAGATCAAAGATCTGCTGTACCACACCTTTACCATACGTAGTTGTACCTACGACCTCACCGGTTCCAAATGTCTGGATCGCACCGGAGAATATTTCAGATGCACTGGCGCTGTTCTCATTCACCAGCACTACTAACGGCTTAGTAAACTGATGTTCATCATCTGATTCGTACACTGATTCTTTGCCCTGCTTATCCTTAATTGAAAGAGTCGTTCCCTCCGGCAGCATCAGATCCAGCATATCCGTAACCGTATCCACATTACCGCCCGGATTATTTCTCAGGTCAACAACCAACCCCTTCATACCCTGATTTTCCAGATCCTCCAAGGCTTTTTTATACTGGTCTGTGGTAACATCGTCAAACTCTGTTACTTGAATATAACCGATCTTATCCTCTTTCATCTCATGATATACGGTGTCAGTCTGCACGATCTTACGGGTCACTGTGGCAGTATACTCCTCGCCATCATCGCCACGAAGTACAGTAAGTTCTACCGTTGTGCCTTCATCACCGCGGATCTTACTGACAACCTCAGGCAGATCCTCTCCGGAAATATCCTTGCCGTCTACTTTGTACAGGATATCATCTACCTTAAATCCGGCCTCTTCTGCATCTGACCCCTCATAGACTTTCAAAAAAGTAATAACTTTTGTATCTTTGTCCTGTGAAAATAATGCTCCAATTCCACCAAATTCACCAGATGTACTCTGCATCAGTGCTTTGGTCTCATCCTCGTCGTAGTATACAGAATATTTGTCTCCCAGCCCGTCAATATAGCCTCTGTACAGTCCTTCCTGCAGATCATCCATATCAATATCACCGGAATAACTCTCGTCTACCAGCTGTTCCAGTAATTCCAGCTTCGTCTTTGTGCTGTCATCCAGAAGTTCCTCGCTGTTCGATGTGGATGAACTTTTCTTTGATGTCTTAGATGTTCCCGGTAGTTTGATCCCGCAGGAAACCATGCTCATAATTAATAATACAGCAAGGGCGCCTGTAAGCGCCCCTTTGAAAAAACTTTTTTTATTTTTCATGCCTTAATCCCTTGTCTAAACCAGATCTACAGATACAGTCTTGGGTCAACCGGAGTGCCGTTTACCCATACTTCAAAATGAAGATGCGGACCAGTAGAATATCCTGTTGTACCTACCGCTGCAATATTCTGTCCTGCACTTACAGACTGTCCTGCACTTACATAAGTTGCACTGCAATGCTGATACAGTGTAGAAAGACCGTTACCATGGTTAATCACCACATAATTACCTCTTGCCACATTATAACTTACAGTTGTAACTGTACCGCTTGCTGCCGCATAAATCGGGCTTCCTGTACCTGTTGCATAGTCACGTCCTTTATGGTTTGTACTTCCGATACCACCCGGTGATGTACGTCCACCAAACTCACTACTGATATAGGCTGACGGACACGGATTACTAAGTCTTCCGCTTCCACTTGGTGCAATTGGTGCTACAGGCGATGAACTTCCACCGCCGGAGCTACTTCCACCAGAAGAGCTTCCGCCGCCAGATGATCCGGAACCGCTGTTTCCTCTATTTGCTGCTGCAGCAGCTTCCTGCTGTACACGCGCCTGTCTTGCAGCTTCTTCCTGTAATGCCTGCAATTTGGCTGCATTCTCTCCAATAGCTGTTTCCAGATCACCGATCAGATCCGCTTTCTCTGAAATCAATGTTGAAACTTCATTCTGTTTATCCTGAAGCTGTGTCTGTAATGTCTCCAATTCCGCTTTCTCAGTTTCCAGTGCTGTCTTTTGATCATCAACATCCTGAACTGTCTGCTGGAACTCTTTCAGCATCTGTCTGTCATAATCAGAAATCTGCGCAATGTATTCTGCATTATTCAGGAATTCACCGATTGACTTAGATTCCAGAAGGACCTCAATAAACTGTGTATTACCGTTCTCATACATGTACTTGATACGCTTCTTCATACTCTCGTACTGATTATTCTCATCAATCTGAGCCTGGATCAGTTCGGTCTCTTTCGCATCAATCTCTTCCTGCTTGGTGTTAATATCTTCAGTCGTCTTATCCATCTCATCGATCAGATCATTCAACTGCTTGGTCAGAGCGGCTTTCTCTGCTTCTGCTGAATCTTTCTGAGACTGGAGTTCTTCACCCTTTTTCTGTGTCTCTGAAATTGAGGATGCCTGTGCAGGAATCGCGCACCCAATTGAAAGCGTCAGTGCTAAGATTACACTTAATACTCTTTTTTTCTGCATAATAATTCTCCTTAAATTTCCCCTGCCTAATTATCTGTTTCTCAAACCCTCATCTAATTCTAAAAAGTTACTTTTATTAATTATACCCTCAGATGTTTACGAATAGTAAATGCACTGCCAATGAAACCAATACCTACACCGAGGATCAGACCGACCGGAAGTAACGTACGGTATACTGTCGTTACCGGAAGGAACTCGATGATATTGTTCAGCAGGCTGAACTTGGTCATCACATAAGCAACTGCCTTATCATATACAAAGTACAGGATCACCAGCGGAATCACCGCACCGATCAGTCCGATCACAAGACCTTCGATGATAAACGGTGCCCGGACGAATCCGTCCTTTGCTCCAATATATTTCATGATCGCAATCTCTTCTCTTCGCACGGTAATACCCATAGTAACGGTATTACTGATCAGGAAGATGGATACTGCAAGCAGAATGCCGATTAATACAATAGATACATAATAGATCAGTCGGTTCACGCTGGTCAGTGTCTTCGCTACTACGTCAGACTTATTGACCTTACTCACTCCGTCCAGCTTCTCTGCATAAGATACAACATCTTTCTGCTTGGACACATCACTCATGTATACTTCGTAGTTGTCAGATCCGCTCAGCGGATTATCATCCTTAAATCCGTCTGCCAGTTCTTTGGCGTCTCCGAAATACTCGTCCTTAAAGGAATCCCATGCTTCGTCTGCCGATACAAAATTCACCTTCAATACGCCGTTCTGGCTTTTCAGCTCATCGCCGATCTTCTTGATCTGCGCATCAGTTGCTTCTTCATCAAAGAATACCGTAATCGCAACGCCTTCCTCGGCTTTCTGAACCATGTATCTGAAATTGGTTACAATTGAAAAGAATATACCAAACAGGAAGATACATGCCGCCATGGTCGCAATAGACGCAACGGAGAACATTTTATTTCTTCCGATATTCTTAAAACCCTGTTTTGTCTGATATCCGATCGTACTAATTCTCATTATTATACCCACCTCTTTGCTCGTCGCTTACAATGACCCCTTTTTTCATTGTAATAACACGCTTTTTCATCTCGTTGACAATCTCCTGGTTATGCGTAACAACAAGCACTGTTGTTCCTCGCTCATTGGCCTCCTCAAGAAGCTTCATGATCTCCCATGAGTTGGTCGGATCCAGGTTACCTGTCGGCTCATCTGCCAGAAGAATTGCCGGCTCATTCACAATCGCTCTTGCAATAGCAACTCGCTGCTGCTCACCACCGGACAGCTCCTTCGGATATGACTTATACTTCTGCGCCAGTCCTACCAGAGACAATGCCGCCGGAACTTTCTTCTTGATGATACGTGTTGGTGTCTCTACGACACGCTGCGCAAATGCAATATTTTCATAAATATTACGATCCTTCAGCAGACGGAAATCCTGGTACACAACGCCCAGACCTCTGCGGTACATCGGAATCTTTCTGTGCTTTAATCTTTCAAGGTTCTGTCCGTTCACCATGATAGTGCCGGATGTAGGCTCCAGTTCCTTCATGATCAGCTTGATCAGTGTAGACTTACCGGAACCACTGTCACCTACGATAAATACGAATTCGCCCTGTTCGATCTTCAGATTGACGCCGTTCAGAGCAGCAACCCCTTTTGAGTACTCTTTCGTTACCTCATTTAATTCAATCATACTTTCCTCCTAAATTATTTAATACTCCATCGACTCCATATATTTCATGTACTTGACTACCATTAATGCAATCTTAAATGTGATCGCATCTTCAAATACCCTGAGATCAAGTCCCGTACTCTTCTGCAGCTTGTCCAGACGATATACCAATGTATTACGGTGGATATAAAGCTGTCTTGAAGTCTCAGACACATTCAGGCTGTTCTCAAAGAACTTATTGATCGTAGCCAGTGTCTCTTCGTCAAATTCATCCGGAGATTTCCCCTCAAAAATTTCACGGATAAACATTTTACAAAGCGGAATCGGCAACTGATAGATCAATCGCCCGATACCTAATGTACTATACGCGATAACCTTCTTCTCGTCAAAGAATATTTTGCCGACATCCAGTGCAAGCTTCGCTTCTTTATATGATTTGGATACTTCACGGATATCATTAACGATCGTACCGTAAGCAATCCTTACATTCTCCTCGCCTTCGCTCTTCAGCGCATCGTAAAATTCTGCGGCTGCCTTCTCAAGCTCCGGATATCCTTCTGTCAGTCCAAGCTGCTTCATGATGATAATATCTTTCTCATCGACCGCTGTGATAAAATCCTTGGTACGCGCACTTAAGATTCCGCGAATGTTGTCCAGACGACTATTGTCTTTCTCATGGTTCGTCTCCACAATAAAGATAACACGCCTAGCCTCTGTGTCAATATGTAATTTTTTGGCTCTGTTATAAATATCTACCAGGAGCAGATTGTCAAGCAACAGATTCTTAACAAAATTGTCCTTATCAAAACGCTCCTTGTATGCAATCAGCAGACTCTGTATCTGGAATGCTGCAAGCTTGCCTACCATATACACATCGTCGCTTCCGCCATTTGCTAATAATATATACTCTAGTTGGTGTTCATCAAAAATCTTAAAAAACTGACACCCCTGAATCACCTGACTGTCAGCCGGTGATGACGCAAATGCCATTACCGCCTCTTCATAACTTACCTGCCCGGAAAATGTTGTTGCAAGAGTTTTTCCATCGGTATCCATGACGCACAGGTCAATTCTGGTGATCTCCTTCAAACCATCAATTGTGTTTTGAAGTATCTGATTAGATATCATAGTCCATCTCCTCCATTGATTTCAATATGCATTTTTCACAATATCTGACGTATACATTTGCCTGGTTCTGCATATTACTATTTTTTATCTTAATACATATCAACAAAAAAAGAAAGAGGAAATCAAGTATTTTTGTTGATTTCCTCAGCTTTTAAGATAATCTTCAGACTTTTATCTCCTATACATTGTGTACAAATCCCTTTTAAGTCCAAGTCCACATATCTTACATCTTAAGATTCTTTTTTTGTTTTTTCTATCTCACGTCTGAAAAGCATACGATCCAGAAATGTCATCACTTTGCCCTTGCCGCTCTTCTGGCGATATGCAAATTCCATCAATTTACCTGCACCAAGCCAGACTCTCGTATTGATCTGACTTCTGTTCCTGGCAATAAATTGCTCCTGTACCGGCGGCGTGAGTATCGCGATCACGCAATCTGCTTCGCCACCGTTGATCGCATTCACCAGCATATCGTCCGCTTCCGTGCCCGGTGCCACTTTGGCTGCACCAACGATCGCAATGCCACGGTATTCCTCTGTAAGACATCCCGTAAGCGCATCCACCTCTTCATCTGTCTCTACTAATAAATAAACTCTACAGTGATTCCGATGCAGATACTTTAACCAGAGTCTTAAGAACGTCTGCGACGCGGTCTCACGGATACTTCTGGAATCCGTAATCCCTGCCGCTTCCAGGATATCCTTCTGCCCCGGAAGCACCAGATCACTCTGTTCGATCGCTTCCCGGTAACCCTGATCATCTC
>ERZ894223.2026-NODE-2026-length-11022-cov-5.611927_pt1 | contig 11022 bp, 8 predicted proteins | sample MGYA00380293_ERZ894223 | MGnify/ENA primary metagenome ERZ894223 (study PRJEB32331, sample SAMN06328445) | human gut metagenome | biome: human gut microbiome; feature: stool | host: Homo sapiens | collected 2014-11-05 ...
GAGAGAGGCAAATCCTGAACTTGCTAAGAAAAACAATGTCAGAGATTTTGCAACAATTAATGAATTAACAGTTCTATCCAATCTGGAATCACATAATGCACAGATGCTGCGTGAAGGAAAAGAAAAAGAAGAAAGATTTAAAATATTGCAAGAGATTGCTGAATATCAGCTGAATGTCTTGAATGCAGCTGAAGAGATTAAAATGATAGAGAGTGATGGAGGAATGCCAGAGGTATGAATTTGAGGAGAATTTTGTAAAGTATTTTTCCTATATCATAATATTTGATGTAGGATATAACAGCCAAGGAAGAGGAAAAATATGGATTACGTTTATAACTATAATGATATGCAATTTTTTGCCGAAACAAAAAATGATATAGAAGAAAGAATGCAGAGAAGGCTTACTTATTACAGAATGTACTTATATGCGTATATGGTTGGGAAAATCAGCAAAGAAAAGACGGAAGGCTGTGTAAAGAAAAGCAAGATGTCTTCGTTCTGGGACAAAGAAAGTTGTTTAGAGCAGAAAATATATGGGATGATGACAAAATGGAAGGTAAGACATCCTATAATGGGGATTGTTCTTTGCACGATATTAGGAAGTGTGCTTCTTAGTTTGGTGACGGAAATTATTATAGATGCAATTATTATGATGCTATAAAAAGCCGCATATTTTTGCGGCGATTTGATCTTATTTTATGTATCGATATTACACAGGAAAAGGGGCGGCAGCATGGATATAATTAAGTTAAAAGAAACGATACTCCAGGATAAGGTATTTCTAATTCAGATATTCAAAAAATATTCGGTTTGGGAGAAAAAGAGAAGGCCAAGGCATCGAGACTTCTTACCAGTGCTGTTGAAGGTGGATATATTAAAGTAATGGACCTGGATACAACACCCAGATATAAAAAGTATATTCCATATTGGGCATAATTTAAGTTTCGCTAAACTTGATTTGATAGGCTGGCTATAGTGGTAATAATATGACATTTGTTGATGGATAAATGTGACAATGACGTTACATCCTCCCCACTGATTTTGTGACAACAATATAACGTCCTCCGTTCCAAAACAACGGTTTTATAGGAAAAATCGAAGGAAAAAAGGTTAAAAAGTTTGTAGCGATGACTTGACATCCTCGGGGGAGGTTGTGTTTGGAGAGAAGTTTACCAAATCAAAAATCAGATATAAAAATATTGTAAGCATAAGGCAAATTTGTTACGATATATAAATCGAGCTTTTGGATTTGCGGTACTTGTGAAAAATGATTCCGTTATGATGGAAGACTGTGTGGGAAAAGAATCGGAGTGATACGGAGCAGTAAAAATTATGAAAAAGACACAAAATAAATTAACATATATTACGCGTACATTGATGATGGTGATGACGAGTATTTTGATCATATTATTTTTTGTCATCATATCGCTTGTTGGACAGATACAGGGAACTGCACGAGTGGTGAATTATGCCGGACTGGTGCGTGGCGAAACCCAGCGTATGATCAAGCTGGAAGATGCGGAAGAACCACAGGATAAGATGATGAATACCATCAGTTCCTATATTCAGGGACTCCGAGAGGGAAGCAATGATCTGAACCTGGTGTGTCTGGATGATAAGGATTTTCAGAACAAGATGGAAGAACTGGACTCTTATTTTGAAGAACTTAAAAAAGAGATTCTGTCGGTCCGTGAGAATGGGTATGAGAATACGGATATTATCGAGAAGAGTGAGACTTTTTTCGGCATCTGTGATGAGGCGGTTGGTTATGCAGAAGCATATTCTCAGCGAAAAGCTTCTGCATTGAATGTGTTGGAGCAGATTGTATTTGCGGATATTGCAGGTCTTATTATCCTGATTGCATTTGAACTGATTAAAGCATTGAGATTCGCAGCGCAGAATCGTATGCTCCAGAAGAAGGTGTATCTGGATGAGGCGACAGGACTTCCAAATAAGAATAAATGTGAAGAAATCCTGGGGAATCCGGAACCGGTACCGTTGGATGGACTGACAGCAGTCTGTGTATTTGACCTGAACAATCTGCGTACGATCAATAATAATCTGGGTCACGAAAAGGGGGATGAGTATATCAGATCCTTTGCGGTGGAATTGCGAAAAGCTGTACCAGTTGAATATTTTACAGGAAGAGATGGCGGCGATGAATTTATTGCAGTATTTCATGGACTGGATCATTCGGAGATGAGGAGAATGCTTCGGATGATTCGGGAGCATATGGCTGCGTATTCTGCAGAACACCCGGAGATGCCGCTAAGCTATGCAGTAGGATATGCATTGTCCTGTGATTTTGAACAGTGTACCATGCGGGAATTATTCCGATTGGCGGATAAGAATATGTATGTAGATAAGAATCATGCCAAGATGGAAGAGGCAGCGGAAAGACAGAGAAAAAACCGGAGCCTGCTGGCCTGGGTGAGGGAACAGGAATACTATTTTACAGATTGTATTTACTGTGATGCTATGTTGGATCAGTACCGGATACTGCGTGCAGGTTCCGAGTTCTTCCTGGCGGAAGAAGGAAGTTATTCCGGAGCAGTCGAACAGATTGTGCAGATATTAGCTACAGATGATACTCGTAGAGATATGTGGAGGAAGCTGCAGATTGATTATATACAGATACATTTGAGTAAGGAAAAGGAGATTATACAGTCATATCTGAGCGGAAATGTACCACCTGTGAAGAGAGGACGTATGACAATCCTGGATGTGGACCATGCGCCAGATGGACGTCTGCATCATTTTATCCTTGGCTTTGAACCATTCCGTGACCGGAAGGAAGTTGCACAGAATGAAAAGCTGCAGCTGACCAGATATTATGATCAGGTGAAACATTCTCTGATGGAAAACGGCGATTATGTAGATGCGCTGATGGAGACGGCACAGGCGATATATTCAGTGGAATTGACACATGACTGTCTGGAAAAAGTGTATTATCCGGATGGTGACCCTGACTCTGATTCTCATATAGAACCACCGTATTCTTATAATGCATATTGTGCAGAACGCAGAAAATATGTGACGGAAGACACACTGGAAAATTACCGGATCATGGATTCTTCTGAAAAGCTTCTGGAGCGTTTTGAGAATGGTGAGAAGCAGATTACGGTGGAATACTGTGAGCGCGGTGTAGAAAGAAGATTATACTGGCTTCAGAAGACAGTGCTCATGTCCAGAGATATGGTGTATGACAGCAGAACGCAGCAGGAAAGCAGAGTGGTTCATGGTATTATTCTGTTTAAGGATACATCAGAGTTCCATGAGAAGGAGCATCAGGAAAAGGAACGCCTGGAATCAGCATTTCATAAAGCAGATCTGGCAAGTAAGGCGAAGACAGAATTCCTGAACCGTATGAGTCATGATATCCGTACGCCGATCAATGGTATCATGGGTATGTTGGAGATTATGCGTCGGGCAGAAGAAGATCCGGAGAAGAGCAGAGAATGTATGGAAAAAATACAGATTTCAGCAGGCCATCTTCTGGAATTGGTAAATGATGTGCTGGATATGAGTAAGATTGAAGCAGATCAGATTGAACTTCCAAGAGAACCGTTTAATCTGGTGGAACTGATGCAGGAAGTTAGAATGTTAGTAGATGCACAGCTTACAGAGACAGGAATTGAACATCGAATTTCCAGAGGACATATGGTACATACATCGCTGATTGGAAGTCCGCTGCAGCTTCGTCAGATTATGGTGAACCTGTTTAGTAATGCAATTAAATATAATAAAGAAGGCGGTTCTATCGAGACCTATGCCGGAGAATTATCCTGTGACGGAAAGATAGTATACTATGAATTTATCATTACAGATACCGGCGTTGGCATGAGTCGGGAATTTGTAGAAGAACATTTATTCAAGCCATTTACGCAGGAACAGTCAGATGCAAGAACACAGTATAAAGGAACCGGTCTGGGTATGTCAATCGTGCAGGGGCTGATCCAGAAAATGCATGGTTCCGTTCAGGTAGAGAGTGAGCTTGGGAAAGGGACAAAAATTACCTGTCAGATACCATTTGAGCTGGATACAGAAAGCGAAATGATAAAAGAGACAGGGGAAATATCAGATGTCACTGCAATAGAAAATCTTCATATACTTCTGGCGGAGGATAACGAGATTAATATGGAGATTGCGGAATTTTACCTGGAGGATATGAAGATTAAGGTAGATAAAGCGTGGAATGGTAAAGAAGCTGTGGAGATGTTTGCTGCTTCTGAACCTGGAACATATGATATGATCCTGATGGATATCATGATGCCGGTCATGGATGGACTGGAGGCGGCCAGATACATCCGTCAAATGGAACGGAGCGATGCGAAGAAGATTCCGATTCTGGCACTGACAGCGCAGGTGACATCAGAAAGTATCGTAGAATGCGGCAAGGCCGGAATGGACGGACATCTTACCAAACCGATCGAGGCACAGAAGCTGAAAGAGAAGATTTTTACATATTTTACATAGATTTAACCTAAATCTGCAAAGATAATCATATTTCTCTGATAATGTTTACTTGATAAAGAAAGAGGAAACACATAGGAAATGAGGAGAATGTGATGAATGAAGTATGTAAAGTAGTATTTGGACTGGCTGGCGGTCTGGCACTGTTTTTGTATGGAATGAACAGTATGAGTGATGCGTTGCAGAAGGCTGCCGGAGAGAAAATGAAGAAGATTTTGGAGTTCCTGACTAAGAATCCGATTATGGGAGTGCTGGCAGGAGCGCTGGTTACAGCGGTGCTGCAGAGCAGTTCTGCAACTACAGTTATGGTGATTGGTTTTGTCAGCGCCGGACTGATGAGTCTGCCACAGGCAATTTCTGTTATTTTTGGTGCCAATATTGGTACAACAATGACTGCACAGCTTATGGCATTTAAGATTACAGACTATATATATCCGATTATTTTTGTTGGCTTTATGCTTTACTTTGCTTCTAAGAAAGAAAAGGTAAAGAATGTTGGTCTGGTTATTTTTTCTTTTGGTCTGTTGTTTGAAGGCATTGAGATCATGGGAAGTGTTATGAAGCCACTTGCAAACAGCCCGATTTTTGTGGAACTTATGGCGAAAGTATCAGATATTCCGGTGCTTGGTGTTCTGCTTGGTGCCGTGATGACGCTGGTTGTACAGAGCAGTTCAGCTACGATTGCGGTGCTGCAGAATTTTGCGTCACAGCCTGGACCGGATGGAGTGACCAGTGTGATCGGTCTGGCAGGAGCAATTCCGATTTTGTTTGGTGATAACATTGGTACAACGATCACAGCATTGTTAGCATCCATCGGACAGTCTAAGAACGCCAAGAGAACTGCGCTTGCACACAGTATTTTTAATATTACAGGAAGCATAGTATTTCTGTTCCTGATTCCGGTGTTGGCGAAGTTTGTACAGTTCATTTCGCCAAAAGGACCGGAAGTGGAGGTGATTTCCAGACAGATTGCCAATGCGCATACCACGTTTAATGTAGTCTGTACATTAGTATGGTTGCCATTGATTCCATTGATGGTGAAGATCGTAACAACGATCGTACGCGGAGATGATACGAAGAAAGTACATTCTTATGAACCACAGTATCTGGATGATAAGATGATAGGTCAGCCGATTCCGGCAATGTACATGGTTTCTAACGAGATTAACCGTATTGCAACATCTACAGAAAAGATGTTGAAGATTTTGAAAGAAATCGTATCAGGAGATAACAAGGAAGAAACAAAATCGTTGTTTAAGAAATATCACGATGCGATCAAGACGTTGCAGGATGCGATTGTGACGTACATCTCAAAGTTGTTTACCGGTGGTGCACTGACGGAAGTGCAGGCAGAGCGGGTTGCAGGATATCTTGCGATTGCCAATAACATTGATCGTATTGCAGACCGATGTGGAGATGTGGTAGATATTTATGAGCGTATCGGTACATCAGAGAAGATTTTGTCAGAACAGGCAAAAGAAGAACTGGCACAGTGTGTGACTATTGCAGAAGAATTGTTTGAACAGGCAATTACAGCGGTGGCAACAGACAATGTGGATCAGGCTGAACAGGTGATTCAGGATAAGAAGCGTATGCGCAAGGCACAGAAGAAAAGCACCAAGAAGCATCTGGAACGTTTGCAGGAGAATCTGTGTGATCCGGAGCTTACCAGAGCATATTCCGGTATCTTGCTGAATCTTGATCGTGTGGCAGATAACTGTACCGGTATTGCAGAAGAAGCATTGGATCGTGTGACTTATGTGAGATTTGATACAGAAGAAAATGCACAGCAGAATGTAATAGCAGCAAATGCATAAACAATTGACATTTAGAATAAGACTTCATATAATGATACTGGAGTTCATAAGTAATGAATGAAGACAGGGGAGCTTGTGAGACAGGCTGAGAGGAAACAGGAGTTTCGACCCTTTGACCTGATGCGGATAATGCCGCCGTAGGAATCAATATATGATTTTTTTCGGAGACACCTGCATGGGTGTCTCTTTTTGGTGCAGTAAATTGTTGTGCCAAAATCGTGCTTGCACAAATTTCTATAATCATTTAATGAAAGAAGGAAACTGTATGTTAGGAAAATACCTGAAACAAGTCAGAACGAAAGCACCGCTGATCCATAACATTACCAATTACGTTACGGTTAATGATGTGGCGAATGTGCTTCTGGCATGTGGCGGAAGCCCGATCATGTCTGACGAACCGGCAGATATTATTGATATTACTTCTATATGTAACGGGTTGAATATTAATATCGGTACGTTGAATGTGAGAACGATTGAGGCAATGTATGCTGCCGGTGAGAAATCGAATGAATTGAACCATGCAGTGCTGCTTGACCCGGTGGGTGCCGGAGCGAGTAAGCTGCGGACCGATACTGCGCTTGGCTTGATTGAAAAGATCCATTTTGATGTGATCCGTGGAAATATTTCAGAGATTAAGACACTGGCACTCGGCAATGGAACAACGAAGGGCGTAGATGCTGATGTGGCAGATGCAGTTACAGATGAGAATCTGGATCAGGCAGTGGTATTTGTGAAAGACTACGCGGCTCAGAGTGGCAGTGTGATTGCAATCACCGGAGCAATCGATCTGATCAGTGACGGCAAGATCTGCTATGTAGTACACAATGGACGTCCGGAAATGGGACGGATCACAGGTACGGGATGCCAGTTGTCTGGCATGATGACGGCATTTCTGGCAGCCAATCCGGATGATATATGTGGTGCGGCAACAGCAGCAGTGTGTACGATGGGTCTTGCAGGTGAGATTGCATATGACTATATGCAGCCGGGAGACGGAAATGCGACATATCGAAACCGGATCATTGATGCTATTTATAATATGACTCCGGAGATGTTGGAGAAAGGAGCAAAATATGAAGTTCGATAGAGAAGATCTGTTACTATATGCTGTGACAGACAGCAGATGGCTGAATGGTGAACGCCTGTATGATCAGGTGGAGAAAGCACTGAAAGGCGGTGCGACTTTTATCCAGCTTCGTGAAAAAGAACTGGATCAGGAACATTTTTTTGAAGAAGCAGTAGAAATCAAAGAACTGTGTGCCAGATATCACGTCCCGTTTGTAATCAATGATAATGTAGAGATCGCACTGAAAATGGATGCAGATGGTGTGCATGTGGGACAGGATGACATGGAAGCCGGAGATGTAAGAGCGAAACTTGGCTCAGATAAGATTATTGGGGTGTCTGCGCATACCGTAGAGGAGGCACTTCTTGCTGAGGAACGTGGAGCTGATTATCTGGGAGTAGGAGCTGTATTTCCGACCGGGTCGAAGACGGATGTAGATGTATTGGAGGGAGGGATGATCCGCGAGATCACAGAGGCAGTACATATTCCGGTCATTGCTATTGGCGGGATTGGCAAAGACAATGTAGAAAAACTTGCCGGAAATGGGCTGGACGGTGTGGCTGTGATCAGTGCCATTTTTGCGCAGAAAGATATTACTGAGGCTACGAGGGAATTGAAGGAAGCGGTATTCAGGATGGTGAATGCATGATCCGCGGGGCAATCTTTGACGTAGATGGAACGCTTTTGGATTCTATGGGAATCTGGGAAGTGGCAGGTGTCCGGTATCTGGAGAATATTCAGGTAGAACCGGAACCGGGACTGAGTAAGATTCTGTATCCGATGACGATAGAAGAGGGCGTGGCATATACGAAAGAGCATTATAATTTACCACAGTCCGCAGAAGAGATCACACAGGGGCTTCTGATGGTAGTCAGAGACTTCTATTACAAAGAAGTACAGGCAAAAAAAGATGCGATAAAGTTTCTTGAGAAACTATATACGAATAAAATTCCTATGATAATTGCTACGGCGGGTCATAAGGAATATGCAGAGGCAGCATTGAAGCGACTTGGCATGGATCATTATTTTCAGGAAATCCTGACCTGCTCTGAACTTGGCAGGGGTAAGCATGAGCCGGAGATTTATCTGCAGTGTGCATCTGTACTGGGCAGAAAGCCGGAAGAAATAATGGTATTTGAGGATGCCGGATATGCGATTGAGACTGCAAAGAATGCAGGTTTTATTACGATCGGTATCCGGGATATGAGCAACGGAGATGACTGGCAGAAGATCCGGGAAACGGCAGATTATGTGCTGGAAGACTGGTCTGAGGCAGGAAAACTGCCGGTATAAGACGATATAGTTATGGGAGTAATCCGACGGCTGATTGGGGGTACCACCTTCAGTCGTTCCGCAGTAAGCGGAAAAATTAATGCATAGACAGATATAGAAGAAAGGAAGAATGAGATATGAGAACAGCATTAACAATCGCTGGAAGTGATTCCAGTGGAGGCGCCGGAATTCAGGCAGATATTAAGACAATGATCAGCAATGGCGTATACGCTATGAGTGCGATCACAGCTCTGACTGCACAGAATACAACCGGAGTCACGGGTATTATGGAAGTAACGCCAGAATTTCTGGAAGATCAGATGGATAATATATTTACCGATATTTATCCGAATGCAGTGAAGATTGGTATGGTATCTTCGGATGCATTGATCAATAAGATTGCAGATAAGTTGGAAGAATATAAAGCAGGGAACATCGTAGTAGATCCTGTTATGGTAGCTACCAGTGGAGCAAAACTGATCTGTGATGAAGCGGTTGATGCATTGAAAAAGCGTTTGCTTTCGATTGCAACCGTGTTGACTCCGAATATTCCGGAGGCAGAAGTGTTGTCTGGTATGAAGATCCATACAGAAGAAGATATGCTCAAGGCAGCAGAGAAGATTGGAACAGAGTATCACTGCGCAGTACTCTGCAAAGGAGGACATCAGTTAAATGATGCCAATGATCTGCTGTGGAGAGACGGCGAATATAAATGGTTCTACGGAGAGCGTATCGATAATCCAAATACGCATGGAACCGGCTGTACGCTGTCCAGCGCGATTGCATCGAATCTGGCAAAAGGCTATGATCTGGATACTTCAGTAGAACGTGCAAAGAAATACATTTCCGGTGCACTGGCAGCAATGCTTGATCTGGGTAAAGGCAGTGGTCCAATGAATCACGGATTTGCAATTAAAAATGAATATACTGAATGCGCAAAGGAGGAAGCTTAAGATGAAGGAAAAGAGAACTTCAATCTTTGAGAATGGTCTGATCTGGTTTGGTGCAGGCGTATCTCTGGCAGAGATCCTTACCGGTACAGCATTTGCACCGCTTGGATTCCAGAAAGGTATTCTGGCAATCATTATCGGCCACATTATCGGATGTACCATGTTATTCCTGGCAGGTGTGATCGGTGGTAAGACCAGAAGAAGTGCAATGGAAACGGTTAAAACGAGTTTTGGACAGAACGGCGGAATGTTCTTTTCTTTTTTAAATGTCCTTCAGCTGGTTGGCTGGACGGCGATCATGATCTATGATGGTGCGTTGGCGGCAGATGGCGTATTGCATACCGGCAGATGGGTGTGGTGTCTGGTAATCGGAGCATTGATCATTGTGTGGATTCTGGTAGGAATTACCAATCTTGGCAAAGTCAATACCATTGCAATGGCAGCTTTGTTTATCCTGACACTGGTACTTTGCAAGGTAATCTTCTTCAGTGGAGCGGCAGGAAATGTGGATACAAGTGAGGCAATGTCCTTTGGCGCAGCTGTAGAGTTGGCGGTAGCGATGCCGTTATCATGGCTTCCGCTGATCAGTGACTATACAAGAGAAGCAGAGGAGCCGGTGAAAGCAACAGCAGTCAGTGCTGTTGTTTATGGTATCATCAGCTGCTGGATGTACGTGATCGGTATGGGTGCGGCGATTTACACCGGAGAGTATGATATTGCTCAGATCATGGTGAAAGCAGGACTTGGAATCGCAGGACTGTTGATCATTGTATTTTCAACAGTAACTACTACATTCCTGGATGCGTATTCCGCAGGCATTTCTGCTGAATCTGTATTTTCCAAACTGAATGGAAAATATGCAGCCGTAGCAGTGACCGTGATCGGTACGGTTGGGGCGATCGTATATCCGATGGATAATATTACGGATTTCCTGTATCTGATCGGTTCTGTGTTTGCACCGATGATCGCAATCCAGATCGCAGACTTCTTTATCCTGAAACGTGCAGACAGTCTGTCAGATGCGATTGATGTGACGAACATTGTGATCTGGATTGTAGGATTTGTATTATATCGATACTTAATGGGTGTGGATATTCCGGTAGGAAATACACTTCCGGATATGGCAGTGACCATTGTGATCTGTGTCATTATCCGGAAATGCATGGGAAGCAAGAAAGCTTAATCGGCATCCAGCGCTTCCTGCATGTCATCTGGGAGAGGAGCGGTGAAAGACATTATTTCTCCAGTGATCGGATGACAAAATGAAAGTTTATGAGAATGAAGAGCCTGACGACCAATGTGGCGCATGTCCGGATTGTAGAGATAATCTCCGATCAGTGGATATCCCAGATGCTTCATATGAATGCGGATCTGGTGTGTGCGTCCGGTCTCAAGCTTCAATGCGACCAGACTGTAATGTCTGGTCGTTTTTACAACATGATAA
>ERZ894223.2040-NODE-2040-length-10921-cov-5.514909_pt1 | contig 10921 bp, 10 predicted proteins | sample MGYA00380293_ERZ894223 | MGnify/ENA primary metagenome ERZ894223 (study PRJEB32331, sample SAMN06328445) | human gut metagenome | biome: human gut microbiome; feature: stool | host: Homo sapiens | collected 2014-11-05 ...
GAGCAGTTTTGTGACCTGTTAAAAACAAAAGAGCTGACCCGAAGCCGGATCAGCCGTTCATTCATACATGTATTACTCGGAATCACAAATGACTGGTTAACTGCCATGAAAGCACCAGCCCCTTACGCGAGAATTCTGGGATTCCGTAGGGATCACGCAGATCTCCTGGGAATCTTAAAGCGGACTTCTGACATTCCACTGATCACAAGTCCTGCAAGAGCTGTGCTTGCAGATACAGCATACCAGATGCTGGAACTTGATATCTACGCATCCGATCTGTACGAGTCTGTGATCACCGGTCTGTATGGAACACCCTTTTATAATGAATTGACCAAACAGATCGTAAAAATCTGAGATTAATAATAAATCCTGTCTTCTGCCAGAATGACCGGCACTCCATCTCTTATATCAAGGATTGTCACACCACAGTTATGACTGCATCCGTCTCCCCAGAATTTTTCTTTGGGGAGTTTTTTTATATTTGCGATCATAGATGCAAGTGCTCCACCATGTGTAGACACCAGAATTGTATGGTTCTGATATTCCTTTTTATGACAAATTTCCTTAAGAAACTCTCCTGTCCTCTCTTTCAGATGTTCTAATGTTTCTCCGTCATCCGGAGCCTCATATCTGCCAGGCTCTGTAAAAAAGCACTGAAAATCTCTCGGCATCTCCTCATCCCAGGTATCCGGATTCCAGCAACGTCCCTCGTATCTGCCAAAAGAGATTTCAATCAGACGTTCGTCAGTAATGATCGGTATATCTCTTCCTTCCAGGATAATCTCTGCTGTCTCTCTGGCTCTGGACAGCGGACTGCACAGGCACAGATCAAACGGCACCTCCGCAAGTCCCTCTCTCGTCTTTTTTGCCAGTTCTCTTCCGTATTCATTCAACGGAATATCGATCTGTCCCTGATTGCGTTTCATTTTATTATAATCGGTCTCTCCATGACGGATCAGATAAAGCTTCATATTCTGTTCCTCCTGTATTTTCTCCATTAGAATTAATTATAGCATGTCGAAACACTACTTGCATACCGGAACATTTTAAACTAGAATAAATAAAGAATATTTATACAAAGGAGTATGACCCGTCATGGAAAAAATCACAAGCTTTACAATAGACCACATTCGTCTGGTACCAGGCGTATATGTATCCAGAGTAGATGCTGTAGCCGGACATCCGGTCACTACATTTGATCTGAGAATGACTGCACCGAACGATGAACCGGTTATGAATACAGCTGAAATGCATACAATCGAACATCTTGCTGCTACATTTCTCCGCAACCACGAAGAATACAAAGACAAGACTCTGTATTTCGGACCTATGGGATGCCGCACCGGATTCTATCTGCTGTTAGCCGGAGAATATACATCCAAGGATATCATACCTTTGATGATTGAGATGTTTACATTCATCCGCGACTTTGAAGGCGAAGTACCTGGTGCCGCCCCAAAGGACTGCGGTAACTATCTGGATATGAACCTCGGCATGGCAAAATACCTTGCAAACAAATATCTGGACGAGGTACTGCTGCATATTACTGATGCGCAGCTTAATTATCCTGCATAAATCATCATAAAAAATCATCGGAATGTGCCTTTTTGCACTTCCGATGATTTTTCTATTTCTTTATCAATTTACGGAATAACCGTATCGTTCTCTCTGTTAATGAATTTTCATTGCGAAGTACGGATCTGCGTATATACGCACAGGTCGCATCCTCACCTTCTTCAGCAAGCATTTCCAACAGATGCCTCAATAATGCCGCTGTCTCCGGATGAATCATATTGCCAAGCTTTGCTGCCCCACGGTCATAATATTCCAACGGATTCCAGTCTTCATAGGCATCTTTCTGATAAGTCTTAGATGCCGATACACGGTCTACAAACATCTCTACCACATAACGTGTCGGCATGCGCATACCTACAATTCCCTCTTCTTTATTCAAGCTGTAATCAATCCAATATTCGTAATGATGCTTATTGCGTCCCTTGTGATGAAGCCACGCCGAAGATACTCCGGTTGCTTCCCGTTCTGCATTATTCGGACTGCGGTTGCCCTGATAATACTTGCATCCCACCAGAAATTCCGAAGGTGTATATTTAGACAGGTCATGCATCAGTCCCTGACGGTACAGTCCAACTTTAAAACACCCTTTCATAACCAGTACTTTGTGATGATTAATCGTACGCAAATGCTCAATAGCTTTCATAGCACATCCCTCTTTTTCGATATGTTACCGACCGATGACGATCATTTGTGATATCCCATATAATATCAACAGATGTACAGGATAGTATAAGTAAAAGAAGTATCCTGTGCTCCGTCCCTTTTTACCATTATACAATGCAATTGGAAGAATCGCAAATATTCCCGCATACTGGATTGGAATTCCAAACAGAAAATTCCATCCACCGACAAGAACTGCCTGATACCATTTATATTCTCTGGTAAACCAGAAAATTGCGATCAGAAGTACCCCCAATGCTCCGTAATCCGTACGCAGAAATTCCGCTGCAAACATTGCTACAATAACTACTTCTGCTTTCATCGCGTTCCCCGATACCTTTTCGCAATAACGCAACATAATCAGACCAATCAACAATGTAAAAAACACATTCTGATGTTCAATTGAACAAATCTGTCCGGACTCTGCAAGGTTAAAGGGAATCTCTGACAACAGTCCAACAATCAGCATCCGTTGTATATATCGCTTCAGATCATGGGTATGACTGAAGCCTTCTGTCAAGGTAAAACAGAAAACAGGAAACGCCAGCCTGCCGATCCCACGCATCCAAAGCGCCTGTGGAAACAGGATAAATCCCATATGATCTATGGTCATTGTAAGGATTGCAATCATCTTTAAAGCAAAAGAACTCAGGCCAATTTTTTGCTGTATGTCTTGCCGTTCTGTTGTTCTTTGTTCTGCGGCCTTCATATTCATCCAACCTGTTGGCTTATCAGAATCATAACAGTACGATCCTCCACCTGGATATCATGTTGATTATCAAGCAGCAACGGTTCCTTAAGCACGCCTTCTTTTGTCGATGCTGCCAGATACCATTTCCTTTTTGACGTCAAAGTCGGTAATGCAAAGATATGCTCCACCCAGTGCATATTATAGATTGCAAAACAATCTGACGCACCTTTTGCCTGTCCGGAATAATATACTCCAAGCTGCCTGCTGCTCACTTCGTTTGGAATCCGCCATGCATGCTCACCATGAAAAGAGATGTCTGGGATTCCACATTTTGCCAGATCAGCCCCCATCAATGGTTCTGCCTGAGTAAGTACTGGTTGTGCTTTTCTGAAACTGATCAGGTCTTTTACAAGTTCTGTAAGCCAGCCATATCGTTTCGCACGACTCCAATCCACCCATCCGGTCACATTATCCTGACAATAGACATTATTATTGCCCTTCTGACTGTTTGCAAATTCATCACCTGCAAGAATACATGGCGTTCCCTGTGCCGAGAACAGCAGCAGGAATGCATTGGTCATCTGCTTCTTTCTCAGCCCCATAACCGCTTTCTTTCTGCTTGGACCCTCAGCTCCACAGTTCCAGCTGTAATTGTATTCCGGACCATCCTGATTATTCTCGCCATTCTCCTCATTATGCTTGCGGTCATAAGACACCAGATCATTCAATGTAAAACCATTCTGGTTAGTAATATAGTTATAAATGTGTTCCGTATGATGATTGACCCAATACATTACATCATTCACCATACCCTCGTCTCCTTTCAGGAAACGACGCATGATATTCTGATAATCATTCGAATGTATCAGAATCTTCGTCCGACTGAGGATTGGATCCTTCGCAAGCTCTTCCGCAGAGAAGAATACCGGATTCACAATAAAGCCATCCACATGGTACTCCATGCGATAATATCTCAGGCACTCTTCCATCATCTGTCTGCCGGCTGATGCGTCAAATGGCATTTCGAGAATCACCTCAATTCCTGCTTTATGGCAGGCTTTGATCATATCTTTTAATTCGGTTACAGGATGCTCTCCTGCCGCATAACTGCTTTTAGGTGCAAAAAAGTACCCAGGACCATATCCCCAGTAGTTCACACCATTCTTACCACCGTTATCAAATTCATACACCGGCATACAGTGAATCTGATTAATCCCAAGTCCTGTCAGATATGGTATTTTTTCAACCAATCCTGCAAATGTTCCCTTATGGCGTACTCCTGATGCACTTTGTCTGGTAAAACCTTTAACATGCAGACTATATGCGATCACCTCATGCTGAGGAAGCATGAGCGGCGCATCCTTTTCCCAATCATAAGACTCCTGAACAACCACTCCTCGTCTCTGGCCTTTCATCACAGATACTTCCCTGACATAAGGATCCAGATACTCTTCACCATCTATTCGATACAGATATTCTATGTCTCCGCCCAGACCTTCTACTGCCACAAACCGCACATTACCAATCAATGGTTCCTGTTCAAGTTCACAGACGGAAAATGGCTCGGTATATCCTTTTTTATATAAGCACAGTTCGCAGACACTGTCCGGGGCAGCCGCAACTGAAAAATTAATCTTTTCTTCTGAAATTGTCACTCCAAGAGGTAATGCAGCTCCCCGCACATGCTTCATAATCTTTTCTCCCTGTTTTCTCTGATTATCTGGTGTATCTTTCTGCTGTTACTGCCATCCATCAACACCGTACATTTCTACATTATCACTGTTGATCATATATACTTCTTCATAAGTCTCTGGTTCGTACTCATTATCTTTCAGAATTGCCAATGCAACCTTCGCAGCATCCTTACCCATGTGAATCGGAGACTGTGCCACTGTTCCTGCCACAACACTGTCTTTTTTCACCAGTTCCTTCTTAATATCCGGCGATCCATCGATTCCATAGACAATGATATCTTTTCGTTCTGCCAGGTTCAATGCTGTGATCGCACCTACTGCAATCTGATCATTACCACACATAATAGCGGTAATCTCCGGATGAGCATCCAGCATCGCATTTGTCTCATCAAGTGCTTTCTGGAACTGTCCGTCTGCATCCGCTCTGTCCACAATCTCAAAGCCTACTTCTGCTGATGAGAGCGCTTTTTCAAATCCGGTAATACGGTCATTGACAGAATTCATCGTCGTGCTTTCAAGGATAAGAACGTTACCTCCATCCGGACATCTCTCGATCAGATCCTTCCCGCACAGATACCCGGCTGCCTGATTATCAGATCCTACATAAGCATCTACATATTCACTTTCCTTTACCTGTGTATCTACATTAATAATCTTCACACCGGCATCCTTCAATGCCCGAAGTGATGTACTGATTTTTTCCCAGTCAACCGGGCTCAGGAATATAGCATCAATGCCCTCATCAATCATTTCCTGAATCTGCTGGTTCTGAAGATCAGGATCACTTCCCGGATCCTTCGTGATCATCCGATAATCTTCATCTCCAAGTCCTTCTTTTACAGCACTTTCCAAAGTGATAAAATACGGATTCTGCATATCGATGCCACTGAAGCCAAACTTATATTTGACATCTTCCTCTTCAGATGTATCCTCTTCTTCCTCTGCATCTGTCTCTGTATTCTCATTTGCTGTTGCATTATCTTCCGGTGTACCTACTGACTTTTTGCATGCTGCAAGAACAACCAGACACGCAGCCAGTACGATAATCACGCTCCATGTTCTTTTTTTCATTCTTTCTTCCTCCTAATGTATAACGCTTAAGATATACATACCTTTTTATTTTACAACATTTCTTTCTACATTTCCAGTAGAACATCGTTTCTACCAGTCTAACAGATTGCAAACAGATTACAACGCTCACAGCTTGCTTTTTTGCAGTCTCTCTGTTAAAGTTAAATCATCATAATAATACGAAAAGGAGATTCAGTATGGATGAATTTTTCAATCAGCCAGATGATCTTGGTACTGTCACCCTGACTCTGGATAATGACGAAGAACTGGAATGCGATATCATCACTTTCTTCACTGCCAGTGACAATGAATATGTCGCACTGGCACCGCAGGGTGATGAGTTCGACGGCATCGTATATCTTTATCGCTACATCGAACATGATGATGAAGAGCCGGAGCTCATAACAATCGAAAGCGATGAAGAATACGAAATTGCATCTGATGGGTTTGACGAATGGTTAGATAACCTGGAATTCGAAGAATTACCGACTGTGGAGTAATTCATCGACAAAGCGGGAAGGATCCAGATCCTTTCCGTTTTTCATTTTTGCATAGCTTATGATAAGTTTCCGTTTTGCTCTTGTCATCGCCACGTAAAACATACGTCGTTCCTCTTCCAGCTCTGCATCCAGCTTTGCTTTCTTATACGGAATCACGCCCTCGTTACACTGGATCATAAATACGGTATCAAACTCCAAGCCTTTTGCGCCATGCATAGTCATCAGCCATACACCGTCATTTCTTCCAGACTGTCTGTTCTTCTGTCCCAGAAGTGCGGCCGAATACCGTTCAATATAATCTAGCCATTCCTGCATATCTGAATAATCTTTCGCTTTTTCCTGAATCTCTGTCAGCACAGTAAACAGATCTTCTTCACTGATTCTTCGTTCTCTGGCATATTCTTTCAGATAATCATCATACCCGATATGCTTGCGTATGTACTGGATCGCCGCATATGGTGTCTGTCCTTCCATCATACTGAGATCCCATTCAAACTGATCGATCCGGTCTAACATCCAACTCTTATCCATATAAAAGCAACGGATATCCTCAAATGATACCACTGCATTCTCCAGACTGTCTCTGCTGATATACCGAACCGGAGCATTCATGACATCCAAAAATAATCTCCGATCACGTTCTCCCAATGCCAACCTGACATAGCTTATCAGATTTCTTGCAATAAAATGATCGTAAATATTCTGAATGGATTCTTTCGCCTGGAATGGAATCTGATATTCCAGCAAAGTCTCCATCATCACTCTTGCATCATTCGCTGTCCGGTAAAGAACCGCCATATCAGAATGCGGAATGCCTTCCTTTTCTGCCTCTCGAATCTTATCGATCAGATACTTACTCTCTTCTTTTGCATCTTTTACTTCCTGTACATGGATACAGGCACCCTTATCACCGGACGTAACCAGCTTTTTCTTATAGCGTCTGCTGTTATTGGAAATAACCCGAAGAGCTCCATTCACAATATTTCTGCTGGATCTGTAATTCACATCCAGCAATATCGTCTCTGTCTCCGGATAATCCTCACCAAAACCAAGCATGATCTCCGGACTTGCTCCCCTGAAATGATAAATTGACTGATCATCATCTCCCACCACAAACAAATTATTCTCCGGCATGGCAAGCATCCGCACCACTTCATACTGAATCCGGTTCACATCTTGAAACTCATCGATCAAAATATAGCGAAACCTCTTCTGCCACTGTTCCAGAATATCCGGCCTTCTGCGGAACAGATCATAACATAGAAGCAGCATATCATCAAAATCAATCTTCCGCATCAGCTTTCTCTGTTTCTCATAGATCTTGTAAATTCTGGTAAATACTACGCCGTAACGGATAGACTCATATTTTTCAATACTGATCCCGCGGTTCTTTACATTACCAATCTCTGTGATCAAATCTCGTATTTCTTCTTTTTCATCAGATAATTCCGGCTCAAATCCAATCTCCGGCATAGCAAGAATCTGGCGGATCAACTGATACTTTTCTTCCTCTGTCAGGATATTATCTGATGTCAGACGGTATGCCCATTTCAGAATACCAAAATACACTCCGTGAAAGGTTCCAAACGTAACCGGATAGTTCTTCCCTTTGGTATAACCTTGAAACCGCTCTTTCATCTCTCTGGAAGCTGCCCTGGTAAAAGTAATGACCAGAATTTCTTCTGGTCTTACTTTGTAATGCTTTATTAAATACTGTGTTCGTCTGGCAATCGTATATGTTTTGCCAGATCCAGGTCCTGCCAGCACCATGCATGGTCCGTCACCATGCTTTATTGCCCGTTCCTGTGCCTCATTCGGCCCCATGTATTACCTCGTTTCTAACTTCTCAATAGCTTTCTTGATTCGTGCAATGGACTCCTCTTTGCCAAGTACATCCATAATCTCCGTTGCTCCTCCCGGTGTATTCTGCTTACCGGAAATAGCAGTACGGATCGGCCACATTACATAGCCAACTTTCTTCTCGATCTCTCCGGCAAATGCTTTCAGCGTCTCAAACAATGCATCGTTGCTGAAATCTTCCTGCGCTTCCAATACCGGAAGTACGGATTTCAGAAGTTCCAGAGAATTCTCTTCGTTCGTCTTCATCTTCTTATGACAGTACATTGCTGTGTCATACTCCGGAACAGCCTGGAAGAAATCAATCTGATCTTTGATATCCGGCAGAATCTCGATACGAGTCTTCACCAGAGCAGCAATCTTGCGCAGATCATAATCTCCTGTGATCACCTCTTCGATATATGGCTTAGCCAGGTCGAAATATTTTTCAAAATCCATAGCCTTCAGATATTCACCATTCATCCAACGCAACTTCACAATGTCAAATACTGCCGGGGACTTGCTCATATGGCGATAATCAAATGCTTTTACCAGATCTTCCAGTGAGAAAATCTCCTGATTATCTGTCGGGCACCATCCAAGCAGTGCAACATAGTTCACAATAGCTTCTGATACAAAGCCCTGATCCAGCAAATCTTCGTAAGAAGAATGTCCGCAGCGCTTACTAAGCTTCTTATGATTCTCATCTGTGATCAGCGGACAGTGTACATATACCGGCACATCCCATCCAAACGCTTCATAGAGACGATTATACTTCGGTGCAGAAGAAAGATACTCATTACCTCTTACTACATGTGTAATTCCCATCAGATGGTCATCAATAACATTGGCAAAGTTATAAGTCGGATATCCATCTGACTTAATAAGGATCATATCGTCCAGTTCTGCATTCGGCACGGTAATATCTCCATAAATCTCATCATGGAAGGTTGTCGTGCCTTCTGTCGGCATATTAATACGGATAACATATGGCTTTCCTGCTGCAAGGTTCGCTTCAATCTCTTCCTTAGAAAGGTGAAGACAATGCTTGTCATATACTACAATCTCTGTACCGGATTCTGATACGGTACTCTTCAGCGATTCCAGTCTCTCTTTGTCACAGAAACAGTAATAAGCATCTCCCTGCTCAATCAACTGCTTGGCATATTTGAGGTACAGACCTGATTTATTACGCTCACTCTGTACATACGGACCTACACCGCCATCCTTGTCCGGTCCTTCATCATGAACCAGACCTGTCTTAGCCAGTGTACGATAAATAATCTCAAGTGCTCCTTCTACAAAGCGCTCCTGATCTGTATCTTCGATACGAAGGATAAAATCTCCATCCTCATGCTTAGCGATCAGATATGCATACAATGCTGTTCTCAAATTACCCACATGCATTCTTCCTGTCGGACTTGGGGCAAATCTTGTTCTCACTCTACTCATTTCTCTATCTCCGTTTCTTTTATTATTACTTTATTATCTTATCTGTAAACCAGCTTTTATTGTAACAGAGATAGCCGGTTCATTCAAGGTTTTCTATACAATTCACCATTAGAACTGCCATACACCGGATTATCCGGATGTACCTCAATGTAAAACAGTTCAGAGAGACCATCAAATGCCGAATCACTGATATCTACGATATTTGCAGGTATATACACTTCAAAGACCTCACTGCCCAGACTGGTAAATGCCCCGCCTGCAATAGCTGTACATCTGCTGTCAGCCGGAATATTCAGTACTCCATCTGTAACTGTAATCCCATCACATCCTACGATTCTTCCATCAACATCACATAGAAACCCCTTGATACTGGTCACAGTACCTGCATTTTCATCAGGTTCTTCTGTAATCGATCCTTCTGTCCTGTCACATGTAACATCACCTTCCGGCGTATCTGGTGCTATGACAGCTGTCACATCCGATGCTCGTTCAGACACATTGTTCTGCATCGGTATTGTAACCTCCTGCGCTGCAGTACCCATCTTCACCTTAAAATTCTTCATCCCTTCCACGGGTATACTGCATGAATATCGTGCTGTATCCACATTTATCTTGTTCCATGCATACATATGCAGATCATATGTGGTTGCAGCTGGCACAGCCCACGCTTTTGCGGTTCTGTATTCACTATGTTCCATCATACTGAGCGTATGAATCTTTTCTGCAGATCCCATCAGAAATGCAACAGTTAACAGTACCGTGGCTCCCTCTCTGATGCTTTTCTTCTGCAAAATATTTTCTTTTACAGTATCGTCTTTTGTCAAATCATATTCTACCATGTTTTTATTATATTATGGTTGCCGTTTACCGACAACAGTTTTGGAGGTGTCAAAATGACACCTCCAAACAATCGACATTCATGAAATTATAACTATCTGATATTTAATTACATTTTCCAGATATGTGTACAGCTGCAATCGCACCATCCGCTGCAGCGGTAACCACCTGCCGCACACTTTTTACACGGATATCACCGGCCACATATACACCATCCACACTTGTCTGCATCTCTTCATCTGCACGGATATATCCATTCTCATCCATATCAAGTATTCCCTGAAAGAGAGCTGAATTCGGAATATTTCCCACAAAACCGAACAGACCGATCATACCATCTTTCGGATCAGCTTCAATCTGCTTCTTCTCTCCGGTCTTAACATTGCGAACAGTCAGTCCCTGCAGGATTCCTGCGCCATGAACCTCTTCTACCACACTGTCCCACAGAAAATCTATCTTAGGATTGGAAAATGCTCTCTCCTGTATAGACTTCACTGCACGAAGTTCATCTCTTCGGTGGATGATCGTCACCTTTCTAGCAAATCGCGTCAGGTAAATTGCTTCTTCCACCGCTGCATCTCCGCCTCCGGCTACATATACTTCAA
>ERZ894223.2042-NODE-2042-length-10908-cov-9.975583_pt1 | contig 10908 bp, 5 predicted proteins | sample MGYA00380293_ERZ894223 | MGnify/ENA primary metagenome ERZ894223 (study PRJEB32331, sample SAMN06328445) | human gut metagenome | biome: human gut microbiome; feature: stool | host: Homo sapiens | collected 2014-11-05 ...
CTTTTTTGAGAAAATAAACGAAGCTCGATAATAGATAATATATATAAGAACTGTTCCGTGTCACTGCACTCTTAATGCTCAGCCGCATTAAGAGCTTGCTCTAAAGTCACAGTTCTTATATATATTATCTATTATCGAGCTTCTGTTTTCTCAAAAAAGGCAATAAAGAATGCCAGAAGGAATCAAATTTAATAATATGAGTCATAGCAATTGAGGTTAATATTCACAGCATCTAGCTTGTGAAGTGGCAAACATGGAATGTTCAATACACAGAAAACCTGAAAATCCTCATATATCACAAATGCGCCTTAGAGCAAGTTCAAATTGCGGTTGAGCAGTTTGGACGCAGTGATACGAAGCATTTGTGATATATGAGGATTTTCAGGTTTTCGTCTGTCCCCAATGCCACATTTTTTCCCACTTCACAGACAAACATTTTGCTTTTTTTGTTCATAATATTAGGCTATAATGATTATGAGAAAGTTTGTCTATGTAATTAAATGATAATCGCAGATAGTTGCAGATAAATATAGATTTGAATAGAAGATTATTGGGGGAATTATATGATTAAGATTACGAAGGAAAATATTATTCCGTATTTAAAAGCGCATATGCCAGATTTTGATGATTCTCTTCCTGTGCAGATCAGTATGGTTGGAGAGGGAACAGAGGAAGAGGACGGAGACGGCTATGTGAATTACATTTACAGGGTGCAGACACCGAAGGAATCTCTGGTGCTGAAGCAGGGAACAGAAATCAGCAGGGTAAGCCAGCAGGAGATCGCAACATACCGTAATCGTCTTGAATACAATAGTATGCGTATTTTCTATGCGATTACACCGGAATATGTGCCATATCTTAAGTTTCAGGACAGGGAAAATAATATCTTTGTGATGGAAGATGTATCTGATTTAAAGGTAGTGCGTTTTCAGTTAAATAAGAATAAGATGTTCCCGGAACTTGGCCGTCAGTGTGGCGAATTTATGGCAAAGACAGAATTTTGCACATCAGAATATTATCTGTCCCGTGAACAGTATCGAGGATTGCAAAAGCATTTTGAAAATACGGAGCTTCGAAAGATTATGGAAGACCAGATGTTTTTAGACTGCTTTGGCTGCGATGTTGATTATTCGTTAGGGAAGAACTTTGCAGATTTTGCAGATCAGTTCAGTAAAGATTCCAGATACCGCACAGAGCTTTATAAGCTCCGCCGTAAGTTTATGAGCCATGCAGATGGATTGATTCATGCCGATTTGCACACATCAAATATTATGGCATCAAGAGATAAGATGAAAGTAATCGATATGGAATTTGCTTTCATGGGACCATTTGGTTATGACCTCGGTTATCTGGTTGGCAACCTCATTTCCCAGTACTGTGCAGCCTGCTTTAAACGCTTCCCGTCCGAGCAGAGCAGAAAGCAGTTTAAGGCATATTTGTTAGCAACGATTAAGTCATTAATCGAAACATATATGAAGACATTTACCTTATGTTGGGAAAAGAGTGTAAAAGAAAGGTACCGTGGACAGCAGGGACTTTTACAGAGCATCTTGCAGGAAGTCATGGAAGATGTACCAGGATACGCCAGCATGGTAAACTGGTTCCGCTCCGTAAGTGAGATACCATATCCAGACTTTGATATAATCGAAGATAAAGATGCCAAACGTAATGCAACGGTACTGTCACTCATGATAGATTGGGGAATTATGTTTGGAAGATATAAGTATCAAAGAGCAGACGATTTGATCGAGACAATTATAGGAATTGAAGAAGAGTTTAGAAAGTCATTGTAAGAGATAGATTGAATCAATTTTGAACAGAGAATTTTTTACACAGTTTAGAGCGTGTTTGAAAAATCATTCCTACAACCTGCACGCCTTAATTTACGGTATATTTTGCCTTCATTCAGTTGCCGTAGCCCGCTACGCCGCCTTCATTCAGGCGAAATCTCCCGCAAATTGCGACGCACATCTTGCAGAAAGCATTTTTCAAACACGCTCCAGGCATGTCTGAAAAATGTTTTTTAAACATTTTCTGGGTGAAAGGAATCACAGTTATATGTATTTATATATATAATAGGGATTTTTTATGTTATTTTTCTTTTGAAAAGTGCTTCGGGATAAGGAGGGACGGTTTTGAAGAGCGGAAATAAAAAGGGAATTCTCTTACTAATATTTATCAGCATTATTTTGTGTGTGGCCTGTCTTATAGAGTATGCCCTGCTTTCCAGCAGCCGGGAGCAGAACCGGAAGCTGCGATCGGGTCAGGTGCAGGCAGAGAACAGCAGAAAAACGACTGCCGCAAAGAAAAAGCAGGAACTGGCGGGAGATGGTGTAAAAGCGCATGGAAAGCTTTCTGTAAAAGGAATTGATCTGACGGATAAAAACGGAGATAAAGTGCAGCTCCGGGGAATGAGCAGTCATGGGCTTTTATGGTATCCAGAATACACTAATTACGCCTCGATTTATGAGACAAAGAAGCATGGAGCAAATATGTTTCGTATTGCGATGTATTCAGATGATGGAAATGGAGATGGAGGCTATATTCAAAATCCAGAGCTTAGCTGGAAGCTGATGCAGGCAGCGATAGAGAATACATTAGCAGCAGATATGTATGCAGTTGTAGACTGGCATGTGCTTCGGGAACAGAATCCACTTCATAATGTTGAGAAGGCAAAGGAATTTTTTTCAAAAGTTTCTGCTCTTTATGGAGATGAGGCAGGGGTAATTTACGAAATCTGTAACGAACCGAATGGAGACACTACCTGGGAAGACATTGTAGAATATGCCAGTCAGGTAATCCCTGTGATTCGGGAGAATGCTTCAGATGCAGTTATTTTAGTGGGAACACCGGATTACAGCTACTCGATTACAAAGGTAAAAAAAGATGCATTGCCATATTCTAATCTAATGTACAGTTATCATTTTTACGCAGGGCAGTATGACAGTGCCTATAAAAATATGATAGAAGATTGTCAGAAAGATGGAATTCCAATTTTTGTATCTGAGTGGGGAATCAATACAGAACAGGGAGGACAGGATGCGCTAAAGCAGGGAACAGAATTTGCCGATTACTTAAATCAGAATGGAATCAGCTTTGCCGCATGGTCATTGTGTAATAAAGACGAGGTGTTTTCTTCCTTAAAGCCAGAATGTAATAAATATGCAAGCTGGAAAGAAGAAGATTTTACAGAGGTCGGAAAGATTTTATTTTCTGCTTTAAAAGGGAGATAAAAAGTGAATTCTGAATTTAGTGAGATAAGAAGTTTGCAGGCAGAAGGCTTGTCAGGAAGAACAGGAAGGTTATCATTCTAAATTGTTATTATAATTGATAGAAATAGCAGCTGGAGAAGGTGAGGACAGACATATGGAGAAAAAACAAGGTGGCACAAAGAAAAAGAATACAGGATGGAATAAGTTTTTTATTATCCTCACAATGATTTTTACATTAGATTATCTGATCTGGCGAATCTTTTTTACCATACCGAAAGAAGAGGGTATAGTATCCATCGTTTTCTGGGCAATTCTTCTTCTTGCAGAATGTGTGGGACTGCTGGAGATGGCAGTACATTTTTATAATATGTACGACTATGACCGGATAAAATTACACCCACCTTACATGAAAAAAGAAGATTTTCCGGAAGTTGATATATTTATTCCAACAATTAATGAAGAGGTTCCGCTGTTAGAAAAAACATTGATTTCCTGCAAGCAGATGGAATATCCAGACCCGAATAAGGTTCATATTTATCTCTGTGATGATGGGAATCGTCAGGAAGTGAAGGAACTGGCAGAAAGATTGTACATAAATTATATAACGCGGGAAGAGCATAAGGATGCCAAAGCCGGCAATTTAAATCATGCCTTGCAGCTATCCCACTCACCTTATATTGCAGTATTTGATGCAGATATGATGCCAAAGAAAAAGTTTCTTATGAAGACAATCCCGTGGTTTGGTAAGGAAAGGACAGGCTTTGTCCAGACTCCGCAGAATTTCTGTTATCCAGACTTGTTTCAGTATAATCTTTATGCTGCAGATCACATTCCAAATGAGCAGGATTATTTTTATAAAGTAGTGCAGGTGGCGAAAAATAAGTCAAATAGTGTTATTTTCGGAGGGTCTAACGCTGTACTTTCCCGAAAGGCATTAGAAGAAACCGGTGGTTTTGTTACCGGTGTTGTCACGGAAGACTTTGCGACAGGGATTGAAATTGAAAAGAAAGGATATAAGGGCATTGCCATTCCTGAAGTGCTCGCAAGTGGGATGCCGCCAATGACATTTAAAGAACTGGTCGGACAGCGAAGAAGATGGGCAAAAGGCTGTATACAATCTGGAAAAAAGACCCATTTCCTGTTTTCAAAGAAATTAACTTTTTTACAGAAGTTAAATTATCTGACGGCAATCAGCTATTGGTACACACCCGTAAAACGGCTCATCTATTTTATGGCACCGTTACTTTTCGCATTTTTTGGAATCATGATAGTGAAATGCCGCCTGTATCAGGTGTTTCTGTTCTGGCTGCCAATGTATATCTCCGGAAATATCTGTATGCGTCGCTTTTCAAGAAATATCCGTACAACAAAATGGACAGATATTTATGAAACCACATTGGCACCATGGCTTTTGCCGACCGTTCTTGCAGCAGGTATTGGAAAGACAGAGAGCCTTTTTCGAGTAACCGATAAATCGACGGAAACAGAGAATAACAGTGCATTTCGTTATACCATACCGTACCTTTGCGGAATCACACTTTCGATTATTGGTATTGTGCGGCTGGTTGGTTTATCTGGAAGAGAGCAGACATTTACTTACTGCGTTATTCTTTTCTGGCTGTTTTTAAACCTTTATTTCATGGTAATGGCACTATATATAGCCGCTGGCAGAAAGATAAAGACAGATTACCAGATACAGAATATATCTGCCGGGGCAATCTTTACATTGAAAGCAGAAATGCAAACAGAAATAAAAGCAGAAGCAAAATTGAAAGCAAAAATGCAAACAGAATCGAAAGGACAATCGCGCATAAAGAGATACACAGCACAGTGTAAGGGCTTTTCCGATCACTTTGTTTTAGTAGAAATTCCGTTACTAAAAGACAGTGATATAAAAGATATGAAGGAAAGAAAAGAGAATACAGGGAAAGAACTCACAAAAAGAGAATACGGAAAAGAATCTGAGAGAAAAGAAGTCACAGTGAGAAAGAGTGGGAGAGAAGAATCGAAAGGAATTAGCAAAGGAGAAATCGCAGAGAAATCTCTTTTGAAGGGAATTATTTTTCTAAAAGAAACAGAAATCACACTTTGCCTAAAGAGAGGACTTCTTCAAAACAGCGATAATAGGCAATATTTATTTGAAATAGACTGGACAAACATAGATACTGACACACGTTGCTGCTATATGAATTTCCTGTATAACCGTGCACCGGTACTTCCACAGGAATTAAAAAGAAATAGAATATTTGATGAATGTATAACCGCGCTCATTTCTCGTCTGACAAACGAGTGAGAATAAAAAACATTTAAAAATGAATGGTACTTGCACAATTTTTCATGTGATGAATTTGATGAGTACATTCAAAAGAAAAGGAGGAGTAGCATGAAACAAAAACTAATGAGCAGTATAGGAGGATGCCTGTTGCTGGCATTCCTGCTGTTAGTCTTCCCGATAAGAGGACAGGCGGCAGATTCCATTACAGTTACAGATGATGACAATGGGGTGAAAGTACAGTACGAATTAAGCAAGCGTGGGGATTCTGCGGGTACTTACAGTGCTGCGATCAGCTTTGTTGATGAAGACGCAACACCTGAAGAATTGCATATTAAGTCTAAAGTAACAGATGCAAATGGGACTTATGAAATCAAAAATATTGAAAGCGTTGCCTATAAGAATAGTCTTAAATTAGTGAAGATTGAAGAAGGCATCACATCAATGGCTGGAGGAGCCTGGAAAACAGGGTATGCTGACAGTGATACCGTCAAGATTTCCTTTCCATCTACATTAGAAGATGTAGAAGACAGTTTTTTGAACTGGGATAAGCATCCGGATTCCGTTATCGTTCCAAAATGGCTTTCTAAAATGCAATCGGAAAATGGTGTTGTATACGCAGGTAAAGTAGCGGTTTATGTACCGAAGGCAAAAAATGATGCTTCAAAAGTATCGGAAATTACTTTTAAAGACGGATGTACAAAGATTGCACACAAAGCACTTTTCAAAAATACAGACGTTGAGAAAGTAAATATCCCGGCATCCGTCAAAGCAATCGGCGGGGCAGCATTTGCCGGCTGTACGGAGCTTTCACAGGTGAACTTTGCGGCAGATGCACAGATAGAAGATTTGGGTTGGAGAGCATTTTATGACTGTACAGCATTAACTTCTATTAAAATTCCGGATAGTGTAACTCGGATTGGAACAGAAACTTTCTCCGGCTGTACCAGTCTGGCAACAATTGATATTTCAAAAGAGAGCAAACTTACAAAGATAGAATATGGAGCATTTGGGTATTATCCATATAAAATTGATTTAAAGAGCCTTGGTAACTTTTATGATATAAATCCATCTGGCCCCTCAACAAGTGCTCAGGGAGTAAAGGTGAAAGAAATTTATCTTCCGAAAGAATCAATTAAAAACTATGGGGGAGGATCGGCAGCAGGGCTTTTTGCTGGCTGTACCACTTTAGAAAAAGTAACGATAGGAAGCTCTGGAGATTCAAAAGCAGAATTACCATATGAAATGTTTGCTGGATGTACTAATTTGAAAACAGTTAATATGGATAAAAATGTAAACACGATTGGAACAGCAGCATTTGCTGAATGTACTGGTTTGAAATCTATTGATTTAACAGGAGTAAAAGAGATTATGCCCTATGCTTTTACAAAAGCCGGATTGTCAGAAGTAACGATTCCATCTTCTGTAGAAAAAATTGGTGGAATAGCTTTTGGCGGCTGTATCAGCTTAGAAACAATGACTTTGGAAAGCCGGTGGTCTGGAGAGGATTCGGTGTACAGAAGAATGGTGAACATTTTGGGCAATTTTTCCTATGTGAAGGGTGAGTATTCTTATAATATGCATACCAGCAGCGAGCAGGTAAATAATCCGATAAGAAGCAATGAAGAATTCAGAGAAAAATATCCAGGACAGACAGCAATAAAGACTTTAATTATAAAGAATGATGGAGAGGGGACTGCATTAGATAACAGCAGTGCTTTTGCGGCACATCTTGTTTCATTAGAGAACGTAACACTTCCAGAGGGAATGAAGACAATCCCGAGTGGAGCATTTAAGCAATGCTTTAGTTTAAAAAAGGTTGTTCTTCCATCAAGTATAGAAACAATTGGAAATAATGCATTTGATTCTGATGTTAATCTTGATATTGATTTTACAAAGCTTACAAATCTGACTTCGATTGGAAGCCAGGCATTTTCTATAATTAATGCCAATGGAGGAAATTCTGTTGGTGGAAGTTATGACAAAAAATATACAGATGAAATTACAGATAATGGTGGAATAAAAAATATTATTTTGCCAGAGTCCGTAAAGACAATTGGAAGTGGTGCATTCTTTGGACAAAGAAATGTAAAGAAAATAGTAATTCCAGAGAGTGTAACATCTATACAAGGACAAGCTTTTCAGATGATTCCGGCTCTGGAAGAGTTAGAAGTTTATGCTTCGCTTGATAAGGTCAGTGGCAGTAGCTTTAATGAGGTATTCTGGAGCAATACACGAAACGACAGTACGATTACAGGTAAATTAAAGAAAGTTATACTCGGTGAGAGCTATTCGGCAACTGGAAAAATTGGTTCTGCTTTATTCTATGGATTAGATTTTGATGAAATTGATATCCAGATGAACAATATTCAGAATCTTGGAAGTTCTATGTTCATGAAAAATACCAGACTGAAATCTTTTACCGTTCCTAAAACAGTAAAAGTAATCAATCAGGCAGCATTTTATGAGACAACAGCACTGAAGGATATAACAATTCCTAAGAATGTTCAGACAATAGATGTAGAAGCATTCCGAAAGAGTGGATTAGAGAAAATATGGATTCTGAATAAAAATCTTGTAATCAAAGAACCAACAACAGAAGATGTTACAGAAGAGGAATCAGCAGCAAAAACAAAAGTTTATATATATGATCCAAAAGAGACAGTTAAAGACTTTATTGCTATTCCAAAAGATGTCACAATTTATGGATATGCAGGTTCAACAGCAGAAGCTTATGCAAAGCAAAACGGTAATAAATTTGTTGCAATAAATCCTGAGAATAAAGTAATCTTTGATTCTGTAGGAGGAAGCAAGGTAGAAGAACAGACCATAGAATGTGGAGAATTTGCCAAGAAACCGGCAGATCCGGCAAAGGAAGGGTATACTTTCAAAGGCTGGTATACGAATAAAGAATGTACGAATGCATTTGACTTTGATAAAGATAGTATCAAGGAAGAAACAACTCTCTATGCGAAATGGGAAAAGAACCCTTCCAGTAAACCAGAAACAAAACCGGCAATAAAGAAAAATGCAAAAGTAACCAGTGGAAAATATATTTATAAAGTAATCAGTGTAACGAAAAATCAGACTGGTACTGTACAGATTTTCGGTTTTGCCAAAGGAAAGAAAGCAGCAACAGTGACCATTCCATCAGCAATAATGATTAATGGCAAGAAGTTTAAAGTCACTTCCGTTGCTTCAAAAGCTTTCTTGAAGAACAAAACAGTAAAGAAAGTTGTTATCGGCAATAACGTAAAAGTTGTTGGAACAAAAGCCTTTTATAATGCAAAGAAACTGCACACAATAACAATCGGTAAGAATGTTACAACAATCAAGAGTCAGGCATTTGGAAAACTTCCAAAGCTTAAAAAAGTAGTAGTGCGTAGTAAAAAGCTTAAAAAACTTAAGAAGATAAAGAAAAAAATCTTCAAACCAGTAAAGCATAAATTCACGATCAAATAGTGTTTACTAAACACGTGAATGTAAATTCGCTGATTTAACTAAAAAAGCAGTGAAAGAAATCCCTGTTATATGTATTTATATATAACAGGGATTTTTATGTCATTTTTTGTCTTGAAGAATGGTTTAGAAATGGTAGAATAATTACATGGATTTACAAAAGGGAAGGTCAGAGAAGACAAGTCTCTGGAAAGTAAATACAGAGAAGGAATATCACGAAGAGAAAGGCGGGGAGACATGGTTTCGTCATATGCAGCTTTTGGAATAGTATTTATGTTCTTTTGGGGAATTTATTATTTATGCAATAAAAATAATTGCGTAGAGTATTCTCGAATAGAACTGCTGTTATTTTATATTTTTACGAGAATTGTCCCCGTTCTCATGATTCCTGAACGAAAGACAGAGATATGGATTCTTCTGTTATTAGAATGGATTATTTTTGGATTGCTAAGCTACTATCTTTATTCAAAGAAAACTGAAAAAGTTTATATGCGTGTGATCGCTTTTTATCTGTTTTGCCCATTGTCTATTCTCTTTATTCTTTCGGGAGATAGTACGGGAATGTGTCTGTCCGTTTTGGGTATTTTGCTTCTTTGTATGGCAGACCGATATGTGAAGAAAAAAGGAGGGACTCTTCTGCAATTTGTAACAGAATATTTTCTGTTAAATATTGGGATGCTGGGGTGGATTGTAGCAAAAAAAGTGATGGGGCAGAGGTTTGAAGATATTTTTTTCAAAAGAGACTGTACCCATATTATATAGTATCTCAATAGTTTTGATATTTTTAGCATTAGGAATATCAACATATAAAATTATAAGCGGGAATTTTGGAAGTAAAGGAAGTAAAGTTAGTAAAGTCTTTTCTGATGTAGACAAGAGAAAGAAAGAGAAACCTTTTAACAAAGTGGAAATAGATAATATAGAACAGGTGGAAGGATGGAGCAGTGTAAAGGCTGTTAGGAAGAGAAGATTTAGTACAAGAGATATCGTGCTGATGTTAGTAGTGACAGGCATATTTGCTGTACTCGTTCTTTTTCGCTTAGGAAGTCATCGTGTACCGGAAACATATCAGGACTTTAAGGTTGGGGAGAAAGGCCAGAACGAAATCATACTGAATTTTAATGGCAAAGTGAACCTTTCAAAAATCTATATTTATCTTGGGTATAATTCCAAGCGGAGCATTTCTTTTTCATGCTGGGATGAAGCCAGTAAGGGGTGGAATGTATTGGATGCTAATCATAACATAGAAAGTGCTTTTGCTTGGAATGAGGTAGACTTTAATAACAGAGAATTTACTTCACTTGGAATGGTTTTAATGGAAGGGGAAGCACGTATTCATGAGATTGTATGCGTGGATAGTAATGGGAATAGGGTTTTCCCGTCTAATGCGGACAATTATCCAAATTTATTTGATGAGCAGGGGTTGTTTCCGGGGATAAGGACGTATTATGATCAGAGCATGTTTGATGAAGTATATCACGCACGTACCGCGTATGAATTTTTGCATCAGCTTCCGATTTATGAGAATACACATCCACCACTTGGAAAAACAATAATTTCTATTGGAATCAAAATATTTGGAATGAATCCATTTGGCTGGAGAATTATGTGTGCTATTGCGGGAATATTGATGATGCCGCTCATGTATCTTCTGGCATTTTATATGTTTCGAAAAACATCAACTGCATTTTTTGCAGCAATAATATTAGGTACAGGTTTTATGAACTTTGCGTTGGCAAGAATCGCAACGTTAGATATAATTGTAGAATTTTTTGTATTGCTTATGTTCGCCCTTATGTTTGGATTTGTAAAAGCACTGGAGAAAGGGAAGAGTTTAAAAATACAGTTTTTATGGCTATTTCTCTGCGGGCTTGCAATGGGTGTTGCAATATCTGTTAAATGGACGGGAGTTTGGTGTGCATCCCGTCAAGTAGACAATTAAAAAAATATAAAATTTTTGTGTTG
>ERZ894223.2048-NODE-2048-length-10875-cov-6.470518_pt1 | contig 10875 bp, 7 predicted proteins | sample MGYA00380293_ERZ894223 | MGnify/ENA primary metagenome ERZ894223 (study PRJEB32331, sample SAMN06328445) | human gut metagenome | biome: human gut microbiome; feature: stool | host: Homo sapiens | collected 2014-11-05 ...
TTCTTCGAAGTATTTTTTACCTACTTCCATAACTACGTCAGAATACATCTGAATAAATCTTCTGTAGCAGTCCCAAGCCCAACGCGGATTACCAGACTGTTTTGCAATTGTCTCAACAACTGTCTCATTCAATCCAAGGTTCAGGATTGTATCCATCATACCAGGCATAGAAGCTCTTGCTCCTGAACGAACAGATACGAGAAGCGGATTCTCGTTATCGCCAAACTTCTTACCTGTAATCTCTTCCATTTTAACAATGTACTCATTAATCTGTGCCTGGATCTCTCCATTGATCTCTCTGCCATCTTCGTAGTACTGAGTACAAGCTTCAGTAGTGATAGTAAATCCCTGCGGTACCGGAAGTCCGAGGCTTGTCATCTCAGCCAGGTTAGCTCCCTTACCACCAAGCAGCTCACGCATGCTTGCGTTACCTTCACTAAACAAATAAACCCATTTTCTTGCCATTTTTAAATGACCTCCTAAATAATAATTTGCATGTCAAGTCGCTCTTATAATTTTAATGGTTTTGACTATATACGTCAAGTATTTGAATGTCATAAATTGGCAGTTTTTTATAAATAATCCCGTTTTAGTTTTCCTTTTTCTTGTGCATACTGCAATAGTTTTCTCATTCTGTGGTTACAGCTTCCTATATGTACTCCGGCATTCACGACAATTTGGCATCGATCAATCATATTTTCTGCATTTTTATATGTATTGTCGCTAATCTCTTCAAATGGTTCTTCTGTAATAATTTTCGATGCCAGTACTCTTGCCGCCTGATAATCCACATCATTGGTATACAATATACCTGCCGCAAATGGTCTGCCTTCCCGCTGAAGCTTCCGATAGATCGGTGTTCCATTGCCACCGGAAGAAATGACAAAGACTTCCGGCTCTCCTTCTGTCTTCTTAAGTTCCAGACTGCCGGACAATGGATTATAGGAACCATTGTCCAGATCATATAGTTTTTCTATGGTCTCTTCGTGAAACACCTCTTCCGGCGTTCCATACGCCATAATCTCTTCCCCGCGCACACAGACGATCCTGTCCGCACATTTCTGAGCCAGATCAATCTCGTGCAGAGACATAAGCACCGTAATTCCCTTTTCCTTTGCCATACGTTTCAGAATATCAAGAAGTTCCAGCTTATACCGGATATCCAGATATGAAGTCGGTTCGTCCAACACAATGATCTCCGGCTCCTGACAGATGGCTCTCGCCAGCATAATTCGCTGCTTCTGCCCATCGCTGATCGCATTAAAATCCCGATTGCCGATCTCCTGTGCGTGAACTGCTGCCATTGCTTCATCTACGATCCGTTCATCCTCTGCGGTCAGGATACCGAGTCTTCCGGTATACGGATACCGTCCTGTTGCTACAATATCGTGACAGGTCATAAGCTCTGTCCGGATTCGTTCTGTTAATACCACTGCCATCCTGGACGACAACTCTTTATAAGAAATATTCATCAGAGACGTATCATCAAAAAACACCTTACCGCCCACCAGTCTGAGCTGCCTGGTAATACTTTTAAGGATTGTAGACTTCCCGGAACCATTGGGTCCTATCAATGTTACGATCTCGCCCTTACAGATGCCAAAATTAATGTCATGGATCAATGCCTTTCCCTGATAACCCACGGCCAGGTCTTTGGTCTGCAAATAATACTCAGCCATATCTCTATCGTCCTTTCTCACGTTTCACCATCATATAGATGACAATCGGCGCACCCACAATGGATGTCACCGTACTGATATTCAGTTCCACCGGTGCCAGTGCCATTCTCGCGATCAGGTCACAGCTCATGCAGAATACAGCTCCCGCAAAAAATGTACCCGGTATGATTACAATAGGTTTCGATGTCCCAAATACCTTTCTGGTCAGAAATGGAACCGCGATTCCTACAAATGAAATCGGCCCCGCAAATGCTGTCACGCATGCAGACAATATACTGGACAACAAAATAATCAATATACGGAACAATTGAATATTAACACCCATACTCTGTGCATAATGCTCTCCCAGCTGGTAAGCTCCAATAGGCTTGGAAAGTGAAAATGTCCATACAGCCGCCACGGCTACAATGACTGCTGCCACCCTGATATTACTCCAGCTGGAACCCGAAAAGCTTCCCAATGACCAGCCGTGAAGATTGACAATATCAGAATCGTCTGCAAATGTCACTACAAAATCAGTAATCGCCGAGCAGATATATCCGATCATGATACCACCTACCAAAAGTGATGCCATATGCTGGATCTTTCGCGACATCAATAAGATAAATCCGGTCGATAACAAAGATCCGATAAATGCCGCCAGCACAAGCACCCCTGACGAAAAATGTCCGATATGTTTCAGAAATATAATCATTGCCAATGCCACTACCATCTTGGCTCCTGAAGAAATACCCAGCACAAACGGTCCCGCTATAGGATTCGAGAAAAAGGTCTGTAATAAGAAACCGGACAGAGACAATGCTCCGCCCAGTATCGCTGCCATAAGAATGCGAGGTAGCCGTATTTTCCAGATAATACTGTACTCTACGGCATCCCCATCTCTCATGAATAATATTCTCAATATCTTCGGTACAGAAATATGTACATTTCCCGTGTTAATATTCAACACAATGATCACGAAAAACGCTGCCAGAAGCCCCAGAAATACCACGGTATATCTGGAACGCCTTTTGAAATTCTCACTGTGAAAGCTTACGCTCTCTGTCTGCTTCTGTTCTTTCTGCATAGTACCTCACCTAATTCATTTTCTCAAGAAATGTCATCTGACTCGCATCTCCATCCGTCAGCATATGATGAATGTCCCCGATCAGTTCTCCAACTGTATCTGTTGCCTGATACAGATTTTTTCCAGTATACCATACATTTCCGTCTTTGACAGCCTTGAACTCCGCAAAGAGATCACTCTTGGACTCCAGATCCGCAATACTGCTGACCTGCCCGTCAATGGTTCCATTATAGATCAGATAATCCGTATCTACTGCTGTCGCATAGAATTCTTCCATCGTCAGCTTTACAGAAGGTGCATTGCTGTCTGCATTCTTCAGGTCTGTGAAAATGTATCTGCCGCCTGCAATCTCGATCATTGACGGAATGTAGTCATCTGACTTACGTACCACGACAGAACCATCAGAATTCATATAGAAGTATGCAACTGTCTTCTCTGTATTTTTGAAATCTTTCAGTTCTTCGATTACTTTCGCCTGATCTTCAAAAAATGATTCTGCCAAATCTGCTTTATTCAGCATTGCGCCATACAGCTTGATCCACTCTGTTCTGCCAAGCGGATGTGCTTCATAACTGGAATAGTCCACAAATACCGGAATCCCAAGTTCTTCGATCATCTCCTGTACCTTTGGTGTATGCAGGATCATGGTAGACTCAATTGCCAGATTACAGTCTCCGTCTACGATCTTCTCATAATCCGGCTCGCTATATTTACCAGCATAGGTAATATCTCCTGACTCCATTGCTTCTTTAGCATCCTCCACATACCAGCCTGAAGCTTCCAGTCCGGAAAAACGGATAGTATCCAATGCATCCAGTCTGGCAAAAAGCGACATGGTTGCTGTTGCTGCCATATAGATGTTCTGTACCGGCTGTTTGATCACTACAATATCCTCTTCCAATCCTTCCGGTGCTTCCTTTCCCTCCGGAACAATAAGATACTGTCTGTCCTCATGTACATCAATCAGCTTATATCCATCCTTATAATAATAAACATCGAATTCTTTTGCATAAGTCAGCTCCATCGTCTTTTCGAACGTCAGCCCCGGGATCTCCGGAGCATCTACCTTCTCTTTATCAGTAGCTTTTGCCTCGCTTCGCTGACTGCTTTTACTATCTTTACTGTCATTTCCGCTCTGACCACATCCTGTTACCAGAAATACCGCCATCATTATTACCGCAAAGACCTGATATAATAACTTTTTCTTCATTTACTTTTCTCCTGCCTGCTGTACGGCTTTGTTATACAGATCATTTGCCTGCTCCTCGCATCCAAAGATAACGCCATATACTTTGATCCATTCTGCTTTTGCCAGATCATCCTTTTCATCTTCCGAACGATCCACGATCATCGGGATTCCAAGAAATGCATACTTTTCAGTAATCTTCTCCCACTGCTCCTTCTGATCTTCTTCCGTAATGGTCTCGCCCTTCTTCGTGGTCTTATCCTCTGCCGGAAGCAGATCACTGGATACCAGCGCGAGATTCACTTCCTGTTTTACCAGATCTCGATACTTCGGGTCTCTCTCTTTACCACCATAGATAACTTCTGCCTGTTTTTCGTCTTTTTTCTTTGACATCTTATCTGCAATGTCAGAGACTTCACAGTTCTTCTTTTTCATACCGACTGCTGCCACCTGATCTAACAGGTCCATCTCTTCCATCTGCTTCAGTATCTCATTATCGGATACATATGCTTTGTCTGTTGGCATCTGTACCACGATCATATCCTCACTGAGTCCCACAGGAATCACAGTATTCTCCGGTACAAGAAGATATTTGATGACATTTCCTTTATAAAGTTCTGCCGCCTGTTCCGTTTCACCGACTACAGCCTCACCATCTTCCGCAGAATCTGCTGCCTCCGAGCTCTGATCCTTCGGAGTCTCTTCTGACTTATCAGAGTCTTTGTCTGCATCGGTTTCTTTTTTATCAGGGTCTTTCTTTTCCGGATCACGAATGGTGTCCTTTGTCACATCTACTTCCAGGAGTGTAATGCCCTTATCATAATGATAGATTTTAAAGTATTCTGCATGTTCCAGCTTCGTCTCAGACTCATAATTCAGTCCCATGATCTCCGGTGCTTTGTCATCCAGTGTCTTATTCTGAACAGTTCCTACACCTTTTCCATTACCAGCTGCCGCCAGATATACAAAAATTGTATAGGCGATCTCATGTGCCACTGACATTTTGTCCGTCATACCAAGGATGGTATTATTCTGATTCAGCGCAATCGGAATTACAACTGTTGCCATTCCACCACCTTTGGTCGTATAGTAAGTCTTTCCGTCTGCTTTTACATATTGATAGTGATCACTGTCAAATACCAGCGTAGCATATGCCTGACCATTCTGAATGGTAACCTTATTACACGTAATCTTTACCTTACCGGTTCCGCCTGACCAACTGAATCTGTCTGGTGTATATACGCCATCAGCTAATGTAGTAGAACTATTTACAGCAGATGTAGATCCACTGGTATCTGCCTCCCACTTGGATTCATTGTCCTCCTTACCGTCATTTGGCTTTGACGCACCAGAATTACCATTGCCATTATTATCCGACGGCTTAGCCGGAGTAGATGGGTTGGATGGATTCGTATTACTGTCATCACTTATCTTCTGTAACGTGTCATATTTAAATGTAAGAGTACGAGCATACCACTGATTCTTTTTAATAGAATGAGAGGCTACTACAATTTCCTTATCCAGCGCCTCTACCGGAATGGTATAGGTATACTTGCCATTTGCATCTACCACATATGGAACCCATGATTTACGATCTGCTTTCTCAGCATCTGCTCCCGTTCCCATATAAAGATAATCATACCCTGTACCACTCAAAGTAATTACCGCTGACATCAGGCCATTCTTAACTGTCAGCTTACAGTCAACTACTTTAAACATAGCCGCGCCAGTTTCCACTTCAACAGAGTATGTGCCATCCGCTGCTGTCGGATATATTCTGTTCATGTTAGAAAAATCAAATGTTAATTCACGGTCATACCATTTTGCATATTTTGTAGAATACGCCGCTAACTTTACTTTGTTTTCTGCAAGAGAATTTAATGGCAGGCTATAGGTATACTTTCCATTTACATCTTCCACAAATGGAATCCATGTGCTCTTATCTGCAGCTGCTGCTTCTTCTTTTGTTCCCTTATATAAATATCCATACCCAGTTCCACTTAAAGTAAGTACCGCTGTCAGTTTTCCATCTTTTACCACTAGCTTACAATCTACAACTTTAAACATGGATGCACTGGATGTTACGCCTATGTTGTTATAGCTTCCATCTTCCGGGGTAGTCGGAGTTGGTTCTGGTCTCGGAGTCGGTTCTAGCTCCGGTGTTGGATTCGTTCCCGGTTCCGTCACTGTTTCCTCCGGAATATAAATCCACAGATCAGCCTTGGTATACCAGCTTCCATCTGGCTTTCCCAGTACTACAGACTGCACTTTTCCAACTTTAGATGCATCTACTTTAAATGTAAATGTATTGGTTCCATCTGCACTTCTACTAATTACAGGTTCTTTTGCTTCATCGTTTTTTGATCCCAGATAAATCTTATCATAACTGTTGCTGCTTGTAGTAAATGACACATCATACAGTTCTCCATTTTTCTTAACCGTTGAAGTGGTAATTTTGAACATTGCAAATACATTTCCATCTTCTTTTACTACCTGAACAGTATTACTCGTTACAGTTGGTGCATTTGCTGTCTGTACTACAACATTCTCTCCATCTGATGCTTCACTCTGTACTTGTCCTGTCTCTGCTGTTTGCTGACTTTCCTGCTGAACAGCTACACTGCCGGATTTTTCTGCGTCTGCTGTGTTGCTATTATTGTTTGACGCATTTTCCTTTTCCTGACTCGACGCGTTGCCAGCTTCTTCTGCTGCTGGACTCTGACTCTCTGATTTGTTTTCTGACTCTGCTACAGTTTCATTCTGACTGCTGTTTTCCGTAATACTTGTTTCTTCCGACGCATAAGCTCTCGTATAGCTGAGCGGCGACACAAGCATAGACGCACTCAAGCAAAGAGCAAGAAAACACTTATGATATCTCTTCATTTTTCTCCTCATTCCTTCTGCAATATCATGTTGTCTTTGTTATCTGGGGAAATAATCAGAATAAAGAATTCTACAAAAATCAAACCTTCCTGACCTGAAATACAGGAAGCCTTGAATTCATGATCATTTCGGTACAATCAATTACTCGTGATCTGGAATCTGCATTCCCCGCACCAACGACCGGCAGGTTTCCTGACTTGTAAAGTATCTCTATGTCTGCCTTCCCAGTTACCCAGTGGCATTCCAGCCATAGCCATTTACTCACAGTGACGAGTTCGTACAGGCATCTCACCTGTTTCCCTTTTATCTGTTCCGGCATAGTCTGCTTAAAGAGGCATATTCCGCAGTCATGCTAAACAGCACCGAACGTTTTATAAAATTACCTAGTTAATATAGCATCTGACGATCGGCAAGTCAACAACTCACCAGCCGTCTTCCAGACTCACTTCTTTTCTTATTAAGTACTATCCTTTCATGTATTTGATCCTGTTTTATTCGTATACGACTTCAGACAACCACTCTTGTACTATATCTATGCCTACTTCCAATACTTCCGCAATATCTGAAAGAGCAGTTCCTTTTTTAGACAGCAGCAATGCTGAACGCTTAGCCTTAAGAACTTCACCTTCTTTTACTCCTTCATCGTATAATTCCTGTAATTCTTCACACATAATCTCCACCCCTTCTTTCGTCTCTTTCAACATATGTACCCGTGCCGCAAGAACCTTGCTGTACATATCCTTTGCTTCTCTGCAATTCAGATCATGTATCAGTCTTCCAAGTTCCGTATCGTCATGATTGGATCCATTGACATAGATAATATCTAACTCATCACCAAAATCCGCTTCCACTTCCCGTACTGTCCTACTAATGTGATAAATCGGCAAGCCCCCACCAAGCACATCATTCTTTGTAATAAATATTACAGTAGTACATGGGAGATTCTGAAACTCTGTCCCTGGTTCTAAAATATTCGCATCCAGAAGACTTGCATGATACCTCGGACGCTTTGGTAAAGCACCTTCATTCTCCTGTTGGATCTCCAGATTATAAACCTTATTCGCAGTATCTAACGCCACACAGTCCAGTCTCGCAGCTCTTCCATGTAGATTGGCATAATCCATCTGCAACACTTGCTCTACAATGCGTAATCCTATATTCTCTGTAATAATCTGAAGGATAAACTCTGTGCACGCTTTTTCTTTCAGGACATTCCTCATAAATATATCGTTCATAATCGTGAATTGTTTAATCAATTCAATATACCTATCATGTCTTTCTTCTAGTCTTCCTGCTGTTCCCTGTGTCATCCTCATTCGCCTCCATGTTATCATCAAATAAGATTCTTTTCAAGTTGTCTTCCGGAATATTCTCTCAATCTTTTTTCTTGTTTATCCACCATACCATATCAACATAACTTTTTCAATATGTTTTTATGTTTATTTAAATTTATCATTTTTGTATATATCCACTGTGTATCATTTACCCTTTTTATATGTCCCAGCCCTACCACAAAAGTCACATAAACTCATTTAAAAAAGTCCCTTTTTGTAGTTATTAATTACCGCAAAAGGAACTTCATATCACATATACCATTCTTTCTATTTCAAAAACTCTTCTACATCTACCTCATCAAATGACTGAATCACCGGGTATTCTGTTTCTTCCTGCTGTTCTATCCATTTCGTATACCAAATTCCTTTTAATCCGTTATCCCAGGCGCCCTTTACATCTTTTGTAAGATTATCTCCGATAAATGCACATTCACCTGCAGGTACTCCTGCTTTTTCAACACATAATTCAAACAGATGCGGTGTTGGTTTCTCCACTCCTGCTTCTTCACTGGTAACAATAAAATCAATATATGGCGAAAGATTTAAAAATTCCAGTCGTCGGTATTGAATATGTGCAGTCATATCCGTTCCAATCCCAATACGAATACCACGTTCTTTCAATTTCTGCATAAACCAGGTGATTCCTGGCGAAATCAATGAATGCTCGATTGATGCATTCCAGTACCTGTCATACATATTCACCGTATGCGGAAATAATGGCTTGTCCCACAATTCCAACATACACTGCATCCGCATCAGACGATTGTGCATAGCTGCTGTCTCACTGCCAATTCTGCCCATCATGATCTTATTAGCTCTTTTATAACATTCTTCTGTTTCTTCTTCCGATACTCCAAACACGCGATTGCAATAAGCCGCTAATGATCTCATGCCGTATTCATGACTGTGTTCGTAGCTATATAACGTATTATCAATATCAAAAATTACAGCTTTTATCATATGTACTCCTCTTCTATGTAACATCTCGGATTGCTCCGCGCTTCGCGCTCTCTCAATCCTCAAAACATTCGGATTCCGCCCTATCGGGCTTCTTCCTCATGTTTTGGCGGGTATAAAGGACAAGCCGTTTCATGCGAGCATGAACGGCTTGTCTTTTATACCCTAGTATTACATATTTTTCAAAAATGCCTTATATCCTTTATAGGCTTCGTAGATATCGGCTTTGCTTGCGATTTCCCATGGAGCATGCATGCACAGAATAGCTACACCGCTGTCGATGACTTCCATTCCGTAGTTTGCCATGATGTATGCGATGGTTCCACCGCCACCGACATCAACTTTACCAAGCTCTGCAAACTGGTATGCTACTCCATCCGTATCTAATGCCTTGCGGATCTGTGCAAGATATTCTGCATTGGCATCGTTGGATCCGCTCTTTCCGCGGCTTCCTGTGAACTTATTGAATACAAGTCCTTTTCCGAAAAATGCTGAACTTCTCTTCTCAAAGGCTTCTGCAAACATCGGATCGTAAGCTGCGCTTACATCTGAAGAAAGCATCTTAGAATTCTGCAGTGCTCTTCTTACTTTAATATCAGCAGTCTCACCCATTAATGCAAGAATCTCTGCTACTGCATTTTCGAAGAATCTTGAATGCATACCTGTTGCACCAACGCTTCCGATTTCTTCTTTATCTACTAAGATACAACATGTTGTTCTGTCTCCTGCTTCAACATCCAGCATAGCAAAGAGAGATGTAAATCCACATACTCTGTCGTCCTGTCCGTATCCCATTACCATACTTCTGTCAAATCCCATGTCTCTGGACTTTCCAGCCGGAACGATCTCTAACTCTGCTGAAACAAAATCTTCTTCTGTCATTCCATAACGCTCTTCCAGAATAGCAAGCATATTCTTCTTTACTGCTTCTTTCTCATCTTCCGATACTCCTTCGAGCGGACGATTACCAATGATCACGTCAAGTTTCTCGCCTTCGATGATCGCATTGGCTTTCTGCTCCATCTGCTTGGCAGCCAGATGTGGCAACAGGTCTGTTACTGAAAATACCGGATCTTCCTCGCTCTCACCGATGCATACGTCTACGACTTCTCCGTTCGTCTTAGCAACCACACCATGAATTGCGAGCGGCATTGTCAACCACTGATATTTCTTAATTCCACCATAATAGTGCGTATCCAGATATGCAAATTCTTCACTTTCATATAATGGATTCTGCTTTACATCAATACGTGGTGAATCGATGTGTGCTCCCAGAATATTCATACCTTCTTCCAGTGGCTTCTTACCAATCTGGAACAGAGATACACTCTTGTCCATGCATACTGCATAGATCTTATCTCCTGCCTTTACAGATGTCTGATTCTTAATCAGATCACGGATATCCTGATATCCTTTTTCCTTTGCCATACGAACTGCGACTTTCACACATTCACGCTCTGTCTTACCTTCGTCCAGGCAATGTTTATACAATGCATTTGTAGCTTCTAACTCAGCAATCTGATCCTGATTATATGAGGACCATACATTTGCTCTCTCCATTTTTCACTACCTCCTAAATTATACTATTGGATCAGACATTTGCTTATATAGTCTGTCCTTTCTGCGTAATTCTTAGTATAACACATCCCTATCTTAGATGCCATACCATTTCCCTGTTATTCCGACATTCAAGTCGAACGTCCATGAGACTTGGCGCGTGATTCTGGTCAGCGAAGCTGACATATTCCTATCAGAATCACTGCGCATCCT
>ERZ894223.2051-NODE-2051-length-10853-cov-10.249213_pt1 | contig 10853 bp, 10 predicted proteins | sample MGYA00380293_ERZ894223 | MGnify/ENA primary metagenome ERZ894223 (study PRJEB32331, sample SAMN06328445) | human gut metagenome | biome: human gut microbiome; feature: stool | host: Homo sapiens | collected 2014-11-05 ...
TTACACTTTTCCCCAGATTTCTTTCGGCACATATGCCTTCACTTCAATGCCATCCGGTACATATTCCTCTGACAGCAGCTGTCCCTGGGTGCGGATCAGCTGGATCTTTCCCGCTTCTGCGAAGGAATACAGCCTCTCGATATATACCTGATCTCTTCGCAGAATCTCAAGCAGCGCTTCTTTTAATTCTTCCAGCCCCTGCCCTGTCTTTGCGGAAACCGGGATTGAGTACTCTGCATGAAAATCCCGGAAATATCCCGGTGTTTCCAGTTTATCCTGTTTGTTGAATACGGTAATGACCGGTTTTCCCTCCGCACCGAGCTGACGCAGTGTCTCATAGACAACAAACATCTGGGTATCCTGATGGGGATTGGAAGCATCGACCACATGGATGATGATATCCGCGTATTTCGCTTCTTCCAGTGTGCTCTTAAATGCCTCTACCAGATGATGCGGAAGTTTCCGGATAAATCCGACCGTATCACTGAGCAGGATTTCCTGTGTATCTGCCAGCCTCAGAGAGCGTGTCGTCGTATCCAGCGTGGAAAACAGCATCGCATCCTCTAAAACACCTGCTCCTGTGAGCGCATTTTCCAGGCTGCTCTTTCCTGCTGACGTATATCCCACCAGCGCCGCCACCTTCAGATTGGAGCGTTTTCTCTGAGTACGAAGCCTCTCTCTGTGTTCTTCCACTTCCCGGAGTTCTTTTTTCAGGCGGCTGATCCTCTCCCGGATCAAACGGCGGTCCATCTCCAGTTTTTTCTCTCCCGGTCCTCTTGTTCCGATTCCGCCTCCCAGACGGGAAAGAGAATTTCGAAGTCCGACAAGTCTCGCCGCACGGTATTTTAACTGTGCCAGTTCCACCTGGATCTTACCTTCTCTGCTGACTGCCCTTCCTGCAAAAATATCCAGGATCAGAAGGGTCCGATCCACGATCTTACATTCCAGCTCTTCCTCCAGATGATTCAGCTGCACGGAAGTCAGTTCATCGTCACAGATGATTCCCGTAGCGTCTGTCTCCCACAAAAGTTCCTTCAGCTCCAGGATCTTTCCTTTCCCGATATACGTCACCGGATGCATCGCCTCTCGTTTCTGGATCAGACGGCCGGCTACCTCTGCACCGGCCGTGCGTGCCAGTTCTGCCAGCTCATCCAGGGATTCTTCCTCCGGCTCCGCATCATTTTCCTGAACGCCTACTAAAATGACGCGTTCTTTCGCATCTTCCATTTCATATAACGCCATTGCTTTTCTCCTACTCTCTCTTGCCTTCCATCGTCTGTCGGATAATGCTGCGCATCATATCTTCGTTTAACTGCCCCTGCACATATCCGAACAGATTTCCGTCTTTGTCTACCATAAAAGTTGTCGGGTAAGCGCTGATTCCATACTGCATAAATACCTCTCCTGTCGTATCCATCAGCACCGGATAGGTGTATCCGTTTTCCTCAAGAAATGCCTCGATCTCCTCCTGGCTTCCTTCCTGTCCGAATCCCGGCGCGGCAATTCCCAGGATCACCAGATCACTGTCTTCTTCCTGCTGTGTTTCTTCATAAATCTTCTGAATCTCCGGCATCTCATTTCTGCACGGACCACACCAGGTTGCCCAGAAATTCAAAAAGATCGTCTTTCCCTTATAGTCTGCCAGACTGTGCTCCTTTCCATACTGATCCTGCAGCACAAAATCTGTGGCCGGGTACGTATCCTGCTTTTCTTCTTTTATTTCCTTTTTCGTTGTCTCTTTTGATGAAGTCTGTGTTCCTGCTGTTCCCGATAAATATCCGGTGATCGCGTTCATCTTGCCTGTAAACATCAGAAGTCCCATAAAGATCATCAGGATTCCTCCGATCTTCACCGTATACTTGACAACATAATTGTACTTTTTGAAAAACCCGAGCACTTTTGCCGTGAACAATCCCACTGCAAGAAACGGCAGGATAAATCCAAGTGTATACACACCGATCAAAAGGAATCCTGTCAGCTTTGTTCCTGCACTTCCCGCCATCAAAAGCACACTCGCAAGAGCCGGTCCCACGCACGGCGTCCAGGCAAAGCTAAAGGTAAATCCGAACACAAGCGCCACGACCGGTGACATCTTCAACTTGTCGAGCTTTAACCAGAAACGGTGCTCTGTACCCAGAAGCTTTGATTTTCCAAAAATCCCAAGCTGGTACAAACCGAATAAAATCACCAGAATCCCGCCGATCCTCGATACCATTGCCTGATTCTTGTTAAGAAAACTTCCGGCTGCCGACACACCAAGTCCCATCATAAAAAATGCGGAGCTGATCCCTATCACAAAACAAATCGTATTGACAAACAGCCGCCCCCGTTTTCCGTACAGTTCTCCCTGCTCTGCGCCTCCTGAGAGATATCCCAGATAAAGCGGTACAAGCGGAAGGACACACGGTGAAAAAAAACTTAAAAGCCCCTGTAAAAACACGGTCACTACAGGAACTCCCACATCCATTGAAAATCCCATTTATTCTCCCCTTTCTTCTTTGATCCGGATCACAAACGCCGGAATCGGCGGATGATTTTCCCGGTTATAATAAGTACTTACAATCACTAAAAATGTTCTGGAATCCAGTGTCTCAAGATAAGACAACAGTGCCTCTTTCTCTGCGAATCCACTGTCTCCTCCACTATAGATACAAAGGCTCATGATCCCGCCTTTTTTCAGCAGGCGAAGCCCTGCCTCAATTGCCTGAATGCTTGTATCAGCCTGTGTCGCGATCTGATGATCACCGCCCGGCAGATAACCGAAATTAAAGGTGATCGCTGACACGGTTTCCCGGACATAGTTCTCCATATGCTCATGCCCATCTAGAATCACCTTGGCACGCTCTGTAAGTCCCGCCTCTTCCAGACGCTTTCTGGTGTGTTCTACTGCTGCTTTTTGAATATCGAATGCGTAGACCTTTCCGTCTGCCCCTGTCAGACGACAGAGAAATTCTGTATCATTTCCATTGCCGGCCGTTGCGTCCACACAGCAGTCTCCTTCTTTGATATGCTCCTTTATCATCCGATGACAATACTCTGTAATCTGATATCCCGGCATACGCTCTCCTTTCTCATCCCCGGGAATAAAGGACGCTGACCGCAGAATCTTCTCCGCAGTCAGCGTATCCTCTTCTTCCCTTGTATTCTTTATCTGGTCTCCAGAAATTTTGCTTCTCTCTGGGCATCTGCATCGTCCGGATAGACCTGGATATATTCTGCGATCTTGGTTTTTGCATTCTCCCAGTCACCCAGCTTTTCATAACATACGATCTGATTGAACCGCATCTCCTGAAGCACTTCGCTGAAGCTTTCTGCATTTTCCATGGACGTACCGCTGTTCTGAGACAGGCTGATTCCCTGATTAAACTGCTCCAGTGCATAATTGTAATCATTCAGCTTCATCCCGCAGATTCCGAGTAAATTATAAATGACCTGATTCTTTTCTCCGCCTGCTGAAATTGCTTTCTCAAATGCATCTTTTGCAGATTCATAGTCCTCCTGCTCATAATATGCCATTCCCAGACCGCGGTATGCCTCCGCCGTCTTCTTGCCTTCGTCCACCGCTTTCTGAAATGCGGTCACTGCTTCTTTATAATTTCCGTCTTCCAGATACCCTGTTCCGTCTTTGAGTGCATTGGTACATCCTGTCAAAAGACAGGCAGATACTGTCAATGCAAGCAATGTTGCTCTTTTCATGTTGTACACCCCTTATTCCGGATATTTCAGCACCCAGAATGAATTCAATAAGTTGATCATCATCACTGCCATATCCGCTAAAATTGCGTTTTTCATTGTTACATAGCCAAAGGATGCCAGCACCAGAAGAAGAACTTTCATCCCAATGGCAAAGATCAGATTCTGCTTCACCGCACGAATCGTTCCTCTGGAAATCCGGATCGCATTCACGATCCTGGAAAGATCATCCTCCATCAAAATGATATCCGCTGCCTCCAGAGCTGCATCCGAGCCCAGTCCCCCCATGGCAATCCCGATATCCGCATGTGCAAGAACCGGCGCGTCATTGATTCCATCCCCTACAAACGCCAGCTTCTCATCCTCCATATGGCTTTCCATAAATTCTCTGACCTGCTCTACCTTTTCCTCCGGCATCAGGCCTGCATATACATAATCCAGCTTTAACTGCCGGGCCACATCTTCTGCCACCCGTTCATTATCTCCGGTGATCATCACCGCTTCGATCTGTTGTTTTTTCAGCCATTTCAGAAGTCTGCCGGCCTCTTTTCTTACCACATCCGTGATCAGGATATAGCCCGCATACTCTCCGTCCACAGCTACGTGAACTGCTGTTCCGATATCAGCCACCCGTTGATAAAAATATCCCTGCTGGTTCATAAACTTGGAATTTCCAATCTCCAGTTGTTTTCCGTCCACAACAGCCTCAAGACCAAATCCCGGAAATTCTCTGACTGCCCCGATCCTTGCTTTGTCGATCGGCCTGCCGTAAGCCTCCCTTAAAGATCCGGAGATCGGATGACTGGAGTATGCTTCCCCATATGCTGTCAGTTCCAGAAGTTCCTCCGGAGTCATCGACTTCGGACACACTTCTTTTACCCGAAATACTCCCTCTGTCAGAGTACCGGTCTTATCAAATACAAAAGTCTCTGCCTTTGACAATGCTTCCAGAAAATTGCTTCCCTTGATGAGGACACCCTGTCTGGAAGCTGCTCCGATCCCGCCTAAGAATGCCAGCGGCACGGATACCAGAAGTCCGCACGGACACGCTGCCACCAGCACGATCAGCCCCCGATAGATCCACACCCCCTGCTGTGCCCCTTCAAACATCATCGGCGGAAGGATCATCACCAGGATTCCGAAAAGCGTTACAAGCGGTGTATAATACCGGGTAAATTTTTCTGCAAAATTCTCTGTCTGCGCCCGTCTGTTGTCCGCATTGGATATCATATCAATGATTCTGGATGCTGTCGAATCTGCAGACGCCTTCAATACCCGTGCTTCCAGCACACCACTTAAGTTGATACTTCCGCTGTAAATATGACTGCCGATCTTCACACGCCTCGGCTCCGATTCTCCTGTCAGCGCCTTGGTATCTAACGTACTGCTCCCCTGTGTCACGATCGCATCCACGGGGATCCTCTCCCCCGGCTTGATAATAATAACCTGCCGCGGATTCAGATCTTCCGGCGGTACCTGCATCTCCCCGCCGCTGATCTTTAAATTGGCATACTGCGGACGGATATCCATAAATTTCTCAATGGATTTTCTCGTCCTGCTCATGGAGATAAGTTCCAGCAACTTTCCAATCTGGAAAAACAGCATCGCTCCCACTGCCTCCGAATAGCGATGGACTGCAAATGCACCTGCTGTGGCAAGCAGGATCAGCAGATTCTCGTCAAACAACTTTCTTTTCTTCAGATTGTTCCAGAGCAGCCTGACCGTCGCAAAAGCCATGATCAGATACGGAAGCAGAAAAATCAGCAGACGCATCTCTCTTTCCAGCTCCGCATACGAGCTTCCCACGATCGCAACAATATACAAAACGGCAGCCGCCGCACATTCTATGGCTCTTCGCTTTACTTCTTTCTTCATATCTATTCCCTGATATGTTCCATCCCCTGATTCATGATCGTCTTAATATGACTGTCCGCCAGTGAATAAAACACCGTCTTCCCCTCTCTTCGATTGACTACCAATTTCATCTGTTTCAACAGTCGGAGCTGATGAGAAATCGCCGACTGTGTCATATCCAGTGTCTGCGCCAGATCACACACACACATCTCGGAACAGGACAGCACACACAGAATCCGGATCCTGGTGGCATCCGCAAATACCTTAAAAAAATCTGCCAGCCCTCTGATCTCCTGCTCTTCCGGAATCTTTTCCTGTATCTGTCTGACTGTATCACTATGAGAATGTATCAGATCACAATGTTCCACTTCTAATTTTCTCATATTCTTTCTCCCTTCCGGTTCCCCCAAAACCTGTAATCCCGCTCTTGTTTTTGAGGCACCGATTGACTTTTATTATACGAAAAAAACAGGTGCGGGTCAACGTCTTATCTGTTTCTATAAGAAAACAGAGCGGCAGAGCCTTTCGACTGTGCCGCCCTGCGGTAATATCATTGATTTTGGATTTAGAGTTTCTTATACAGAATGCGGATTGCATTCAGAATACAGATCACCGCCACACCGGTATCCGCAAACACAGCCATCCACATATTGGCCAGACCAAGAAGACCAAATACCATGACCAGTGCTTTGATCACCAGAGCAAATGCAACATTTTGTTTTGCAATTCTTCCCGTTGCTCTTGCAATCTTCAAAGACTGCGGGATTGCTTCCATAGAAGAGGTCATAAATACCACGTCTGCAGCTTCAATCGCTGCATCCGCTCCGCTTCCCATCGCAGCTCCCACATCTGCGCCTGCCAGAACCGGCGCATCATTGATTCCGTCTCCGACAAACATCACACTTCCCTGTTTCTGTCGGATCTTCTGTAATTCTGTTACCTTATCCTGAGGCAGAAGCTTTGCATGCACTTCATCAATTCCAATCTTCTCTGCCACTGCCTGCGCATTCTCTTTTGCATCTCCGGTCAGCATGACTGTCCGGATATTCTGTTGCTTCATGGCTGCCACTGCCTGCGATGCATCCTCTTTGACAGTGTCTGAAATCACAAGATATCCTGCATAGACACCGTCTACTGCCAGTAATACTTCTGTTCCATACGCTTTCGGCTGATATGCAGACAGATCTACCTGATTCTGCTCCAAAAGCCTTCTGTTTCCACAAAGTACAGTTCCTTCTGAGAGTTCTGCTAAAATTCCATTTCCGGAAATTTCTTTTATCTGTTTTGCATGCTCAACAGAAAGTCTTCTCTCGTTTGCCGCTGCCATAATACTGACTGCGATCGGATGAGAAGATGCTTCTTCACAGGATGCTGCTGCCTTTAGGAGCTCATCCTGACTGTATGATCCTGCCGGAACAATCTCCTGTACGACAAAATTTCCTTTTGTGATCGTTCCCGTCTTATCCATTACAACTGCTTTTACATTCTGAAGCGCCTCGATCGCAACTCCACCCTTAAACAGGATTCCTTTTTTAGAACCTGCTCCGATTCCTGAGAAAAATGCCAGCGGAACACTCAGCACAAGCGCACATGGACAGCTGATTACCAGAAAGGTAATGGCTGTGTAAATCCAGTAGTTCCAGTCCCCGGTCAGGATCGACGGGATAATTGCTGTTGCCCCTGCCAGTGCTACCACGACCGGTGTGTATACTTTTGAAAACCTTGTAATAAAACGGTCGATCTTTGGCTTGCTGGCTGCTGCATTTTCTACCGAATTCAAAATCCTTGTAACCATAGAATCTTCCAGAACCTTCTCTGCACGCATTTTCAGCACACCGGAAAGATTCACACATCCGGAAGTCACACTGCTGCCCGGTACAACGGCAACCGGAACCGGTTCCCCTGTTACCGGTGAAGTATCCAGACGGCTCTCCCCCTCCAGTACAACACCTTCCAGTGGAATCCGGTCTCCTGCACGGACGAGAAGCACATCTCCAACTTTTGCCTCCTCTGCCGGAATCTCCCGTATCGTTCCATCCTGCTCTACAAGATTCACAACCTCAGGACGCAGATCAACTGCCTCCATAATCTGACTTCTGCTTCTTGCAACTGCGATATCTTCAAATAACTCCCCTACACGATAGAAGAGCATTACACCCACTGCTTCTTTGTAATCTCCGATTACGATCGCTGCAATTGTAGCAACTCCCATCAGGAAATTCTCATCAAATACACGACCCTTTCCGATATTCTTTGCCGCAGTGATAAGAACATCCTTTCCAAGGATCAGATATCCTATGATCAATGCGAAAAAGGAAATCCATCCATTCATCTCCTGTGTAAACAGACCCAGAACAAACAGAACAGCTCCGATTCCGATCTCCCACAGATCCTTTTTATTTTCTGAAAATCTGCCTTTTGCAGACTCCCTTTTTCCGGTTGATCCTCCGTCTCTTTTTCGCACAACCACTTCACTCTCAATGGATGCACAGATTTTCTGAAACTCCTCTAACAGCTCCGCATCCGTATTCGTCACAACCTGCAGTTGTTTTGTCGCGAAGGTAATTGCAGCAAACTCTATCTGCGGCAGTGCCTGAATCTTTTCTTCCATCTTAGACGCGCAATGTGCACATCCCAGGTTTTCCAGAATATACACCTGCTTCTCTGCATGATCAAAAGTATGATCTGCCTCTTTGTGCTCCTCATGATGATGCTCGTGTCCACAGCCGCATGCATCTTCGTGATGGTGATCGTGTCCGCAGCCGCATGCATCCTCGTGATGGTGATTGTGTCCGCAGCCGCATGCATCCTCGTGATGGTGATCGTGACCACATCCACATGATTCTTCATGGTGGTGATGATCATTTTTATGTCTTTCTTCTGTCAATACTTCTTTTGCCATATCCTTTCCCTCCATACATAACATATGAATAACTGTTCATATGTTCATGTAATCACAATGTAAGGGATTTGTCAAGGTATTTTTCTATTATTCGACTGTCAAACTCCCGTTTATGACCTACCTCTTCTATTGAAAAAGGCAGATATCATTTAACTTTTATTGCTATTTTATAGAGTGTGTCTTATAATTATTTTAGTAGATTTGGCAATGATTTCAGACAATGTAGGGGGTGGTTCTATTGGATGTTATTATTTTAGACCTTATACTGCTTTTATTAGTATTGATCCCTATCTTATATTTCACAATTAAAATGGCTGTAAAACATGCTATCGAAGAAATTCTTGTGTCTAAAGAAAAATTTAAGGAGAATACAGATAAATAAACACATGGGGAAAATTCCCCGTGTGCTTATTTCGTAATTCTTTGATTTTTATGTAATCGTGATTGCCGAAAGCGGCATCTCCACACAGGCCTTAAACTGATCACAGTCGATTTTAATATCAAACTCTCCGCCAAGCGCTTTTACATACGTACTTACGATCGCAAGTCCCAGTCCATTTCCCTCACTGGACCTCTGCTTATCCCCACGAAAAAACCGCTCGATAATCTCTTCCTTTGTAAAATCCATTGGATATCCTGCAGTGTTCGTGATTTCCAGACACAGATGATTTGAAGACTCTTTTTGATAAGTTTTCACGAATACTCTCGTATGTTTTGCCGAATACTTCAATGCATTCTCAATCAGATTCTGGCAGATCCTGTAAAAATACATATTATCAGAAATGATTTCTGTATTTTCCTCTGTAAGCTGTTTTACGAACTGCAGCTCACTCTCTTTCACATGATCATCCATATCTGCAAAAATCTGTTCTACCAGACGATTCAGTTCAAACTTTTCCGGATGCAGTTCGATATTACCGCTGCTTGCTTTTGCAAGAGAAAACAAACTGTTTATCATTTCTTTTAATTTTTCTGCTCTTTCAGACAGCACATCCACATAATCTCTGACAAGGTCGCTCAATTCTTCCTTTTTAATGAGTTCAATATAACCCACCATGGAAGTCAGAGGCGTTTTCAGATCATGCGACACATTGGTGATCAGATCGATTCGAAGCTGGTCACTGCGTGAAACTTTTGCAAGGCTCTTTTTCTCGTTCTCCAGCGCTTCTGCAATCCGTTTTTGATTGATTTCCTCCAGTTTGCCCATCAACATTTCTCGTCTCTTCTCATCAAACCGTCGGCGCACAAACTGCCACACCATATACTGAATCAATGCTGTAAAGAGCATCACATAACCGGCAGCATAATTGTAATACCAGCTCCAGTACTCTCGAAATTTACTCTGCAGCACAAAGAAGATACCTGCTGCTGCAAATGCCAGAATACCGATCACTTGAAGAAGATGCTCCATTTTTTTCATTTCTGCTCTCCATTCCTGATAATAAGCATCTCCTTTTGGGATCCAGTTCTGATATTTTCGGTTCAGTCCCTTTTCTAACAGATATGCAGTCCCGCTTCCTAACAGAATATTCCCAAGTATCCCAAAATACAGGATTTTTTCTGTTGGATAATAGGTTCGATAAGCGATCAGGATATAAAAGACAAAAATTCCACATCCTGCCAACATGACACTTACTAATACCTGCCACTGTTGCTTTAACAAACGTTTTCCTGTCTCAATGATATTTTTCCATTTTGTAGCCAATGCCCCACACCACCTTTACATATCTTGGTTTCTTTGTATCAATCTCAATCTTTTCCCGGATATGCCGAATATGTACCATCACTGTATTTTCCACCGTATAATTTGCCGATTCTTTCCATACATTTTCATAAATCTGTTCTGCTGAAAACACCTGCCCAAGATGTCCCATCAGCAATTCCAGTATCTTATATTCTGTAGCCGTCAGCCTGACTTCTTCTCCTTCCACAAGGATCAGACGCTGCTTTTTATCAAGTACAAGACCGCCGTTTACAAGCGTGTCGCTGTCTGTTTTCGGCGCTGCGCCTCCCCACGCGTGATAACGCCTGAGATGTGCTTTCACACGGGCAATGAGTTCCGCCGGATTATACGGCTTTTCCACGTAGTCATCTGCTCCCAGAACAAGACCTGACACCTTGTCACTCTCTTCCGTCTTCGCTGACAGAATAATAACCGGAATACGGTAGTTTTCCCTTAATTTCATCAGTGCAGATAATCCGTTCAGTTTCGGCATCATCACATCCAGCAGGATCAGATCGATCTGGTTTGTCTCCAGAGCGTTCAGCGCTTCAATCCCATCATAAGCCTTTACAATCTGATATCCTTCATATTTCAGTAATTCACTGATCGAGTAGACAATTTCCTTATTGTCGTCCACTACAAGTATCGTTTCACCGTTCATGCTGCCCTCCTGTATTCCTT
>ERZ894223.2063-NODE-2063-length-10788-cov-4.638964_pt1 | contig 10788 bp, 14 predicted proteins | sample MGYA00380293_ERZ894223 | MGnify/ENA primary metagenome ERZ894223 (study PRJEB32331, sample SAMN06328445) | human gut metagenome | biome: human gut microbiome; feature: stool | host: Homo sapiens | collected 2014-11-05 ...
GTGGAGATAAAAATTAAGAATTAAGCACTTGTGAGCCCCTGAGCCGTGCTATCAGAAAGGATGATAGTATGGCAGATGGATATTTGAATTTTGATACCAAAATCAATGAGAGTGGGTTCAATGAAGGCATAAATAAGCTTGGAAGTCTTGGAAAAAGTGGCTTATCCGTAATCAGCAAGGCAATGACCGGAACTGTTGCAGCTGTAGGAGCTGGAGCAGCGGCGATTGTAAAGTCTTCCCTTGGTGTAGTCGCCAATATGGAGCAGCAGGTCGGCGGTGTAGAGACATTATTTAAAGATAGTGCCAAGACAGTAATCAGGAATGCAAACAATGCGTTTAAAACAGCACAGCTTTCGGCAAATGATTACATGTCAACAGTCACAAGCTTTTCAGCATCATTACTACAGGGCTTAGGCGGAGATACTGCAAAGGCTGCAGAGATAGCAGATATGGCGATCATCGACATGGCAGATAATGCCAATAAGATGGGGACGAATATGCAGGATATCCAGAATGCCTATCAGGGCTTTGCAAAGCAGAATTACACAATGCTGGATAACCTTAAATTAGGTTACGGCGGTACACAGTCGGAAATGATCCGATTGATCAATGATTCCGGTATCTTAAATGAAAAAATAGAAGATCTGGATAATGTAACGTTTGACCAGATGATTCAGGCAATTCACAAAGTCCAACAAAATCTCGGAATCACAGGAACTTCCGCAAAAGAAGCCTCTACAACGATAGAAGGTTCTGTTAATTCTGCTAAAGCCGCCTGGGAAAATTTTGAAGCCGGTGTAATCAGTGCGAACGACCTGGTTGACACATTCTGGACAGCGGCAAAGAATATCTTAAATAATCTTGGTCAAATGATCCCGCGTCTGGGAAAGACCGGAATGGATGTGGTGGAATCCTTATCCGGAAAAATCGGTGAAGCGGTTCCGCAATTAAAGGGATTTACAGATAGTGTCGGAAACTTAGCAGATAAGTTAAAGAACATGAGCACGGATGAGATCATGAATCTCGGTAAGACTGCGGCAGTGCTTGCAGGAGCTGGACCAGTGATCTCGTTATTCGGATCACAGATCGGTAATGTACAGTCAGCCGTATCCGGATTCAGTGGACTTACAACTGGTGTTTTATCTGAACTTGGAAAGCTTCCGAAGGGATTCAAAAATGCAACAAAATCGGCTGCAAATTTCCGGAAAGATTTTACGGGTAGCCTGAAAGGGCTCGGCAGTGCAGTTACGGGACCATTTCAGGTACTGACTCCGAAATTGTCAGCTACTGTCGGAAAAATCGGCAAGGTAGTTTCCAGTGTTCCGGGAAAAATCGGTGGGGCAGTTGGAAAGATTGGATCTGTGATAGCATCAAAGATTCCCAGGATTACAAGCGCGTTTTCACTACTTGGAGATACTGCCGGTTATCTGGGAGCATGGGGCGGACAGATTGGTTCTGCTTTGCAGGGAGTTCTTGGAACAGTAGCCGGCTTTATTCCGTCATTTGTAGGGTTGATGAATTTCGGTGCAGTTGCAGCCGTTGTGGTAGCCGGTCTTGGACTGGTTTACAGTCAGTTTGGCACACAGATTGACCAGATCCTGCTTCTGGCGCAGACCAAAGGACCGGAGATCATATCTAACTTTGGAGCAGGAATCACAGCAGCACTTCCGGGATTGATTTCATCAGGTGCAACCCTGATCCTGGGATTGATGAATGCAATTACGGCAAATCTACCATCGCTCATTTCCGTAGGCGCAAGCATCATAGCAACTCTGGTAAGCAGCCTGGGCGCACAACTTCCGCAGTTAATTCCGGCAGCTGTACAGATGATTCTGACTCTGGTTGAGTCGCTGATCAGTAATCTTCCGCAGTTAATAACTTCCGGATTACAGTTAATGGAAGGCTTGGCACAGGGAATTGCAAACGCGATTCCGCAGGTGGCAGCGAAAGCACCGGTTATCATCGGCAAGCTGGCATCTACGATTATCACGAATTTGCCGAAGATCATACAGACTGGTGTGAAGATTATCACACAGCTCGCAGTCGGACTGGTTCAGGGAATCCCGGCGTTACTTGGTAAGATTCCATCCATGATCAGTCAGATCAAAAATGCATTTACCAGTGTAAACTGGGGCAGTGTTGGTATGAACATTGTCCGGGGAATTGCAAGTGGATTAACAAGTGCGGCAAAAAGCCTGGCAGAAGCAGCTGCAAACGCGGCGGATAATGCACTCAATTGGGTGAAATCAAAACTTGGTATTCATTCTCCATCGAGAGTATTCCGGGACCAGGTTGGTAAGATGATGGCTCTTGGTATGGGAATCGGATTTGAGAAGAATATTCCGGTCGGATCCATGAATGCCGGAGTACAAAAAGCAGTCCAGAGTCTGCAAAGAAGTGTGCAGCTTACAACATCCGTTAATCCGGATAAAACGGTAGGCGGAATAAAGAATAATCCGATCTTTAAGGATCAGGGATTTGATTACGACAGATTTGAACGTATCCAGAGGAAGATTGCAAAAGAAAATGGCAATAAGCCGGTATTCCTGGATACGAAACGGATAGACAGACCATTACCGAAAGGAGCAGTGCCACAGGTATGATTGTGTATTATGAAAATATGAATGGCGAAAAGCTGAATCTTTTAAAAGCTCCTTTTCGTACAACGAAGACTGACTGGTTCGATGCGGACTGGTCAGAGTCTTCGGACGGATATGAAAAAACAGTGACGATTGATGTGTTTGGAAAGCGGGAAGAATTTCAGGCGAATATGGAGCAACTATACAGGATCATTGCAGTTGATGCAGAAAATGATACCTACGGGAAGCTGTACGTGAATGGTGCATATTTAAGATGCAAGGTGTTGAAGTCAGCGAAAGAAGGATGGAAGGGATATGTGTATTCGGAAGTGGAGATCACCTTCCAGGCTCCGGAACTTGTATGGGTAGTAGAAGCGACAAGGCAGTTTTTCCCACAATTGGAGGAAACGGCAGCATCTGGAATCGACTTTCAGTATGACTATCCGTTTGATTTTGCCGGAGAAAAAAGAGGAATCGCGGCATGGGATGTTGACCACATCATTCCAAGTGAGTATCGGATGATCATTTACGGACCATGTGTAAATCCGAAGATTCTGATCAACGATTATCCTTATGAGTTTTTCGTAACGCTTGAAAGCAGGGAATATCTGATCATAGATAGCCAGAGAAGAACGATCCGAAGGTATTTGACGAATGGAACGGTACAAAATTTATTTAATCAGAGAGCACAGAAACAAACTGTTTTCGAGAGAATACCATCCGGGCTTTTAAATATTAACTGGTCCGGGGATTATGGATTTGACCTGACTTTATTTTTGAACAGGAGGGAGCCGCCGTGGTAAAGGACATAATTCTTGCAGATAGTGATGGAAGAGAACTGGGAGCGATTTTGGACTCAAATATCACAGTGGATACGAATGGCGAGTACGAATTTTCTGTACAGATTGCAAGGTCGAACTGGTATCCGGAGCTGACCTTTTCAAGCTATGTGTATATTACGGAGACAGAATATGGAGGCATTATCGGAGAGGTGCTGACAGATACAACGCTGGATTATGTGGAGCTGAAGGGAATCACATGGCGGGGAAGACTGCAGTATAAGGTGATCGAGCCGCATGACGGATCGAATTATAAAACAGTATCCGGAGAACTGAATCAGGTAATGAAAACACTGATCGAGCCGGAGTTTGATGGATTATTCAGAGTTTCATCAGAAGATACGGGTATATCTGTAAAGAATTTTCAATTTGACCGGTACTGTACATTACTGGAAGGTCTTACCAAAATGCTGAAAAGTGTTGGATACCGCCTGCAGATCCGGTTGATCAAAGAACAGGATGAACCATGTTATATTCTGGTTGAAGCAGTTCCGATTACTGATTATTCTGCGCAGATTGAATTGTCACAGGACAGTCGACTGAATTTCACGATGGATGATAAACAAAATGGCGTAAATCATCTGGTCGTAACCGGAAAAGGGGAATTGCAGGAGAGGAACATATTCCATCTGTATGTGCAGAAAGATGGAAGCATTGGAAAGACGCAGTATTACAAAGGACTGAATGAGATCTCAGCAGTATACGAAAATACGAGCACAGAAACAGCAGAGCTGGAGAAAACGTCCGCGGAACAATTGCAGAAGCTGATGAATAAAAAGACATTTCAGATGGATGTTGCAAAGCTTGGAATCGAGGTTGGGATTGGAGATATTGTCGGTGGCAGGGATTACCTGACTGGGATGTATATGTCAAAACCAATCGAAAATATCATTTATGAGATTACGAATGATGTGGAATCAATTACTTATAAACTGGAAGGAGAAGATGAAGAATGAAAATTGTATCTGGAAGAACCGGATCACCACATGTGACTTCGCAGCAGTTCCGGCAGATGCTGGAGGGGATTATCGGGCAGGGGAGTTATATTATAACAAGCGGAGAGAATCTGAAGCCGGAACTTAGCAGTAATAATCTGCTGAAAATCCGAAGTGGGATGATGGCGCATCACGGCTGTATATCTTGTGTGGATATTGGTACTTATGATGAGGTTACACTGACAAATGGTAGTCAGGGAATGAAAAGGATTGATCTTATTGTAAATCGGTATACCAGAAATGCAGAGACAGAGGTTGAAAACTGCAGTTGGAAGGTAATCCAGGGAAAACCGGTTGCAAGTAATCCGGCAGTGCCGGCATACACTTCGGGAAATTTGCAGAATGGAGATCTTGTGGATGAATGCCCGGCTTTTGAAGTGCATTATGATGGAATCAATGTTACAGAAGTGAAGAGTTTGTTGAGTGTGACTGATGGACTTTCTGGATTAAGTAGCAAATTAGTAAATATAAATTCCAAAATAACAACCACGAATGCGAATTTAGCCAAAACTAACACTGTTTTAGAAAACAGAAAACCAATAATCATTGATTCAACTGCGCAAGGAACAGTAAATTGGGATACCAATAGCTTTTTGAAAGCTGGCATTACATATGCCTTTATCGTTACAGTTTCCTCCAATATCAGCAGTGAAAGCTATAAACAGGAAATCTCTTGTGCATTAAACAATGTAAATATGGGAAATAACGGAAACTATTACAAATTAGTTTCTACTTTTGCAGGAAAATGTAGCAAAGGCGATAAGCTTCATATTACTTCGTACAAAAATGGAGGTACATGGACTCTTTTTGCGACAAGAGCTATTTTTATACCAGTTAGCTAAAATAAGCCGTTGCTTCAATCATTACGAATGAGGCACTATCTGTACCGCTGATATATACTCCACCATTTTTTATGTATATACGTGCTTGTGTTCCAGCAGATCCACCATTATGCATAGCTATCGGGATAAGACACTCGTATGTGTTATAACCATTTGGTGTCATTCCTGACGGGACATTTCCTAGATATTGATCGTTTGCAAATTTTCCATTATCTGAAAATCTTATCGATCCGGCAACAAATACCACGTGACCTATTTTGCGAAATTTTAGCTTTTCTGAAAGATTATTCGCAGTCATATATTTCCAACCTGAATCGGCAGTTGCCGTTTTCAAATTGGTATTTGTAGTTGCTAATTCTGTGCTCAAAGCAGATATTTTTGTATTTGCTTTTGTTAAATTGCTATTTAATTCAGAATCCCTCTAAAAAGAAGAAAGGGGCAAACAGAAAAATGAAAATCACATTCAATGATGGTCAGGAACTGCAGATCCAGCAGGTCACTGAGCAGACGGATGGCGCACTTCTGATCAAGACCATTTCAGCATCCGAGGATCAACTGAAGACTTTATTCTCTGATCAGACAACAACTAAGAGAATGTCTGTGAGCGAACGGGATGCAGATACCGTTGTGTATGAAAATTACACGAAGCTCGATGCAATCGTGAAGTACACGGCCGGCATTCTTGGTGTGTTAATGTATCGGGAAGGAGAAGATCCGGACAGCCGGATAGCAGCTCTGGAGGCAAGACTTAAAGAGGCAGAAGAGAAAAATACAGACCTGCAGTCAAGAGTCAAAAAAGCGGAGGATAAAAATGAAATGCTCGAAGGATGCATTTTGGAAATGTCTGAAACGGTATATCAGTAAAACGATAATTGTATTAACCATTTTATTTTTATTCATATTATTACAAATTTCAGGAGGAAAAGAAATGATGGCAATGTTATGGGCACAGCAGATTATGTTAGGAAAGAAAACTTATTCACAGGTACCGAGACTTTTAAAGGACAAGGTAAAAGAGGTCCTGATTGATTCCGGAGCAGAAGATCTGGTAACAGAAGACAAGCAGTAGAGGTGAAGCGTAGATGGCAGTAAAAACAGCTCAATATATATTTAATGGTCAGGCATACAATCTGACCTATAATTCGACCTCCGGGAAATGGGAAGCTACGGTTACAGCTCCAAGTAAGTCGAGTTACAATCAGCCGGATCATGTTCTTGGCGGAACAGTAAAGGCTACGGATGCGGCCGGCAATACTACCACGGTGGATCAGAGTCATGTTACTCTCGGCGCACCACTTAAACTTCGCGTAAAAGAAAAGACAGCACCGACTATTACGATCACGGCACCGTCTGCAGGAGCGTATATCACAAATACAACTCCGACAATCGAATTCCAGGTAAAAGATGCGGATTCAGGGGTTAATGCAGGAACAATCGCAGTCACAGTTGATGGTATAGCCGTATCGACGGTAACAAAGACTGCTATTGACGGTGGATATAAGTGCACATGCACATCACCGACGTTAAAAGATGGATCGCATACGATTTCGGTCAAGGCATCCGACAACGATGGTAATGCAGCTGCAGCTAAGACAGCAACATTTACAGTTGATACAGTGCCTCCGACACTGCAGATCACGGCTCCATCAAATGACCTTGTAACCAATAAGAAGACAGTGACGATAACCGGTAAAACGGATGATGTCACATCTAAGCCAGTGACGGTAACGGTAAATGGAGCAACCGTAACAGTTGGAACAGATGGAACATTTACGAAAGAAGTGACTCTTGTTGAGGGTGCAAATACCATCACGATCGTGGCGAAAGACAAAGCCGGAAAGACTACTACAGTCACACGTAAGGTTACTGTCGATACGTCAGCTCCGGTGATTAAGTCAATCACTCTTACTCCGAACCCAGTAGACTGTGGAAAGACATTCATTATCGCTGTTGAAATTACAGACTAGGCGGTGAGCCTATGATAGTAAAGGTAAGCGGTAAGATAGACGGAAAAGAAGTAATATTTGAAAGAGCTGAAGGGGACCGGTGGAATGCCACGGTCCCTTATGATTTAGATGGAATGTATGTGGTGGAGCTGACGGCAGAAAATGATGCAGGCAATATTGCATACTGCACGAAGATGCTGTTGATCGTTGATCCGGCTACTCTATGCGTAAGACTTGTTCCACTTGATTATATGGTGGAAGTTGTTCCGGAAGACTGTAAGGTTACAGTTATTCCGGAAGATTATGCTGCAGAGGCGGTTCCGGAGCAGCATCAAGTTATTGCAGAGCCAGATCCGCTCTTTGTGGAGGTAATTTATCCGATACACGGAAGGGGGTGTTGTTGTGAACAAAATTAGATTTATCCTGGGCGAAGACAAGCACGTTAAGCTATTGGTGCGAAGTCCTAACGATGAGCCATTTACGATTCTGACAGCATCTTATGAGCTGGCACGTTATACAGACATCGTGGTGCAAGGAGAGTGTGATATCAATGGTCATTATCTTGATTGCAAGATTGCTCCGAAAGAAAAAGGAACACACGTACTGGAAGTGACTTATACGGTTGCGGATTCGATCAGGAAGGCAAGGATAGAAGTAGAGGTGGTTTAATGCTTAAAATTACAGATGTGAAATTAAGTAAAAATACGGTTGCGACCGGGGAAAAATTTACGATTTCTGTACAGATCCAGGAAACGGTTGATTATCCGTATGACTATCCATACGATTATCCGATATCTTATACCGGAACAGCAAAGCCGGTAAATTCATAAAGAAAGAATGAGGAATATGAAAGTGGAACAGGCAAATTATATCAAAGCAATTTTTACGGCAGTATTTGCTTTCCTGTCGGCGCTTCTTGGAGTGCTTGCAGTGCCGGTGATTCTGCTGGTGGCATGTAATCTGATTGATTATGCTACCGGACTTATGGCAAGCAAATACAGAGCACAGGATATCAATTCCTATAAAAGCATCAGAGGAATCTTCAAAAAGGTATCCATGTGGCTATTGGTTGTTGTAGGAGCAATAATTGACGAAATGCTTCTATATGCGTCCGCCTCAATCGGCTGGAAGTCACCGGTTACATTTCTGGTGGCATGTGTCGTGGCAATGTGGCTGATCTGCAATGAGATTATTTCGATTTTAGAAAATATTCAGGACATGGGAGTGAATATTCCGGCATTTCTGCAGCCACTTGTGAAGCACATCCGATCGCAGGTGGAAGATCAGGTGAAAGTAGATAATGATTCAGAGGGCGAATAGTCGCCCTCTTTTTGAAAGGAGAAACATTATGGCAATGAATGGAATTGATATTGCAAGTTATCAGGCAGGAATTGACCTCAGTGTGGTCCCGTGCGATTTTGTGATCGTAAAGGCAACAGAGGGAACAGGCTACGTGAATCCAGATTTCACAAGAGCTTACGCACAGGCTAAGAACGCCGGAAAGTGTCTCGGTATCTACCATTATGCGAATGGTGGAGATTACCAGAAAGAAGCAGATTACTTCCTTGATAGAATCGGAAAACGTGTAGGCGAAGCAATTCTCTGTCTTGACTGGGAGGGGAAGAGCAACCCGGCATTCGGTAGCTCGGATTTTGCATGGTGCAAGAGCTGGCTTGACTATGTATACCAGAAAACAGGCGTAAGACCTCTTTTGTATTGTTCGCAGTCTGTAGCCTATAAATTCAACAATATCGGAAACTATGGACTCTGGATTGCACAGTACGCAGACATGAACGCCACAGGCTATCAGGATAAGCCGTGGAATGAGGGAGCTTATACTTGTGTTATCCGGCAGTATAGCTCTTGTGGTAGATTGAATGGATGGGGCGGTAATCTCGATCTGGATAAATTCTACGGCGACAAGGATGCATGGAACAAGTACGCCGGAAAAGGAAACACAACCAAACCGGCAGAAACACCGAAACCGACAGTGAATACTCCGGGCGGATCCACGCTCAATCTGGTTGTTGGAGTCATGCAGGGCAAGTACGGTGATGGTGACAACCGCAAGAACGCCCTCGGAACACGGTATACGGAAGTGCAGAGCTTCATCGACCATATCTATTCTGCATCCGTAGATACACTGGTGAACGAAGTGAAAGCTGGTAAATATGGTAACGGTGACAGAAGAAAGGTTGTTCTCGGTAGTCGTTACACAGAAGTCCAGAACAAGATCAACGCTGCGTCTGCCAGAAAATCAAATGAGCAGATCGCACAGGAAGTTCTTGCCGGTAAATGGGGCAACGGAAACGACAGAAAGAATCGTCTTTCAGCTGCCGGATATGACTACAATACGATTCAGAATATCGTGAACGGTAAGTCAGGTGCTTCATCCGCACAGTATTACACTGTCCAGTCTGGAGATACGCTTTCCGGTATTGCAGCTAAATACGGCACGTCCTACCCGAAGGTTGCGCTGCTTAATGGGCTAACCAACCCTAATTTGATCTATGTTGGTCAGAGACTGCGGGTGAAATAAATCACGGTTGACAGCACCAAACATGAGGACTTATAATTCCCTTAAAATAAGAAGAAATAACTTTATAGGTTGTGGCAAAATGGTTGACCCAATGGGGTTCTAAAGCACTTGGTGATCAGGGGTATTCTCCGTCGGAAATCCTCCGCTATTATTACGGAGATGATATTTACATCAATACCGCTGAAGAAATTTCAGGCATTCCGTCTTCATGGCCAGGGTATACCCTTTCCCAGGGCTCTTCTGGTACAAAAGTCCGGCAAATGCAGGAACAGCTAAATGTCATTGCCGGTGCATACCCGGCAATTCCGAAAATCACAGTTGACGGTATTTATGGTCCGGCAACAGCATCGTCCGTCAGAAAATTCCAGTCGGTGTTCGGGCTTCCGGTAACCGGAACTGTTGATTACCGTACATGGTATAAAATTTCCGAAATTTATGTAGGTGTATCCAGAATTGCAGAATTGTCCTGACTTGGATTTTGTATTATGATCTAAGTTTTCTACCAAAGTCTGCTTTTATGCAAAGAATACCAAATGTGTCATGCTTCAGTTTAAAATGTTTCATACTCATCTGGTGCAGATTACTGCAAAATAAAAAATGCTAAAATTAACAAAACCTCCCAGTGTAATCTGAATTTATTCTTCATATACTAGGAGCGTAACACAAAACAAAATGTTACAAAAAAGGAGGAAATGAATATGGCAAGTCGTTCATCAAACAGAGCAGCCGTGCCAGAAGCAAAAGGTGCACTGGACAAATTTAAATACGAGGTTGCAAGCGAACTGGGAGTACCGTTATCAGACGGGTACAACGGAGACTTAACTTCAAGACAGAACGGATCTGTCGGAGGTTATATGGTCAAGAAAATGATCGAAGAACAGGAAAAACAGATGTCCGGTCGATAGGGACAGTCAGTGAAGGTATCACAGGCATTTCTGCCGGATACAAAAAGGGAATGTCTGATAAACAGGCACTCCCTTTTTCTCTGATCACTAAGCTGGAAATCGGACTTGAACCGACGACCCCTTCATTACGAGTGAAGTGCTCT
>ERZ894223.2064-NODE-2064-length-10769-cov-21.323315_pt1 | contig 10769 bp, 14 predicted proteins | sample MGYA00380293_ERZ894223 | MGnify/ENA primary metagenome ERZ894223 (study PRJEB32331, sample SAMN06328445) | human gut metagenome | biome: human gut microbiome; feature: stool | host: Homo sapiens | collected 2014-11-05 ...
ATCTTTTCAGCTTATATTCCAGCATGATGTAGATCCTGTTATACGGCAGGCTGTGGAACTTCTGGTTTGTCCTGTGTCCCAGATCTTTTTCTCTCCGGATATTCCGGATATCCCCTGCAACGACACAGCTTATGGCTAAGTAGATGTAATCAAGAAAAGAAAGGAAAAGCACAATCCAGACGGAACCGGCGATTGTGTCAAGAAATGTTTGTGGAATAGCAAGAACTTTGATATAATGGGAACAGGAACCCCGGAACCGGGAGAAAGGCAGGAGGATAAATGCACATAAGCTATAAACCCCTCTGGCACACGCTGGTTGAGCGCAATATGAGGAAAGAGGACTTGCGGATTGCCGCCGGTCTTACCACAAATATGATTGCAAACATGGGTAAGGGAAAAAATATCAGCATGGAAACGCTGGTTCGTATCTGTGAAACCCTGAATTGTGGTATTTTGGATGTGATTGAGTTGGAGCAAGATGAAAATAATGAATAAAGGAGACTTATAATGAGCAAATTCTTAAAGGTTTTGTTTTTCTCAATGGCTTGTTCAATAGTATTGTTTGGTTGTTCAGGAGAATCAGATAATGTAAATACTGAAACACCTTCGGAAACACCTCAGCAAAATCAATCAGAAGTGAATTACGAAAATGAGAGCAGTAATAAAACCGAAGAAGAAATTATTGATTTGAATGATGAATTTGGCGGAATAAATGGGTGTATGGTACTATACAATCCACTAGAAGATAGATACTATTTTTACAACGAAGAAATGGCAAAAGAAGAAGTTTCTCCTTATTCAACATTTAAGATTGTTTCTACACTAGCAGGCTTGAATAATGGTGTTATCAAGGATAAAACATCTACTATGAATTATAGTGGAGTTCAATATCCCAATCCAGAATGGAATGCGAATTTGACTTTAGAGGAAGCCTTTCAAACATCGTGTATCTGGTATTTTCGTCAGGTTATAGATTCAGTAGGATATACTGAAATGCAAAATGAAATAAACGAGTTGGATTACGGCAATAAAGACCTTTCTGAATGGGAAGGGAGTAATGTCAATTCATACGAAGAATTAAATGGGTTTTGGTTAAGTTCATCATTAAAAATATCTCCATTTGAGCAAACAAAAATATTATCCCAAATTTTTGAAGGCAAAAGTATTTATAGTAGCCAGAACATTGAAATACTCAAAGAAATCATGTTAATTCAAAATGAGGAATCACAGAAAATATACGGGAAAACCGGGTCTGGTTCTAATGGAGAAGCATGGTTTGTAGGTTTTATGGAAGAAGCTGGACAAAGAATCTATTTTTCTACATATCTTAGCGATTCTTCAAAATCGAAAGAAATTTCGGGGAATATGGCTAAAGAGATTACACTTAATGTAGTTACATCAAGAACATGGTAAAGAACAAAACTTTTTGATAACTATGAAAATAGAATAGAAAATCTAGCTGCCGTTGCAGGAACACCCATTCCCACAACGGCAGTTTTTCATTTCCACGGCCTGCGCCGGAAGTTCATACCAGACTGTTTTATCAGCGGGGATTTCTTGAACAGTTTTTTCAAAAGGCTTCGTTCTTCTTGTGAGAGCCGCTTATATTTAAGCTGGAACGCCTTGCAGAACATCTCCGTGAATTGCTGAACCCTGTCCCCCGGCGATTGCATGGCCTTTTGTACTTCCCGTATCAGTTCATCGGCGGGCGTGGTATCCGGCGCACTTTCATTGTCATTTTCGTGCGCCTTGCGTATGTCGTGGAGAATGACGTCCCATGTTTTGTGCGTCACATGGCAGAAGAAATCTTCTTCCTGTACCTGACCGGCTTCCAACACTTTGATTGCCCGGTCTGCCACCGCTTCGGGATGTTCTTCCAGTATCATAGCCCGCACAGCAGCCAGCGAGCTGTTCATGTCATGGAAACGCATGGTTGCCATCCCGTCCACATAGATTTCTGCGTCTGCCATCAGTTCCTTGAATTGTTCATGGGAGATAATCTCACACAGCAGCCGGTTATTGAAGCGTTCACTTTTCAGCAGTTCCACGACTTCATCACTCAAATGTAATTCTTCTATCGGCGTGTTTTCATATTTCCGATTGTTGGTCAGGCCGAGCAGATAGTCAACGGACACCTGATAGAAGTCTGCCAGCTTCAGCAGGCTGCCGTGATTGATTTCCTTGTATTCATCGTTGTCGTTTTCATAGCTGCCGAGGGCTGATTTTGAAATGCCGGTTTTCTGCGCCAGTTCTTCCAGATTTAAGCCCTGTTCCACCCGTAAATCTTTCAGGCGTTCCTGTACGGAAATGCGGGTTTTCATAGATACATCGCTCCTTCCTGCGGCTGGCTGCCGCCGTCAATCCCATTATACCATACCTGTTCCGCAATCGTGGAAATTTTCGATTTTGGGGCGGTTTTCCTACTTTGTGGATATACGGGAGAAGGCTCAAAAATGTGCCATAATGGGCTTAGTTCATCGATGGATTATTCCAATCGAATGACCGGCCTGTATGGGATATGCTCCCCGGCGATGTAGCGCAACGACTTGCGGCAGGGAAATGGAGGAACCTTGACCGCAACGAGCGTACCAAAGGGAGCGAAACGCCGTTGTGAGAGCCAGGGGCAGGAACGACATCAGGGAGAACCGGCGAAAATGAACACCGAATTGATACCGAAACACAACAATCCGATAGGGTATAGTCTGCCCTATCCGTAATACTACGGGGGATTTCCGGGCGGCTCTATGGCCGCTTTTCCCTTGAAAATCGCCCCGAAACACGACACTAAAATCTGCTATCCGTCTATTGCGGCTGTTACGGCTGAAATGGGCGGATTTTTGTTTAAGGAGGCACCATGCCGAGAATGCCGAAAAAGAGGAAGCTGGAATTGTCCTTCTTCCTCAATGAACGGGGGCGGGTAACGTACAACGACCTTTGCCGGAAATGTCAGCGTACTTGCAAGCAGAGTTTCCGGGCGGTCATTGTGGACTGCCCCCATTATCTTTCCAAACGCTCAAAACGAAAAGTAAAGGAGGACATCGATTGAATGGAAGTTGAATTTATGACCGCAGACACCGCCCTGCCGCCCTGTATGCCGCTGCCGAGAGCCATGCTGCGGCTCCCGATCAGCAGCACCGCCAAGGTCATGTACGCCCGGATGTTGGATATTGTTTTCCTGTCCGGCATAGAGGACGCCAACGGGATTTTATTTATCCATTTCCCCATCGTGGAACTGGCGGCGGCACTTGCCCGCAGCACCATGACCGTGAAGCGTTCCCTGAAGGAATTGGAGGACGCCGGATTGATACTGCGGGTGCGTCAGGGCTTCGGAGAACCCAACAAGATATATGTACTCATTCCCAAGAAGGAGGACAGCCGCCTATGAATGAAAAACTGGAAAAACTCAATCAGGAGATAGAGAAAACAGAAAAGGAGCTGCGGAGGGCGCAGCATGAAGAAAAGATATTGGAACACCAGATAAAGACGCTCACACGGAAGGAACGGACGCACCGGCTTTGTACCAGAGCCGCCATGCTGGAAAGCTACCTTCCCCACCCGGAAGCCATCACGGATGAACAGGTCAGTTTGTTCTTGAAGCTGCTGTTCCACAAAGACAGCACCCGTCAGCTTATGGAAAAAGTATTCGCCGGAAACGGCAATTTTCAGGGAGAGGACGCAGGCCGGAAACGGCCATGATTGCTTTCAGAGCCGCAACCCGTGGACTGCCCCTCTGAAAGAGGGCGCAACTATACACCGGTCGAGCCGGTGCGTTGCGTCCTGCCGGAAGCCCCTTGCAGGGAGCGGATGATTGCCCGCAGCGTTCCGGCTTCTGTCAATCATCACAGGGGAAGCTACACTTCCCCTGCGCTGGCTGCCGCCAGCTACCCCTTTGTGGGCTTGCCGCCCGGAAACACCTTGCGCTGCAAGCTGTTCCCGTTCAGCAAGTTTTATCAGTCGAGCTATCCTTATCTACGGTAATTTAGTATAATAAGGTCAAAAAATAGAACGCTATCATTGTGCAACCGATATGCAACTGATAATTGCTTGATAGTTGGTGGTAGCAACACGGTAATTCAGATAGAATAAAGCCAACAAAGAAAGGAGGTCATCCAAATGTTAGTAAACGTCATTATGATTGTAGTCGGAATAGTTTTCTCATGTATCTTTGTCGGCTTGCTTACCCTTGTTATTCGTGCATTACTTAAATATATCCGCACAGAGGAATAAAGCCGACAGCAACATTAGGAGGTGGTCAAATGAAAGTAACCGTATTTATGATAATAGTTGGAATAATTTTCTTATGTATCTTTGTTGGTTTGCTTACCCTTATTGTTCGTGCATTACTCAAATATATCCATTCAAAAGATGTACGGCAAGAAAAATCCGTAGTGAGGAAATCGCTGGGTGAAGCACTCAAAGCACACAGAACACAGTGCAAAATGACGCAGGAATTTGTTGCTGAAACGATTGGTGTTAGCAGGCAGGCTGTTTCAAAATGGGAAAATGGAACATCTGACCCTTCCACATCAAATCTTTTTGCACTTGCAAAACTTTACGGTGTTTCTGTTGAAGAATTACTAAAAGAAATTGAATAATCTTTATACAGATATTTTATTTCATCTTCGGGCCACCCTGACCCGAACTTTCAAAACTGAATACCAGCCGCCCACCGGCGGCACCACCGAGCAGGAAATCTTGAAACAGGTTCCCTGCTCTTTTTTTGCCCGGACGCCGGGAGAAAGGAGGACACTACTTGCCATGCCCGCACTTTGATGTAAAAATCATCCAGCGCAGCAAGCGCCAGTCAGCCGTTGCGTCTGCCGCCTACCAGAGCGGGGAACGGCTGTTTTCCGAATACGACCAGAAGCAGAAATACTATTCCCATAAAAGCGAAATCGTCCACACTGAAATCATGCTGCCGCCCTATGCCCCGCCAGAGTACGCAGACCGGAATACCTTGTGGAACGCCGCCGAGACACAAGAAAAACAATGGAACTCCCAGCTTGCCCGGAGGTTCGTGCTTGCCATACCGAGGGAACTTCCCCCGGAACAGTACGCCGACCTTATCCGGGACTACTGCCGGGAGTTTTTTGTTTCCAAAGGCATGATTGCCGACTTCGCCATCCATGACAAAGGGGACGGAAATCCCCACGCCCACATCCTTCTAACCATGCGGGCGATGGACGAAACCGGGAAATGGCTCCCCAAAAGCCGGAAGGTTTACGACCTTGACGAGAACGGCGAGCGTATCCGGCTTGCGTCCGGCAGATGGAAAAGCCACAAGGAGGACACCGTGGACTGGAACGACCAGAAGTACGCCGAGATATGGCGGCAGGGCTGGGCTGATACAGCGAACCGCTATCTGGAAGCCATCGGCAGCCCGGAGCGCCTTGACCTTCGCTCCTATGCCCGACAGGGGATTGATAAAATCCCCACCGTCCACATGGGGCCAGCGGTCAGCCAGTTGGAGAAGAAAGGCATACAGACCAACATCGGCAACCTGAACCGGGACATCAAAGCTGCCAATTCCCTCATGCAGTCTATCCGGCAGATGGTACGCAGCTTAAAGGGCTGGCTGTCCGGCCTGAAAGAGAAAAAGGCGGCGCTGCTGGAAGCACTGGAACAGGCAAAGGAGCCGACCATCCCCGAACTGCTTTCCCGGTATCTGGATATGCGGAGCGAGGAACGCACCGGCTGGACTTCCAAGGGGAAGCTGAAAGGCACTGTTGGCGATTTCAACAAGGTCATGGAAGCCCTTGACTTCCTGCGGCAGAAAGAGATCTCCACCGTGGAGAGCCTTGACGCCTATCTGGATAAGGTCAGCGGGGAGATACTTTCCGCCAAGACCGACATCCGAAAATCGGAACGCCGGATAAAGGCCATCGACACCACCCTTTCCCATATCGCCAACCACGGAGCCTACAAGGAGGTTTACAAAAAGTACGCTTCCATAGGTTGGAAAACCCGGAAGGAGAAGTTTGCCGCCGAACACCGGGAGGAACTGGACGCTTACCTTGCCGCAAAGCGTTTTTTCAAAGCCCATCAGGAGGAACTGCCCTTTGATACAAAAGAATTGAAGAAGGAACGGACGCAGCTTTCCGAAAAACTGTCTGAAAAGAATAAGGGATTGCAGGCGGTTCAGGCGGATATGAAGCTGCTGCGGGATGTGCGCTACTGGATAAACCATGTGCTGCCGCCCGACCAGCGCCGGGTTGTGCCGGAGCCGGGAAAGAAGCCGTCCCTCAACGAACAATTAAGCTGGAACATCGAAGGCGTGAAGCAGCGGGAAGAACAGAAACGCCAGCAGCCCCACCGCCAGCAAAAACAGGATATGGAACTTTAACCCATCAGGCGCTTGCCATTTTCCCCGTGAGAATGACAGGCGCTTTTCTTATTTTCAGGAGGATTTGCCTATTGAACGTATTTGAAGCCGTGAAGCAGTCTGTTACCACCCGGCAGGCCGCCGAGCATTACGGTGTCCGGGTGGGAAGAAACGGGATGTGCGTCTGTCCCTTCCATGACGATAAAAACCCCAGCATGAAGGTTGACCGGCGCTTCCATTGTTTCGGCTGTCAGGCAGACGGGGATGTGATTGACTTTGTTTCCCGTCTGGAAAACGTCAGCCCCAAGGAAGCCGCCCTCATGCTGGCGCAGGACTTCTCCGTCCCCTATGAGGACAGGGAGCCACCCGGCAGGAGCCGCCGTCCCAAGCCCCGGCAGGAAAGCCCGGAGCAGCAATTCAAGCGCATGGAACGCCACTGTTTCCGGGTACTGTCCGACTATCACAATCTGCTGCACCGCTGGAAGCGGGACTATGCCCCCAAGACACCAGACGAGGAATGGCACCCGCTTTTCGTGGAAGCCTTGCAGAAACAATCCCATGTGGAATATCTACTGGATGTGCTGCTGTTCTCCGATATGGAGGAACGGGCTGCCCTGATTGCCAGCTACGGAAAGGAAGTGAGGAACCTTGAGCGGAGAATGGCAGACCTTGCCGCCCGAACTGCGGCAGGCCGTGACGGACACCATCGAAGCCGCACCCCCGCCCCGGAGCGTTGAGGAAGTGAAAGCCATGCTGGAAAGCACCGAGAAAGGCGGCGTTCGCAACAGTATTCAAAACTGCCTGACCGTGTTCCAGTATGACCCCGTCCTTTCCGGGGCGGTTGCGAAAAATCTCCTGACCGAGCGTATTGACCTTCTAAAGCCCATCGGCAGGAAACGCAGAACCGGCAGCAAGGCCATGACCGATACGGACATGAAATATATCCGGCTGTATCTGGAAAAGACCTACGGCCTGACCAGCGAGAAAAAGATAGCAGACGCCGCCGATCTGGCCGCAGACGCCAACAGCTACCATCCCATCCGGGACTACCTGAACGGCCTTGTCTGGGACGGGAAAGAGCGTATCCGCTACTGCCTGCGGCACTTTCTGGGAGCCGACACGGACAACTTCACTTACCATTCCCTGCGGCTGTTCCTGCTGGGAGCCATCCACCGGGCTTTCTGCCCCGGCTGTAAGTTTGAGGTCATGCTCTGTCTGGTAGGCGGTCAGGGAGCCGGGAAATCCACCTTCTTCCGGCTGCTGGCCGTAAAAGATGAGTGGTTTTCCGATGATTTGCGGAAGCTGGACGATGATAACGTGTACCGTAAGCTACAAGGCCACTGGATAATCGAAATGTCGGAGATGATTGCCACCGCCAACGCCAAGAGCATAGAGGAAATCAAGTCATTTTTAAGCCGCCAGAAGGAGGTCTATAAAATCCCCTACGAAACCCACCCGGAGGACAGGCTGCGTCAATGCGTGTTCGGCGGGACTTCCAATGCGCTGGACTTCCTGCCCCTTGACCGTTCCGGGAACCGGCGCTTCCTGCCGGTCATGGTCTACCCCGAACGGGCCGAGGTACACATTTTGGACGATGAAGCCGCTTCCAGAGCCTATATCGAACAGGTATGGGCGGAAGCCATGACAACCTACAAAAGCGGCGATTTTAAGCTGTCTTTTACACCCGAAATGATACAGTACCTCAAAGAACACCAGCGGGATTTTATGCCGGAGGACACCAAGGCCGGGATGATACAGGCGTACCTTGACCGCTACACCGGCAGCGCCGTATGTTCCAAGCAGCTTTTCAAGGAAGCCCTGAACCATCCCTTTGACGAGCCGAAACAATGGGAAATCCGGGAAGTCAACGACATTATGAACCACGGTATCACGGGATGGAAGTATTTCTCCAATCCCCGGATATTTGAAGGATACGGCAGGCAAAAGGGCTGGGAACGGGAAGCCCCGGCAACGGGCGCTGACAACGGGCGTGAAAAAACGCCGGACGGATTTGTGGAGGTCACGGAGCAGGTGGAGCTTCCTTTCTGAAAAATCCGGGGAAATGACAGCCGGTTGCCGACCCCGTTGCTATCCCGTTGCCGGGCCGGTTGCCGGGAAAAAGCCCGTAACTGCGGGCTTTTCTCCCCTCTGACAACCAAAGCAACAGAAAAATAAAAGAAAAAGTAATAAATAACCCAACCGCCAGACAGAGATTGTTTTCGAGGTTTTTTGAAGCCCGTTGCCGGACTTCGTTGCCGACCCTCTCCTGTCTGGCTCATTTCATTTATGGAGGTAACTGCCTATGGCAAAAAGCAAAACTGAAATTCATGTCACAACGGTATTTGACGGCGAACTGGACGCTACGGACGTTTTCGTGAGCCTGATTGCACAGAAATACAGCCAGAGAAATGATAAAGAATATCTTGCGAAAAAGCAAGATTTAGGATATAATAAAGACAAGGTTCAGAGTGACCGTGTTCCGTCTGGATTGTGCGGGTAACGGTTATGATGAACGGATTTGAATATGCAGGCGTAGACGCAATACTGGCAGGCAGCTTCCGGGCGGCTATCTATTGCAGGCTTTCCAAGGACGACGACCTTGACGGGGAGAGCGCCAGTATCGCAAACCAGCGGGATATGCTGGAAAACTACTGCGAGAAGCAGGGATGGGAGGTTGTTGCAGTCTATCAGGACGATGGCTACACGGGGCTGAACATGGAGCGCCCCGACCTGAAACGGATGTTGAAAGCCATCGAGCGCAGGCAGATAAACCTTGTGGTCACGAAAGACCTATCCAGACTGGGTAGGAATTACTTGCAGACCGGCTTCCTGATTGAAGATTTCTTCCCCCGCAACGGCGTGCGGTATATCGCCATGAATGACGGTATCGACACCATGCGGGACAACAACGACATAGCGCCGTTCAAGAACATCCTCAACGAGATGTACAGCAAGGACATTTCCAAGAAGGTTCATTCCTCTTATCTGCTGAAAGCGCAGAAAGGCCAGTTTACCGGCTGCCTTGCCCCCTTCGGCTACCGGAAAGACCCGGAGGACAAAAACCACCTGCTGATTGACGAGGAAACGGCTCCCATTGTCCGGCGTCTGTTTGCGTGGGCGCTGGAAGGACACGGCCCCAACTACATCCGGCGCAGGCTGGAAGAAGAAAAAATCCCATGCCCGACCTACTGGAACCGGGTGCGGGGCTTTCGGAACGTGTCAACCAAGTGGGAAAAGAAAGACCCGGTCAACGGGCGGTATATGTGGGACTTCTCCGTGATTAAGGACATCCTGATGAACCCCGTCTACACCGGCGCTATTGCTTCCCAGAAGAAGGAATACCGCTTCAAAATCGGCACCATCGGGGAAAAGAAGCCGGAGGACTGGATTGTGGTGGAGAACCAGCATGAGCCGCTTGTTGACCGCAAGACCTTTGACATCGTGCAGCGCAAGCTGAAATCCCGGCAGCGCCCCCGCCAGACCGGGGAAATCAGCCTGTTTGCGGGGCTTATCAAGTGCGGCGAGTGCGGGAAGTCGCTGACGATCCGCTACACCAACGACAAGCACCCGAAGCAGATTTATTCCTGTAAGACCTACAACGCCTACGGCAAGCAGCACTGTACCCAGCACCGGGTTGAGTACGACACCCTTTACAGCCTTGTGCTGAACAAAATCCGGGAGTGCGCCAGAGCCGCCCTGATGGACGGGGAAGCCGTTGCCGGGAAGCTGACCGACACCTGCGAAGCCGAACAGAAAGGCCAGCGGGAAGCGTTGGAGCGTTCCCTAACCAAAGACGAGGAACGGATTGACGTTCTGGAAAAGATGGTGCTGCGGCTGTATGAGGACATGGTTGCCGGGCGTATCAGCGAAGCGAACTTCAATCTGCTGATGGAAAAGACGCAGAAGGAACAGGCCGAGTTGAAAGCAAAGGTTGAGGAAGGCCGGAAGAAGCTGGCCGATGAAATCCGGCTTGCGTGTGACGCCCGCCAGTGGGTGGAAGCCATTCAGGAATACGCCGACATCACGGAACTGGACGCCGCCACCTTAAACCGCCTGATTAAAGAAATCGTTGTCCATGAGCGCATAGACAGCGATAAGACAAGACACATTTCTATCGAAATTCATTTCAATCTCAAACCCATCCCGGAGGTGGAGCAGGTCACGGCCTGACCTGCCCCCGCCGGGGCGGTTCTTAAAAACTCCATAGATATTTCTTGACACGCCGCCGCCCGCCATCGAGCCGTTTTCCTACACCTATTTGGGGATAAAACAAGTGATCCCCTGTTCCCGGCAGTATTCTGCAAGATACCTTGTGACCTTGTGCAGATAATCCGTTACTGAATCATGTTTTCTCTTATATAACTTCCTGATATGTTTTGATGTAGCCAGATACTTTACTCCCTTTCCGGACTGCTGCCCATACCACTGGGCCTGCACCCTTGCGATC
>ERZ894223.2074-NODE-2074-length-10695-cov-5.957237_pt1 | contig 10695 bp, 12 predicted proteins | sample MGYA00380293_ERZ894223 | MGnify/ENA primary metagenome ERZ894223 (study PRJEB32331, sample SAMN06328445) | human gut metagenome | biome: human gut microbiome; feature: stool | host: Homo sapiens | collected 2014-11-05 ...
ATATCGATACTATAAGGCAAAGAATTCTAATGTATCATTTAATTATGGTATTCATCCGTTTGAGGAAAATGCAGTTGTTGAAGAGATTAATTCGGATAACCGGGAGATTACAGTATTTATAAAAGATAGCGATACTTACTTGGAATCTGAAAAGAATCCATATGAAGATAAAGAGATTAAATTAAATTGCAGTAAGATAGAGAAAGAGAAATTGGAACAACTGGAAATATTTGATGAAATAGTATTTACACATGTGCATGATGATCCATATACTGTGCTAGAGTTAAAAAAATTGTAAGAAATAGTGGATGCGCTTTTCAATAAATGGGGGAATCTAATAATGAAGAAAGTAATATGTGTAATATTAGGTTTAATTGTTGTTCTTGGTGCGTGGCCGTTATACGGGGTAGTGCATAACGAAGAAAGCTTTAATTATGGAGAGTACTTGTATGAAGAAACAGCAGTTGTTAAAGATATTGATTTGAATAACGAGAAAATTACCGTGTCTATAGAAAATAGTGATACTTACTGGAGAGCCGATTCAGATCCATATGAAGATAAAGATGTTTGTTTGGATTGCAGTAAGGTGAAGGAAGCAGTATTGGAACAACTGGAAATATCCAATGAAATAGTATTTACGCATATATATGTTAAACCGTATATCGTAGCAGAAATAAAAAAATAAAGCAGACCTGCCGCACTCTTTACAATGCGGCAGGTCTTTTGTCGTTCGGTTCATAATCGTAATAACGAATGCATATGTCCCTTACAGAAAGTATATTACATATCAATCAGAAACGAGCTCGGTCCTATTCAGAACTATTTAGCGATTATGGTCGACCTGATCCATGTACTGGATAAGGCGCATTACCTGACTGGTATAGCCCCATTCATTGTCATAGAAACAGATCACCTTGAAAAAGTGGGAATTCACCTGAATGCCCTGTCGTGCGTCGAAGATGGAAGCATGAGAATCTCCGATGAAATCAGAAGATACTACTTCATCATCCACATAATCCAGAATACCGGACAAATATGTCATAGAGGCTTCCTGAACTTTTTTGCAGATTTCTTCGTAAGATGCCGATTTCTTCAAAGCTACGTTTAAGTCAACAACAGATACATCTGAAGTAGGTACGCGATAAGAGATGCCACTCATTTTGTCCTTCAATGAAGGAATTACGAGGGAGATCGCTTTAGCTGCTCCGGTGGTAGATGGGATTAGATTGCCAAATGCAGAACGGCCGGTTCTCCAGTCCTTCTGAGAACGGCTGTCAACAACCTTCTGCTTAGCAGTAGCTGCGTGGATCGTGGACATGAGTCCGTATTCAATACCGTAATTATCTTCTAGAATCTTGCAGATCGGTGCCAGACAGTTCGTCGTGCAGGATGCATTGTTTACTGTCAGTGTAACATAGAATAATGAAAAATACTATATATAGAAGAGTAATTAAAATATTAACGAAAATGCATACAAGATAGCTGACTGATTGAAAACTTTGTGAAGAAATGTTATGATTTTAAGCAGAAATAATACATATGGGAGGCTGTTATGAGAGAGGAACGTTTTAAGATGGAGCGCCCGGGTTTGGTAGAAGAAGGACAGGAAGTTGTGATCAGCGAACGAAGTCCGAGCACCGGGAGATATACTTATCTGGTAGAACCATCCATTGCCATGTCTGGAATATACCGCACAGCGGAGCGGATCCGGGACAGGAAAGGTGTGATCAGGAAGATTGAAGAGACCGATCGGGGATTTTATCTGATCGTAGAGATAGAGCAGTAATAAGAGAGCTTTTGCAGGGAGAATATACTTGCGAAAGTTCTCTTTTTTATAATTTGTGATTTGACAAAAAATGCACAAGTTAATTGATAATAATTCAAACAAACTATAAATAGCGACGAAAAAATAGAAAATTAATGAGAAAAATTATAGATATTAGACAATTTGTGTGCTAATATAATAAATAACTTGTGTGAAAATCGATAAATTCAAATGGAGGTAAAGCTATGCTTTCAAAAAAATCTGCAGTTCCGTTTAGAGGAACGAAGGAGCAGGAAGAAGAACTGCTTAAGGTGATCGAAGAATTGAAAGATGAAAAAGGCGCTTTGATGCCGATTATGCAGAGAGCGCAGGACATCTATGGATATCTGCCGATCGAGGTCCAGAAAATTATCTCAGACCAGACGGGAATCCCGTTAGAGAAGATTTATGGAGTGGCAACATTTTATGCACAGTTTAATCTGAGTCCGAAGGGACGATATCAGATATCTGTCTGTCTTGGCACGGCATGCTATGTAAAAGGATCCGGCGATATTTATAACAAGCTGATGGAAAAGCTTGGTATCGTGGGCGGAGAGTGTACGCCGGACGGAAGATTTTCGCTGGATGCGTGCCGTTGTATCGGGGCCTGTGGACTGGCACCGGTCATGACGATCAATGAAGAAGTATACGGACGCCTGAAGGTGGAGGATATAGATGATATCCTTGCGAAATACGAGTAGTGGTTAACTTGATTAGAAGTGGAGGGACAGAATGAAATCTCTGGAAGAATTACGGGTAATTAGAGAGCGTATGCAGGGAACAGTGGCATACCGCTCAGAACACGAATCTCTGGAAGAGGCTGCAGCTTCTGAGCACGGCAAGTACCGCACTCATGTGCTGGTATGCGGAGGAACAGGATGTACATCATCTGGCAGCCAGAAGATCAGAGAACGTCTGGATGAAGAGATTCGGAAGAACGGACTGGAAGAGGAAGTATGTGTGATCAAGACAGGCTGTTTTGGCCTGTGTGCGCTGGGACCGATCATGATCGTGTATCCGGAGGGCGCGTTTTATTCTATGGTCAAGGAAGAAGACATTCCTGAGATTGTAGAAGAGCATCTGGTAAAGGGCAATGTAGTGAAGAGACTGCTCTATGATGAGACGGTGAAGGGAGAAGATGTACTTCCGCTGCAGGAGACGAATTTCTATAAGAAGCAGCACCGTGTGGCACTGCGTAACTGTGGCGTGATCAGTCCGGAGCATATTGACGAATACATAGGTACAAGAGGATATGAGGCGTTAGGTAAGGTGCTGACTGAGATGACACCTGCAGAAGTTATTCAGGTGATGCTTGACAGCGGACTCAGAGGAAGAGGCGGTGCAGGTTTTCCAACCGGTATGAAATGGAAATTCGCGGCAGCGAATGAAGCAGATCAGAAATACGTCTGTTGTAACGCCGATGAGGGCGATCCGGGTGCATTTATGGACAGATCCGTACTGGAAGGTGATCCGCACGTTGTACTGGAAGCCATGGCAATCGCAGGCTATGCCATTGGGGCGTCACAGGGATATATCTACGTGCGTGCAGAGTATCCGATCGCAGTAGAACGTCTGAACATTGCGATTAACCAGGCAAGAGAATACGGACTGCTTGGCAAAGATATATTTGGATCAGGATTTGATTTTGATATTGAACTTCGTCTGGGAGCAGGAGCGTTTGTCTGCGGAGAAGAGACCGCACTGATGACTTCGATCGAGGGTAACCGAGGAGAACCGAGACCGCGTCCACCATTCCCGGCATTAAAGGGACTGTTCCAGAAGCCGACAATTCTGAATAACGTAGAGACACTGGCGAATATCCCACAGATTATCCTGAACGGTCCGGAATGGTTTGCATCGATGGGAACAGAAAAGTCCAAAGGAACCAAGGTATTTGCTCTGGGAGGCAAGGTTAACAATACCGGTCTGGTAGAGATACCGATGGGAACGACTCTGCGGGAGATTGTAGAAGAGATCGGCGGAGGCATTCCAAAGGGAAAGAAGTTTAAGGCTGCGCAGACCGGAGGTCCGTCCGGCGGATGTATTCCGACAGAGAATTTTGATGTACCGATCGACTATGATAACCTGATCGCGATTGGTTCCATGATGGGTTCCGGTGGTCTGATTGTTATGGATGAAGATACCTGTATGGTAGATATTGCCAAATTCTTCCTCGAATTTACTGTGGATGAATCCTGTGGCAAATGTGCACCGTGCCGTATTGGTACCAGACGTATGCTGGAGATCTTAGAGAAGATTACCAAGGGACAGGGAACGATGGAAGATCTGGACCGTCTGGAAGAACTGGCAGCGCATCTGAAGTCGAATTCACTGTGTGCGCTTGGTCAGACAGCACCGAATCCGGTACTCTCTACCCTGCGTTACTTTAAAGATGAATACATTGCCCATATTGTGGATAAGAAATGTCCGGCAGGTGTTTGTAAGGATCTGCTGCAGTACAAGATCAATGCGGACAAATGTAAGGGTTGTACGCTTTGTGCACGTATCTGTCCGAATGGTGCGATCAGCGGTAAAGTAAAAGAACCACATGCGATCAATCCGGAGAAATGTTTGAAATGTGGTGCATGTATGGAAAAATGTCGCTTCGGTGCGATTTATAAGGAATAAGGGAGGATAGAGAATATGGAAACGGTTAATCTTACAATCAATGGACTGAAAGTATCTGCACCGGCCGGCTCTACGATCCTTGAGGCAGCACATGCAGCCGGAATCAGAATTCCTACTCTCTGCTATTTGAAGGAGATCAATGAGATCGGTGCATGTCGTATGTGTGTAGTAGAAGTAAAAGGAGCCCGTAATCTGGTAGCTGCCTGTGTACATCCGGTCAGTGAAGGGATGGAAGTGTATACGAATACACCGAAGCTGATTTCATCCAGAAAGAAGACATTGCAGCTCTTGTTGTCGAACCATGATAAGAAATGTCTGTCCTGTGTGCGCAGCGGTAACTGTGAATTGCAGCAGCTCTGCAGGGAATATGGCGTGGATGATGAGAATTATTTTGCAGGTGAGAGTAATCACTATGAGCTGGATGATTCGGCAGCTCATATGATCCGTGACAATAACAAATGTATCCTGTGCCGCAGATGTGTGGCTGTCTGCGAGAAAGTTCAGGGAGTTGGCGTGATTGGAACCAATAATCGTGGATTTGCGACCTTTATCGGTTCTGCATTTGACATGGGACTTGGCGAGACCAGTTGTGTATCCTGTGGACAGTGTATCGCAGTCTGTCCGACCGGAGCATTATATGAAAAAGACTATACAGATAAGATCATAGAAGCAATCGCTGATCCGGAGAAGTACGTGGTCGTTCAGACTGCACCATCTGTCAGAGCTGCGCTTGGCGAAGAGTTCGGTTATCCGATGGGAACGGATGTGGAAGGTAAGATGGTAGCAGCACTCAGAAGAATCGGATTTGACCGTGTATTTGATACGGACTGGGCAGCAGACCTGACGATTATGGAAGAGGCACATGAGCTTCTGGATCGTGTACAGAATGGTGGAAAGCTTCCGCTGATCACATCCTGCTCGCCTGGATGGATCAAATATTGCGAGCACTATTTCCCGGATATGACAGATAATCTGTCCAGCTGCAAATCACCGCAGCAGATGTTTGGTGCGATGGTGAAGACCTATTTTGCCGAGAAGCAGGGTATCGATCCGAAGAATATTGTATCGGTCAGCGTGATGCCATGTACGGCTAAGAAGTTCGAGATCGGAAGAGATCATCAGAATGCAGCTGGTGTACCGGATGTGGATATTGCCATCACCACCAGGGAACTGGCACGACTGATCCGTCGTTGTGGTATTGAATTTACTGCACTTCCGGAGGAAGGCTTTGATGATCCGATGGGTGAGTCTACAGGAGCGGCAGTAATCTTTGGGGCGACCGGCGGTGTTATGGAAGCGGCTCTTCGTACTGCAGTGGAGACATTGACGGGAGAAGAACTTGCTAATCTGGAATTTACAGATGTACGTGGAACAAAGGGCATCAAAGAGGCTGAATATCAGGTGGCAGGCATGGATATTCGTGTGGCAGTTGCTTCGGGACTTGGCAATGCAAGAGAACTTCTGGAGCAGGTGAAATCTGGTGAGAAACAGTATCACTTTATCGAGATCATGGGATGTCCGGGCGGATGTGTCAACGGAGGCGGTCAGCCGCAGGTATCCGGTGATGTGCGTAATTTCACTGATGTACGTGGTATTCGTGCAAGCGTACTGTATCGCAATGATCAGGCGAAGGTAATCCGTAAATCGCATGAGAATCCGGCAATCAAGAAACTGTATGAAGAGTATCTGGGAGAACCGGGAAGCAAGAAAGCACATGAGACATTGCATACAACCTATGTAAAACGCACAGTTAATTAAGGATAGTCCATAATATTTTAGAAGGGTGGAAATGCATTGCATTTCTGCCCTTTCTTCTATACAATAAAAGCAGAATATCTTTGATGTCTGACATCAATGAGGGAGGCTGTAATGGGAAACTATCAATATTATTTATTCGATCTGGATGGTACGCTGACGGATTCAGGAGAAGGAATTATGAATTCAATCCGTCATGCTTTGCATAAATTTGGAATTACAGAGTATGAGGAAACGACACTGCGTAAGTTTATCGGACCACCGCTTGCAGAGTGCTTTCAGAAGTATTTTGATCTGTCACCGGAGGAAGCACGCAAGGGAATCGATTATTACCGGGAATATTATACTGACGGGGGAATGTTTGAAAATGAGGTCTATCATGGCGTAAAAGAGTTGTTAGAGGGCTTGAATGCGAAAGGAAAGACATTGATTGTTGCTACGTCAAAGCCTGAGTTATTTGCGGAGCAGATTCTGGAACATTTTGATCTGGCGAAGTATTTTGCCTGTATTGCCGGAGCGTCTATGGACGAGACCAGAGTGCATAAAGATGATGTGATTGCTTATGCATTGCAGAAGTATAAAGGAATTGATCATAAAAAAGCGGTGATGATCGGCGATCGTTCGCATGATATTATGGGCGGTAAAGCGAATGGCATGGATACGATCGGAGTGCTTTATGGATTTGGAAACCGGGAAGAATTAGAAGAAGCCGGAGCTGATATTATTGTGGAGACACCAGAAGAAATATTGAGATATTAAGGTATGTGAGGAGGGCTTTGCATGAAGGTCATTGATTTTAAGGATGCCAAATGCAGACATTGTTACAAATGTGTCCGTTATTGTGAGGTAAAGGCAATTTCAGTACAGAATGAACAGGCGCATATTATGGAGGATCACTGTATTCACTGTGGACAGTGCCTGGAAGTCTGTCCGCAGAATGCCAAGACATTTGCCAGCGATATGGAACGGGTGAAGGGATATCTTCAGAGAGGTGTGCGTACGGTGCTTTCACTTGCACCGTCATATCTCAGTGTACTTGACTTTGATCAGCCCGGACAGGTGGTAGATGCACTTATGAGGCTTGGGTTTGATGAAGTGCGGGAAACAGCAGAAGGTGCAGCATTAGTCACAGAAGAGTATCAAAAGCTACTTAAAAGTGGACAGATGACAAACATCATCTCTACTTGTTGTCCAAGTATTAATGATTTGATCGAGAAATATTATCCATCATTAGTCCCGATGATGGCTCCTGTTGTATCTCCGATGATTGCACATGGACGTCTGATTAAGCAGATGTATGGACCAGATGTGAAAGTCGTCTTTCTGGGACCTTGTATTGCTAAAAAAGCAGAAGCAGTTGGAGATGAGCGGGTAGAGGGAGCAATTAATGCCATTTTGACATTTGAAGAGGTTATCCGTTGGTGGAGAGAAGAAGGTATCAGGGTTAAGGAATGCGAAGACAAGCCGATGGGTAATCCGGATCCGGGGGTGAACCGGTTGTATCCAATAGGCGGAGGTGTGATTACCTCCGTGTTGACAGGAGAACCGGAAGATCATTATGAGAAATTTCATGCAGAGGGAATTAAGACATGTATGGAATTGCTGGATGAACTGACACGTGGAGAGGTAAAAGGCGGATTTTTTGAACTAAATGTATGTAAAGGTGGATGTGTAAAAGGACCGGCTGCTGAGCGGTGGAAGCGTTCTATGCTAAAAGCAAGGCTGGATCTGGAGCATCAGGTGAAATATACGGAAGAAGCTGTGCATATAGAACATGAGCCAATTCTTCTGGATAAGGTATTTGAAGATCGTTACATCCAGGATAATCAGCCAACAGAACGAGAGCTTACAGAAGTGCTTCGCGCTATGGGGAAATATACAAGACAGGATGAACTGAATTGCGGAGCGTGTGGATATGCTACCTGCAGAGCCAAAGCAGAAGCTGTATATCAGGGCAAGGCAGAGATCAGTATGTGTCTGCCACACGCAGTGGCACAGGCTGAATCCATGTCGAATCTGGTGATGGACGCGACACCGAACATGGTCTTGATTGTCGATCGGGATATGCATATAAGGGAATGTAATAAAAGAATGCTGGATAAGCTGGGAATTTCCCGAGAAGAGGCACTGGAGCGATATATTTTTGAATTTATTGAGGTTGAAGATATTGAACAGGTGCTGGAAGATAAAAAATCCATTTTAAGGAAACGAATTCAGTTAGAAACACTTGATGTTATTGCTAAAGAAACGATTGTGTATATAGAGTCGGTGGATTCGGCATTGGTTGTCTATCAGGATGTGAGCAAAGAGGAAAAGGCGAGAGAACAGCACATGAATCTGAAGATGGAGACGATTGATATCGCGCAGAAGGTCATTGATAAGCAGATGATGGTAGCACAGGAAATTGCCGGACTGCTGGGAGAGACTACAGCAGAGACCAAAGTGACGCTTTCTAAGTTGAGAGATTCGATTCTGGATGACGGAGAGGATTAAGATGAGTGTAAGTGTAGATATTTGCTGGAAAAGTTTTAACAAGAATCGTGAAGAATTGTGTGGAGATAAAGTCGAAGTACTGAAAACAGAAGATTCCAGTATTATTATTCTTGCAGATGGTATGGGAAGTGGAGTAAAAGCGAATATTCTTGCAACTCTGACGTCTAAGATCCTGGGAACTATGTTTCGGGAAGGGGCTGCAATTGATGCCTGTGTTGAGACAATTGCCCGTACACTGCCTATCTGTAAAGAACGGGAAGTAGCATATGCAACCTTTAGTATCCTGCAGATTTTTCGAGATGGAGAAGCCTATCTGGTAGAATATGATAATCCAAAATGCGTGTTTATACGCAACAAAGAAATAATAAACTATCCTTATCAGGAACGAGTGATTGAAGGAAAGAAGATTCGTGAGTATCGATTTCATGTAGAACTCAATGATTGTTTCGTACTGATGAGCGATGGGGCAATCTGGGCCGGCGAAGAAGAAACTATGAACTATAACTGGGAGTGGGATGATATGGCAGCTTATACGCTAAAATGTACGAACGAGACATTGTCGGCAGCAAGACTGGCAGCTATGCTCAGCCAGGTGTGTTACGACCTGTATGGACAGAAGCCGGGAGATGATACAACCGTTGCAGTAACCAGAGTTATCCGCAGACAGGTGGTCAATATCTTCACAGGTCCACCGTCCAGAAAGGAAGATGATGAGCGGGTTGTACATGATTTTATGAAGCAGGAAGGCAAGAAAGTTATTTGTGGCGGTACCAGTGCCAATGTGGCATCTCGTGTATTAAAACGGGAGATCGTAACGCTGGTCAAGCATGCAGATCCAAAGATTCCGCCAATGGCAACAATGGAAGGTCTGGATCTGGTAACGGAAGGCGTATTGACCATCGGAAGTGCGCTGGATCTCCTGCACCGCTATGAAAATGATGATTTTAATGAAGCATTTTTTGATGCACTGGATGCAGAGAACGGTGCAGCCAAACTTGCAAGGCTGTTGATCGAAGAGTGTACGGATCTGAATCTTTTTGTAGGAAGAGCATTGAATCCTGCACACCAGAATTCCAATCTGCCATTCGATCTCAGTGTGCGTATGAATCTGGTAGAACAGCTGAAGGATTGTGCAGAGCGGATGGGTAAACATGTGACAGTGAAGTATTATTAGACTGTATTGAAAAAGAATTATTAAAAGTAGTAAAATGGCAGGTGATATTATGAAGGTCGAAGAAGTTATAAGTGAGGTTGCAAAACTTTGCAGAAACTTTCATGCTAAAGAAGTGATTTTATATGGATCAAGAGCAAAAGGGACTGCGAGAGAGCGAAGTGATATAGATATCGCGGTCACGGGAGTAAAGAATTTTGATATACTTGAGGAAAAGATAGAAGAATTGCCGACATTGTATAGTGTTGATTTGTTGAATATGGATACTTGTAGAAATGATTTGTTAAAGGAGGATATCAGACAGTATGGACGAGAAATTTAACAGACGTTTTGTATCTTTTACTAAATCCCTGGATGCATTGGCAGAAGCCAGGGAAAGAGACCTTTCAGACTCTTTTGTGCTGAGCGGGACCAGTGCTAAATTCAGTATAACATTTGATCTGGCATGGAAAGTAATGAAAGATATATTAATACATTGATTTATTCTATGATTTCAAAAATGTGGTAAATGAATTAATGTTATAAAATAGAGGGAATGAGTATGATAGCTTTTGGTTATGAAAAAGATAATGATGAAGAAAAACTGATGAAATTGAGTGAAACTACGTTACAATGCAACAACGAAGAACTGGATAGAATTATAGATTTTCTAAATCGGATTAAGAATACAAATTATGAAGCAGGAGATCATTATCACTACAGAGATCTTAATAAGAAGTGGACTTCAGAAGAATCGGATTTTATTATTTTTTTAGAAGAAGATGTAGAAAGTTCGAGATAAACATATTTAATAGTAGATATGTTATATTTGACATTTTACTCTGACTTTGCTAAAATACTCACC
>ERZ894223.2079-NODE-2079-length-10679-cov-5.484469_pt1 | contig 10679 bp, 13 predicted proteins | sample MGYA00380293_ERZ894223 | MGnify/ENA primary metagenome ERZ894223 (study PRJEB32331, sample SAMN06328445) | human gut metagenome | biome: human gut microbiome; feature: stool | host: Homo sapiens | collected 2014-11-05 ...
GTATTGATATATGCCTCTGTCTCATAGTTAATTTCCGGAGTAATCGGATTACTTGGAAGATCTGGTTCAGCAAACAGCTGTAAATCCATATATTTCATAGTACCACCCTTTCTTAACAATATATCTTACAGTTCAAGATGCAGGAGTAATGATATGCTCCGTCTTCATCTCTCCCTATTTTACTTGGTTCCTTTGCTACTGTTGTATCTAACCAGGAGAATGTCTTTCCTTGCGGATACTTCTTTAATCCCTGCAGATATCCGGCAATCTCACACAGTTGTTCCAGGCAGCGTTTCTGATCTGCGTGTCGGCACAGAAATAATACCGGAATCATCTTGACTTCCTGCTTGTTGTAGCTTGTCGATTCCGTGAATCCTTCACCCAGTTCAGCATATATGCCTCCATCTGCCGGAAGTTCCTCCAGGGAAATTTCTGCGTCAAGACTGCAGTTCTTTTCTGCTGTATCTGCAATTAGTTCTAATAATTCTGTCAGCATCACCTAAGCCTCCTCTTCAACGCTACTTGATATACCTGCTTCCATTCAGCACCGTATACTTCTCTGGCGTACTTCGCCCATTCCTCGTGCGCAAGGGCAGAGGTAAATGAGATTTTTTTCGGCCCATATCGTCTTTCTGTTGGATTGCCATACATCACATCTCCGTTCCAGAGATATTGAGCATACGGTGTGTTCCAACGCATGGTATATTTACCATCCACTGCCTTTGTATCACTACCAGACAAACCGTTGCTCTCTAATGTTCCCTGATCATGAGGTACATGCTTGGATGCATCCTGCAGTGCCTGATTCCCCATATCTGTCAGCGCATCATTACTTGCTGCCTTAATCATTGCCACTGCTCGTGATGTATGTAGCGTAACACGAGTGTTAATTTTTGCCATATCTCACCATCCCTATTTCATAATGATGTAGCTTCGAGTTATCATACAGAGGCTCTACCGTCTTAATCTGATGCTTCTGTCCGTTAAAATCAATAATCTGATCAACCTCAAAAGAAACATCAGAAGGCCTACTGTTGCGACAGTCATAAAAAAGCGTAGCAGCCAACTGTACCTCTGCGTTATTCTTATCGCGAATAATCTGCTTGGAAGGCTCTATTCTGATATTGGATAATGTCTGTCCGGTATCCAACTTCTCGCTTCCCCATTTATCTGTACTGATTTTCTTATACAGCGTAACTGTATGGATCAACAATTTCTTTGAAATCGGCTTCATCAATATCTACCTCCCCGATAAGTCAACCCAGTTGGCCAGAGTATTCTCTCCGCTCTTGGCGAAAATATCGACTGTTCCGTTGATCCGGAACCGGAAGATGCTCCAGAGTACGAAAATTTGCCAAGCGTTGCTCCTGACATTCCATTCCCCATATCCATCTCAGCGCCACCGTTAGCGTCCAGATATTCTATCTGCGCGCACACAGCATTCTTCACAAGCTTCTGCGTGTTTTCCGGCATCATAGCAAAGCCTTCCTCCGTAAGCCTGTACAATGTCATCTCTTCGATGATTTCTCCAGCGCGTTGGCACAAAGCCGGGAAGTCGGTATCATCTACCGGCTCCCCCCTGAACATATCATGGTAATATACCTCATCTACATACATTCGGCTCAGCTCCTTACACCTCTGTCCTCTTAACATACACAGTCTGTGGCTTAGAAATCTTCATACCAAAGATTTTACGTCCCTGCACAGCAGAGGCACCGATATATTTACCGGATCCGGCAAGATCCTGAGAATGAACTTCAACGACCCATTCCTGCACGCGATGACACCAATTTGGATGTCCTGCAATGAACTCAGTTGTGGTTTTCTTAGAAGTTGCAATCTCCGTATTTTCAAACATCGTATTTCCTGATTCAAATACCGCAAATCCCGCAACTGATCCAACTGCTCCGGCGTTTTTAAGCTGCTGTGAAAGATCTCCCTGACGGATAAAATGATCATCCATCATCAGCGTTGCCATGAACTCCGGAGAACAAATCAGCCAACGTCCCTCTGTCGGAACTCCAGTTCTTCCAAGATAGGTCTTAGCATCCAAAATATTCTTATATGCTGTTGAGTCGGTGCTTGCCGTTTTAGTTGCGCACACTTTGATTCCGGAAGTAGTTTCCAGTAGATTAATCGATTTCTTGTCCATATCAAGCGCAAGCGAATAACCGGCGGAATCAAGCCGATCAGCAACCAGATTATCTGGAACAGATACAGCGTCATATCCATCAATCAGCTCATTAACCGCCATATCCTGGTTAATATCCAGATCCATGTAAGTTGTGGAACCTGTCTCCAAGTCAACACCTGTAGCCTTGTTATACGCTTTTACAGTTACTTCGGTATCTCTAACTGGAATCTTGACTTTTCCAGCCTTTGGATTTCCTTCATAGTTTGTGTTGAAAATATAATTATCTCTTGTAACAAGAGTCTGTCTGAGCTTTTTGTCCACGAGAGAGGACCAGCGTTCTTGGTGCGCGTGCGCAAAAAGCTGTAAATACATCAAATACTTCATAACTTATCACTCCTTAATCATTTTTTAATCCTGGGTTTCTTGCATAAAATGCAGCCTCCACGCCTGATGTCTTCTGTCTGCGTCCATTCTGTCTCTGCCCCCAGGACTTACTTTTTGTTTCTTCTTCATCATCTTCCTCTTTGGAAGACTCCTTAAACTGTGGGTATTTTTTTAACACCTCATCAATAGCGTCCTCGATGTCCATATCCTCGTTTTTAGCCATGTGCACTCTGGCCAGCGCAAGAACATCGTCCACACAAGACTTGTCCACATCATGTTCTAAACATGTCCATTTCATCTCCATTTCATCTGCCTTGGCAGCCTTATCACGGAGCTCCTGCGTCTCGGCATCGTCATCCTTGTTGCTATCCTCTCCGGTTTTAACCTTGCCGTTCGGTTTCTTTCCATCTTTCTTCTGCTGTTCTCTCTGCCATTTTCTCTTTTCTCTGGCAAGACGTTTCTTGACAGCATCATCTACGTCCTTCTGGGAGAATTTCTTTTCATTCTCTTCCGGCTCATCATCATCGCTGTCGTCGTCATCGTCTCCTGGATCATCGTCATCATCCTTTCCACCTTCGTCTCCCAGATCGTCGTCTCCTCCGTCTCCGGCAAAAAGCTGCAGGTTCATTGTCCAGTATCTTTCTTTCATGTTCATGTTCTTCATGATTATCCTCCATTTCTCCGTTTAACGCCCGTCGGCGACCGTAACCTGTACGTAATCAGTACCGTAAGTGCATTGAATGTCACTCGCAGCAATAAAAAAAGAATCTACCAGAAGGCAACCCCTTTCTGATAAATCCTTATATTCTATATCAACGTGCCCGTCATCAATACGATAAGCGATCTCGTCATTCGTAAGTGATTTGAGTGAATGTACAAGTCCCTGTGTTAGCACTGACACAGCTGCACAAATGATATCATTTCCGATTTTTGCATATTCAGCATGGCCATCTACCGTCAGACCAGTTGTAGTAATGTGTACTGCAATCAAATAGCACCACCTCCTAAATGCATATAAAAATACCACCAACCATTTTGATATTTAACCTGTCTACTTGACAGGGGCATATCACATTTCTGATCAGTGGCATTAATCTTCAACTATTCTCGCTTTTCCATTTTTCAAATCTACTTCGACGGCCAATATCCTATCCGGGAAATTATCTTCATTCACCGTAATTCCTTTACTGGTATCGATTACCGGCGCCGAATTGATTTCTTTATGATATTTATCAAAATCAATTATCATTTTCCCATTCTTTTTTTCCCACATGATTCCGATATAATTCTTATATTTCTCAACATAAGAACGCCCATATTTCTCAATCAGTATCTGGCCAGCTATATTTGTTGCTTTTTTCTCGCTTATCATAATCTACTACTCCTAATATCTCATTAATCCAATCCTGAGTACTTGCAGTAAACTCTTTTGTATTACCTTTCAAATCTATTATAGTGCTTTTTTCCTGCCAAGTAAATAACTTTAACGTCTCTCGATCTTCTGGCGATACAGTTATTTTCGTCATAGTTGGATGAGAATGGGCCGTCCATTCATACTGGTTACTTTTTATAACTTCCCACGCATCATGCGGAATATGCCATGATTTCGAAGTTCCATGTATAAGAATCTTGGATGATTTTCCTGTGAAAACTGCAAATTCATGTCCAGTAGAAGCTGTCAGTGCCGCCAAATCCTTCACGCTCACCTGTTTCTTTCTTAGCTTAGTCCAATTGCCAACTTCTGGCACTTGTTCAAGAAGCTTTTTCTGCTCTCTTCTTAACGTCACTTTCCCATCTTTCAAGGATTGCAAATACTCGCGATATTGGCTCTGCTCAGAAGCAATCCTGATACTATGTTTATTTGCCGCCACAGCCTTTGCAGATACCGTTTTATCAAATCCAATAATCTGCTCCCTGTCTCTTCTTCGATGAAGCTGACTGTTTTTATCAACATAGTCTTTCAGTTGCGCTTCTTTACTTTTCAGCTTAACCGCTGCTTCCTCGAATCCATCCTGATCTCCGGCAATATCCAGCATCATGCACTCTCGCTTCTGCTTCCGAATGTCCCGTTCCAAAGCTCTCTGTACCTGCGTCTGCTTATACAATTTATCATTTGCGTCCATATCTTCCGTCGGGAAATACCGTTGCACCTTCACGCCTGGAATAAACGGCCACTTGTGATGTCTGCAGTTAATACCAAGAATACCGTCCGGTTCTCCATAGCTGGAAGATTTCCAAGGATAGTAACGAATCTTCTTACCATGCAAATCTTCCGTGTAACCACTCCCGTTATTCAGATCAAATATCTTGCCCTGGTCTTTCGCACATTTGGGACGTGCACCAGAATGACTATCGATCTGTATCAGGTTACATCCAGCATCTCGTATTCTAGCATCCTGCACCTCTTCAGCTGTGCTTCTGGCCGTATTTCTCATAGCCATATTTACATAGGCTTCTGGCGTCCATTCTCGCCCTCGCTTATCCACAAATGCCGGGATGCCCTTGTCATTCAGCTGTCTGATACATCGTCTGACTGCCTGTTGTCGTGCCTCAATACCACTCACCACGCCTCCAGCGCCGCTATTCAGAATGTTCCATGCTTCGCGTGCTATATTCTGTACAAGACCTCTGTACTTCTCCGATGCCTTATACAACATATTGGTGTTGCACATATTCAGTGTATCTTTTGCCTGCTTGCGGAAGCCATTAACTGCACGCTTCACATTCTTGCTTTTATCAGCAGATACCGCTTCGCCAGCTAATCCACACCTTGCCATGTAGCGGAGTCCGGGCTCCATATTGTTGATAGCGTCCTGTGCTGCGTCGTTCAGCATTCTTTCGGCTGCGGTCTGGCTTAATCCGGACATCTTGGCAATCAACCGGATATTTTCCTGATTGAGTTTTCCAATCTCCGCAAGCTTCTGCAGAAGCCACCAGTCTGTATCAATGGGCTGCTCCCATCCCTGCAGGTGCCTGGCTATGTTCTGTAATATCTGCGCTTCCAGATCAATATAGATGCCATCCACGGATTCTGCAAGCTGTTGATTCTCCAGTATATTCACAAACTACCACCTACTTCTTATCGCCCGGATCAGACGTTTTGCCACTCTTAGAATCATCGGAGTCTTGATCCTCCTTGTCTTCTTTTTCTTTGGTCGAATTATCCTCCTCGTCCGGTTCAACGTCATCTCCTCCTGTCCAGTCAATATCCTGTCCGGTGATTTGATTATCTTCCCGGATACGTTCAAGTTCTTTTAATGCCTCTTTTTCAGAGTATTTATTGATTTCCATGATTGCCTTAAGCTTTGACCGAAGCCCCGCTCCTACAAGTTTAATATTCTTATCGATAACAGCATTGCTGTCTTCAACAATAGAATCATCAAAATCAACCGTAGCTTCAATAGCTTTGCCAATGTCAAGGAATGATACTGCACGAACCATATTGACAACAGCAGGATCTATCACAATGCAATGTTTCTGTCGATTTTGATAGAGATCCGACTTATCAGAGATTACTTCTGTCGCCGTCTTCACTCCGCCAGAGTCATATTTGTATCTGCCCGCACCCATGCCAACCTTAAGGCTCAACAGATCTAATGCCTTCTGGATACCAAGCTCATGCTCTTGTGCCCGAATCGTCATATCAACCTCTGTCAGCCGATTGTTTCCGCTCTTATCTTCCGGAAGCAGGTAATACACGGTATCGTTCGGGTCGAATATCGGCGCTGATACGCCGTCGTCCTGCATTATACGTTTTGCCTGGCTGATTGGAACCATGATTCGTTTGCGTCCTAAAACGAACTCATTCATGTAGCTGTCGTAAGTAAGATCGCAACCTTTTACCTCGTCAATTCCGTTGCCATACACAGATATTCCAAGCGGACTATCCAAATCTATATTGTTGCAAATATTCGGCGTGACAATCTGGAATAACGGTTCCACACTTTTTGTTGCCACCAGCGCCTCAATGTCCTCTGGAATTTTTATCTCTTTCCCGCTCTCAACATCAACATACACGTTTTCGATGTAATATTGATCGCTGTTTTCTCCATTTTCTTTTTTACCAAAACGATGAATTTGCAGATAGATGGCTTTTTCTCCGGATATCGTCCTCTGCGTACCGAATGCACATTCCGTTATATCCCCGTTATCCCAAGATAATGGATAAATCATATCGGCACGAATATAATCTATAATTACCTGCTTATCCGCATCCAGATACTCCACGAAAGCTCCCGTGCCAAGCGCAAATGCCTTTTCAATAAGCTGATTGCCCTGCTTTTGGAAATTATTGTCTTTCAAAATTTCTGCCAGACGTTCGTTATAGTCTCCGGCATTAATAGTTACCCGCTCATTCAGCAGCAGATTCGCCCAGTCCTCACAGACCGTCTTTGCCATTCCAAGCTTGTAACGCTCTTGGTTTGTCGTGACTATTCCGTTATACAGCTTGTAGTGATGGAACTTCGCCACATCGTTCTGATACCACTCCAGCCATTCATCAATATGCTCGTATGTCTCATCTGACACTGCGCGATATCCCTGTTGTACCAGATACTCTTTTACTTTCTTATATGTGCTATCACTCACATTTCCACCTCCTATGCTGCAATATACATGATGTCGTCCTGTATACTCTCTGTGCTGTATTCCGTACTGTCCAGGCTATCGACGTTCATCTCGCCATCATCCAGCCGGACGTCCATGTTCTTTTTCTTCTCGTCATATACCGCCTCTTCAAACGCTGCAATGATATGTGTACAATGCTTCATAATCTTCCATCTGTGCTGTGCTATCAGACTGTTGTAGAATGCTATCCGATCATTGATTGAACCTTTAATTGCATTCTTAATGTCGATTGCAACATGTTCCTGGATGCACGCCATCTCCAATCCAGATATAAGCGTCTGCTCTGCGCTATCGCAATAAGCTTCATATACCTTATACTTTGACTGTGCCCGCCGGACAAAATCAATGAAATCATCCTGTAGCTGCTTCGGATTAATACGCTTCTTGCAGTAATACTCATTCAACACAACCACCTGCTTGAACCCCTTCGTGAATCCTGTCAGGGTAAAAGAATGAGCCGACTTCGTTCCTCCGAAATCGACTCCGATTGTTGCGTATACTATTTCATGCTTTAATCGATCATGGTCATCTTTTTCCAGTAACCATGAACTACTGATAATATAATCCTCCGTGTGATCTGCAAACTGCTGGTAGATAAGTCCATCTGCCGCCACCCACTGGCCAAGAATGAAACGCTTATAAAATACGCTGCCATGTGGCCATGCCCTACGATATCGTTCCAATACCTTTGGCGACAACGTAAGATTGTCTGTCATTGCAAAATGCAGATGGTATACCTTCTTCTCTTTTGCCAGAAGAATGTACTCTTCCCGGATGTAATGATGCGGTCCTGCCGGATTGCAGTTCATCCAGATCTTAGCGCCTTCCACGGAACAACGTCCGATTGCCTGATCTACAAAGCTCTTCGGGAACAGTGCCGCCTCATCAAGATAAGCTCCTGCTGCAGTAAGTCCCTGCAGAGCATCTTGTGCTGCTTCTGTATTGGCTCCATACAAGTAATAGGTATTCGTGCCAATCTCAATCCTTGCATCCGTTCCGGAGCGCACGTAATTGTATGGCCAACCCCATGCTTCAAGAATCTGTAGCATAGGTCGAATTACATTCTTTTTGAGTGCTCCCATCGTTTTCCCAGCCAGAATAAATGACTGGCCAGAATGTATCTCCTGGGACCACGTAAGATATCCTATGATGCAGGCTATAGTTTTACCTGATCGGATAGCCCCATCCGCAATTACAAAATCGCATTGCGAACTCATCAACGGTGGTCTCCACCAATGCATCAGCTTCTGCTGCTGAGTAGAAAATGGTGAAAACTTAAACTTCGCCGGCTTCTTCTGTACCTTCGGCATCTTCCTCGTCCTCCTCTTCATCAGCGAATAGATTATCTAAATCTTCCTGCGTCGGTTTCATAGCTTTCAGGAAATCACGGATATTCTCGTCCTGATTATCCGTATCACCAATTTCCTGATCTCTGGCTCTTTTGGCTCTATCTGTCCGAATCTTCTGTTCTTCCAGATCAGCCTCAGACATCTCTGTCTGTCCAACTGTCTTCATAATGGCTTGATACGCTTTCACGTCTCCTAGTGACGCCTGCTGAATCATCGCCATTGCTATAATTTCCTCATAGGTGCTCTCGCCACCATCTGACCGTAATATATCTGATAAACCCTCAACTTCCACCTGCATCGTCAAGAGCCTGTTCATCGTATCTCTGAGAGCCGCTTTCCTGCGTCTGGTCTCACCGGATTTAATCCCGCCTTTTCTCCCGTATTCTCGAGCTTCGCTCGGGCTTAAACGTATTAAGTTCTCTTCATTCGCCACTTCACCACCTTCAATTCTGGTCTATTTTGCATTAGAAAAGACACCCCGGAGGGTGCCCTTGTCTGCTTGCTTATTATGTTTTGATCACAATTCTAATAATCCTGTAGTATTTGCCAGAGTATCTATACATTCATCTCTGCTCTTTTTCCCTAATAAATATTGCTCAAACAATTTTAACAATGTTATTGTTTCAACAATTAAACTACCATTTCTTTCTGCCAATTTTATTACCTCATTATTTACACCTTCTCTTGCAGAAATTGGTTTGTTTCTCTGGTGATTAATAATCAACAATGCTATTATATTCTTACTTTCCTCATCATTATCATCCAAGTGCTCTTGTACATGAACATCTAACTGTGATACATTCGCTTTCTTTACATTAGGAGTCACTCCTTTAATCTCTCCTATAAACACTTTATCATTTATCATAAATTTAAAGTCTTCTTTTTTCTTGTCAGTGAATTCAGATAAATCACATCCTAACATTTTTTCTAATATTTCGAATATAACTTCCACCAACTCGTCTCCGCTGGTATAAAGAACGGATTTGTATCTTTTGTTCTGGTTAATAACTTTCATAGCATTTGAAATGTTTTCATTTGCTGTTTCTATTACCTCAGTATTCTCTTGAATAATTTCCAACTGATTATCATCATCAAACATATTTATCCCTTCCATCCATTCAGGAGCCTTTGATTTTTCTTTAATCAGACCAATTAATGACAGGAAATCTTGTACCTCATTACAATTCCTGATATTTAACGTAGAGATTATCTTTCCTTCAACTTCCACTGTTGTAGGCTTATTGCTTTTTTCTGACTTCGTCAATGCATACTCTGTATTTTCGTCAAAATGAAATGAAGCCGATATTCTATTGTTGCCGACTATAGTTGTTGTATTTTCATACACTATATTTAATCTCGAAAGCGGCTGAAATACATGACCTAAAACACTTTTAAATGTCCCCAGTGTATCCTTAAATTCTAGAAATTTATACTGTCTTCCACCGGTTCGCCACGCATCATATATAAAATTACCGTTTTGCGGTAATAGAACAACTATATTCGCGCGCTTACTACTTTCAATCATTTTGGACAAACTATTCAGATCAGCTATTGTATTAATAGAAATCGGACTTGTTTCGCGTGTTATCCACATATCATCATCTTGTAAGCTTATTATATTTGTTTCAAATGAATCTAGCGCTTCAGCATCATGAATTTTATGTAGCTTAATACCTTCTCCTCGCAGTTTTTCTTCATTTCCACTATATGTTAATATTTGTATCATTTAACATTTCCTCCCATACCTAAAACCTACTTCCATAATACTCCATATTTCGGTAATAGACAACGAAAAGACAGCCCTGTTTACACCAGGCTGTCCTCTCAGGTACGGGATTGAGCCGCCGGATTTCTGCCAGTGGCTCTAGTATTATTATAAATGTGCGTTCTGTGCTTTTTGTGCGTTTTTCAAAAAATCATCAATTTTTCTACTCACACGACTGCGATCCAGATGAATCTTCTTCGCCACATCCCTCTGCGTCACGCTCTTTCGCCCATCAATGTAATAGATCCGGAAGATTCTCCTGGTCACACTGTCCGTGATCCCGCTCACAAAATCCTCAATCTCTTTGCATTCTGCTTCCAGCTTATTCTTACGTCTGAGGTCTCTGTCCTGCAGCCGGCTGTATTTCTCATAATCAAATCCCGTCACGCTCTGGGGCATCGGATATCCCTTACTGTAATCA
>ERZ894223.2080-NODE-2080-length-10636-cov-4.300066_pt1 | contig 10636 bp, 9 predicted proteins | sample MGYA00380293_ERZ894223 | MGnify/ENA primary metagenome ERZ894223 (study PRJEB32331, sample SAMN06328445) | human gut metagenome | biome: human gut microbiome; feature: stool | host: Homo sapiens | collected 2014-11-05 ...
TTCTGGAACTGGATGGAGTGGATTTGAAGTTTGATGACAGAGCACTGGAAGCGATTGCGGAGACGACTCTGAAACGTCGTACCGGAGCAAGAGGACTCCGTGCAATTATGGAGAATGTCATGATGGATACGATGTATAAGGCACCGTCGGAGAAAGCTCTTAAGACATGCCGTATTACCGAAGATGTGGTCAATGGTACAGCCGATCCAATCTATGAATATGACACATTGAATACTGAAAGTGCATAAATGTGCTGAATCAGGGGCGGGGCAGAATATAACTCCGCCCCTTTCATAATAAATACCGATGAGTAGACAGGAGTGACAGAAATGAACGAAATCAGTATGCCTGTAGTTGCATTGAGAGGACTTACCATTCTCCCGGAGATGGTAGTTCATTTTGATGTGAGCAGAGAGTGCTCAATCAATGCTGTCAATGCGGCTATGGAAGAGGAGGGGCAGAAACTCTTTCTGACGGCGCAGAAAGACCCCGAGATAGATATGCCGGAAGCGGAAGATCTTCATAAGATCGGATGTGTGGCAGTGATTAAGCAGATCATTAAATTGCCGAAGAATATCCTGCGTGTACTGGTTGCAGGAGAATGCCGCGCAGAGTTTACAGAGTTTGAAATGACCGACCCATATTACCGGGCTATCATCTGTGAACTGCCGGATGAAAACCAGCTGAGTGATCTGGTGGCTGTTCAGGCTGATAATCCGAAGATTCAGGGGATGTGCAGAAGTCTGCAGGAATTATATAATAATTTTATTATGTGGCATCCGAAGTATCCGCGGGATATGGTAAAGCAGATCAGTGAATACCGAGATCTTCATAAGCTGGTAGATGCTGTTGCTGCCAATGTGCCACTGCATTATACCGATCTGCAGGATATTCTGGAAGAGCGGGATCTGATGGAACGATATGATCTGTTGTCTTATAAGCTGGTTCATGAGATTCAGGTTATGAATATTAAAGAAGAGATCCAGAATAAGGTAAAAGAACGTGTTGACAAACATCAGCGGGATTATATTTTAAGAGAGCAGTTAAAGTTAATCAGGGAAGAACTTGGTGAGGAGAGTACGGTATCAGACGCAGATGAATTCAAGGAAAAGGCTGAGAAACTGAATGCGCCGGAGGAAGTAAAAGAAAAGCTTCTGAAAGAAATCTCCAGATTCAGAAGTTCTATGAACAGCCCGGCGGAAAATGGTGTGATCCGCACATATATTGAGACAATGCTGGAAATGCCCTGGGATACCATGTCTGAGGATTGCCATGACATTGTAAGGGCACGGGAGATTCTTGACAGGGATCATTACGGTCTGGAACAGGTAAAAGAGCGTGTGCTGGAATTTCTTGCAGTCCGTGCGCTTGCAGAAAAGGGCAACAGCCCGATTTTGTGTCTGGTAGGACCTCCGGGAACAGGTAAGACATCCATTGCCAGATCCCTGGCTACGGCACTGGATAAAAAATACGTACGCATTTCACTGGGCGGTGTCCGAGATGAGGCAGAGATCCGTGGACATCGTAAGACTTATGTGGGCGCGATGCCGGGACGTATTGCAAATGGATTGAAGACAGCCGGCGTGAAGAATCCACTGATGCTTTTGGATGAGATTGATAAGGTCAGCAATGATTATAAGGGAGATACATTCTCTGCGCTTCTGGAAGTTCTGGACAGTGAGCAGAATAATAAGTTCCGGGATCATTATCTGGAAGTGCCGTTAGATTTGTCTGAGGTATTCTTTGTAACAACAGCGAATACGCTTCAGACAATTCCGGGACCGCTGCTGGATCGTATGGAAGTGATAGAGATCAGCAGCTATACGGATAATGAGAAAGTACATATTGCTGTAGAACATCTGATTCCAAAGCAGCTTAAGAAGCATGGTATCAAGCCGGAGCAGCTCACCATAAGCAAAGGAGCTGTCGAAAAGATAGTTAGAAATTATACCAGAGAAGCAGGTGTGCGTCAGTTGGAGCGTAAGATCGGTGAAATCTGCAGAAAGTCAGCCCGTGAGATCCTGGAAGATAAAAAGAACCGCATCCGTGTGACAGAGATTAACCTGCATAAATATCTTGGAAAAGAGAAATACCAGTATCAAATGGCCAATGAGACCGATGAAGTGGGAATTGTCCGTGGACTTGCATGGACCAGTGTTGGTGGTGTCACTCTCCAGATCGAAGTAAATGTAATGCCTGGAAAGGGACAGATCATTCTGACCGGTAAACTGGGGGATGTGATGAAAGAATCTGCCCGCATCGGCATCAGTTATATCCGTTCTATCGGAGCGAGGTATGGGCTGGAAGAAGATTATTTTGAAAAGAACGATATTCATATCCATATTCCGGAAGGTGCAGTGCCAAAAGACGGACCGTCTGCGGGAATTACCATGGCAACGGCAATCCTGTCAGCTGTTACGGGACGTAAGGTACATGCTGATGTTGCTATGACCGGGGAGATTACACTGCGTGGAAGAGTGCTGCCGATCGGCGGAGTTAAAGAGAAGCTTCTGGCAGCTAAGAATGCAGGTATTCAGAAAGTTCTTGTGCCTGTAGAGAATGAAAGAGATGTAAAGGAATTGTCAACAGAGATAACCAGGGGGCTTGAGATAGTACCGGTATCCAGAATGGAAGAGGTACTTGAACATGCACTCGTGAAAGGAGAGACCGAATGATTATTCGAAGCCTGGAACTGGAAACCGTATGCGGTATCACCAGTACACTGCCGGAGAACACATTACCGGAGATCGCATTTGCGGGGAAATCAAATGTAGGAAAATCATCATTGATCAATGGACTTATGAATCGCAGATCATTTGCCCGTACATCGGCAACGCCTGGTAAGACGCAGACCATTAATTTTTATAATATTAATCAGGAATTATATCTGGTTGACCTGCCGGGATACGGATATGCCAAGGTATCAGAGCAGGAAAAGAAGAAATGGGGACAGATGATCGAGCGTTATCTGCATCAGTCGAAGCAGTTGCGTGCTGTGTTTTTGCTGATTGATATCCGTCATGCACCATCAGCCAATGATAAAATGATGTATGACTGGATCCTGTCTCAGGGGTATCAGCCAATCATCATTGCGACGAAGCTTGATAAATTGAAACGAAGTCAGGTACAGAAACAGGTCAAGGTAGTCAGACAGGGACTGGGCTTAAGCAAAGACAGTATTCTGATCCCGTTTTCAGCAGTGACCAAACAGGGACGGGATGAGATCTGGGATCTGGCAGAAGAGATTTGTGGATTGAAAGAGCTGGCAGAAAGCGAAGAATAGAGTCACAGGAGGCAGAAATATGGGTGTGAAAGAGGAGCTTGGTGATACCAGACCTTACTGGAAAGTTCTGGTCAGCCTGGTATTCAGTCTAACGGCAACTGTATTATTTATATATGTGGGAATCAAAGCAATCTTTTATTTTATGCCGTTTGTAATCGGATGGATCCTGTCAGTGATCGCAGGCCCGCTGGTGACATTTCTGGAAAAGAAATTAAAGATTATGAAACGGTTGGGTTCGGCGATTACCATTATTTTGGTACTTGCGTTGTGTATCGGTCTGATCTATCTGATCATCAGCCAGATATGGGAAGAAATTTCGGTATTAATTCGTAATTTTCCAAGTATGTATCATGATCTGGAGCGTGGACTGAACCAGATCGGAACACAGGGGAATACGCTTTTTGAACGTTTCCCTGAACAGATACAGAACAGTTGGGCAACGTTGATGAATAATCTGGATGATACTGCATCCTCACTAATTGGACGTATCGGAGAGCCAACTATCGAAGTGGCAGGAAATGTGGCAAAGCGGATTCCATCCGTGCTGATCGGAACAATCGTAGCCTTTGTATCTGCATACTTCTTTATTGCAGATAAAGAAAATCTGGGAGAATGGGTGAAAAAAGTAGTGCCAAAGTCCATTACCAGCAGATTGCTTCTGGTAGGCGAGAACCTGAAATATGCCATGGGTGGATATTTTAAAGCACAATTCAAGATTATGGGCGTCGTATTTGCAATTCTACTTGCTGGTTTTACACTGATGCAGATTCGTTTTTCGATACTGTTGGCGATTGCCATTGCATTTCTGGATTTCTTACCGTTTTTCGGAACAGGAACTGCATTGTTTCCTTGGGCAATCTATAAATTTCTGGTAGGGGATTATAAGATGGTGGCTGCGCTGGTAATTTTGTATGGTGTTACGCAATTAGTACGACAACTGATTCAGCCGAAGCTGGTAGGAGATTCCATGGGATTGAATCCGTTGTATACACTTTTTTTACTTTATCTTGGATATCGGGTCGGAAGCATATTGGGAATGATCTTTGCAGTGCCAGTCGGTCTGATTCTGTTGAACTTGTATCAGGCAGGAGCGTTTGATTATATTCTGGATGATGTGAAGATCCTGGCAGAAGGAATATTGAGTCTGAGAGAATAAATATAAGAATTAAGAAAGGTTACTTTATTAGCGGTGAGGCGATAAAGTAACCTTTTTTATACAATTGCAATTTCACGCAATTCCAAGAATGGCTAATCCCAATTTCATCACGCCTGCCAGAAGCATGACCCAGATAGGATTTAGTTTGTATTTCTGAAGAAGAATCAGGCAGATGACAAAAATACCTACCAGATACCAGTTGGTAGTCGCGAGCTGAACAGTACCCTGACTGCTCCAGAACGCAGTGGTAAGGATTGTAATACCTGCGGATGCAATCATAGCTACGACAGCCGGACGCAGGGAAGTAAGGATCTGCTGCATGGCAGAGAGATTACGATACTTCATATAGAGCCAGGCAAGAAGCGTCACGATGATGCAGGACGGAGTAATGCATCCTAATGTGGCTACAAATGCACCGAAAAGTCCGGCTATCTTGATACCGACGAAAGTAGCACTATTGATTGCAATGGGGCCCGGCGTCATCTGTGAAATGGTAATCAGATCAGTCAATTCACTAGTACTCAGCCATCCATGAGCGGTAACAACCTGCCCCTGGATCAGTGGGAGAGCAGCATAGCCGCCACCAAAGCTGAATAGTCCAATTTTCAGGAAGCTTAAAAACAGCTGAAGGTAGATCATATTCGCTTCCTCCTTCCTGCCATAAGAGCTCGGCAGACCCCAATCAGAATGCAGACCAGAATGATGTAGATTACATTAATCTGGAATACACAGTCTGCAATAAATGCAGCAATCATGATCAGTACGGCGCCTGTATTTTTGCCTTTGATGATGCCGGACACCATGTCCCAGGCAACCGAGGCAATGACGGCACCGACACCTGCCTGCATACCTTCCAGCATCTGACTGACAATAAAATTATCTCGGAAAGCATTATAAAAAAATGAGATAACTGAGATGATTACAAATGGTGGAATCACGGTCGCAAGAATTGTAATGCCGATACCCAGGATGTTGGCTAACCGATAGCCTACAACAATCGCACCATTGATTGCAATAGGACCAGGAGCAGACTGGGCAATAGCGACAAAATCCAGCATTTCATTTTCATCGATCCAGTGGTAATCATCAACAAATTTTTTCTTCATTAAGGAAACAATGACATATCCTCCACCGAATGTAAATGCACTGATATATAGTGTTGACAGGAACAGGCGGAAGAGCATATTATGATTATTTTTCAGTTTGTCTTTCATAAGAAGCCTCTTTTGTTCAGAAATATTTCCAGCACAACAATTATAACATTTTCCCTTGAAAAGGAAAGCACACATGGATAAAATTGTAGTAATGGGATTTTTTTAGATTGAATTTTCAAATTAGGAGGAGAAGTTATGTGTACAGCAGCAACTTATAAGACAAAAGATTTTTATATAGGACGAACTTTGGATTATGAATTTTCTTATGGAGAAGAGGTTGTGATAACACCGAGAAATTATCCATTTGCATTCCGATGTCAGGGCGAGATGAAGAGCCATTATGCAATGATCGGAACTGCATATGTGGCAGGCGACTATCCATTATACTATGATGCAGTCAACGAAAAAGGTCTCGGCATGGCAGGACTTAATTTTGTTGGAAATGCAGTATATCAGGAACCGGTAGAGGATAAAGAAAACGTTGCTCAGTTTGAATTTATTCCATGGGTACTCAGTCAGTGTGAGTCCGTAAAGGATGTGAAAACACTGCTGGCAAAAACGAATCTGACCGGAACACCGTTCTGCGAGGAACTTCCGACAGCTCAGTTACACTGGATGATCGCGGACAGAGAACAGGCAATTACGGTGGAAGTTGTAGAGAGTGGTATGCATATCTACGATAATCAGGTGGGTGTTATGACGAATAACCCTCCATTTGAGATGCAGATGTTTCTGTTGAATCAGTATATGAACCTGTCACCAAAACAGCCGGAGAATCATTTTGCAGAAGAACTGCCACTTGAGACTTACAGCCGTGGTATGGGAGGAATGGGACTTCCGGGAGATCTGTCTTCCACTTCCCGTTTTGCAAAAGTCGCATTTACCAGAATGAACTCCATATCCGGAGATTCAGAAGAGGAAAGCGTTGGACAGTTTTTCCATATTCTGGGTTCTGTAGAACAGCAGAGAGGGTGCTGTGAGGTAGAAGAAGGAAAATATGAGATTACCATTTATACGTCCTGCTGTAATGCAGATAAAGGCATTTATTATTATACAACATATGATAATCAGCAGATCACAGCAGTAGATATGCATCGGGAGAATCTGGATAGTGATACTCTGGCGAGATATCCGATGGTAACGAAACAGCAGATTTGCTGGCAGAATTAAAAAAAGAAATTAATTTAAAACAATTGGTTGCATAATGGAAATGATTATGTTATGATGCGTACAATAAAACGATACAGGAGGTGCGCCATGACAAAAGAGGAGAATGATCAGAAAAACAGACAGACGGATAAAGTGCGCGGGGAATGCGTGATAGACTTTGCAGAGATATATCGGGAAATCGAATTTCTGTATGAAATGGATGAATGATGGAGGAGAGTATAGGAGAAAAGCTTTTTTGAGGCGGTTGAATTGCTTGTAGAACAGACAAATATTCAACCGCCTCATTTGACATTAGAGAACGTTCTGATGGATATAGGCGCAATATTCTTGAATTACGCAGAGCAATGTGTTATAGTGAAACTACCGAATAGTATCTAAAATACTACTAAAAGATAGCGTATGTGAAGAAATTGAAAAAATGATTATTGCGACAAAACAGTTATTCTATGCAATGGAAGTACAAAAATTACTGCATTTTCAAAATGCAGATATGAGTGTACTCAGTTTTGCAATGACAGTTCATGGGCTTATGGATTACGAACTGGATCTTCAAAGTGGAGAATGTGGGGGAGATTCTTACCATTTTATCTGTTATGTGATACCTTCTGATTAGCCATCAGACAAATTAGATATTTCTAGTTTGGTGAAACTCTGTCATGGAACTATTTCAATTATGTACGGAAGAATCTGGTTTCGTGGCGAGTTTCTACTCGTATTATGTACGGAGAGGATGGAAATTTGAACTTCTGTCAGTATTTGTGGAAAAGAGAGTGTTTTGGTTTAATAAAAATTACAAATAAGCTATTATTTGTAATAGGTGTTTAGAATCTTTTGATAAGGAGACAATGGAATGAAATATATTGCACATAAAGATGGAGAAAGAGCTGGGGACTTTGCAGAAAAGTTTGGTAAAAGAGAATGGGGATATTGTTGCGGTATGCTGCATGATATCGGAAAGTATGCGAAAGAATTTCAGAAAAAAATACAGGAGAATACAGATGACAGAGTGGATCATGCTACAGCAGGAGCTCAGGTCTGCAAAGAACAGGGCAGGTATTATCCTATTCTGAGCTACTGTATTGCAGGTCATCATGCGGGATTGCCTGATTATGGAAATACTGCAATAAGTTCCAGTTTATGTGGACGATGGAAGAAAAGAATTTGCGATTATCAGGCTTATAAAGATGAAATCAGAATTCCAGAGCTGGATACTGAACCCATTGCATTTGATAAAGACAGAAATATGGATTTTGCACTTGGAATATTTATCAGAATGTTGTATTCGTGTCTTGTAGACGCTGATTTTCTGGATACAGAATTATTCATGAAAAATGGAGATACTGGAAGAAATTCAGGAGAATCCATGGAAATATTGCAAAATAGATTGAAAAACCATATCTCCGAATGGTTGAAAAATACAGATGAAGACACAATAAATGGACGAAGAACAGAGATATTAAATAATTGTATAAGAGAGGGAAAACAAAAAGAAGGGATTTTTCGCCTTACAGTGCCGACAGGAGGTGGAAAAACGGTTGCTTCTCTCGCGTTTGCTCTGGAACATGCAGTAAAGAACCATAAGGATCGTATTATTTATGTAATTCCATATACGAGCATTATAGAACAAAACGCCCAGGTATTTCGAGAAATACTTGGTGAGGAAAATGTTCTGGAGAATCATTGCAATGTAGATTATGAAAGTTCAGAAGAATTTAAACCGATGCAGCTTGCAAGTGAAAATTGGGACAAACCAGTTGTAGTAACAACAAATGTACAGTTTTTCGAATCACTCTTTGCAAATAAATCGTCGAAATGCAGGAAGATACATAATATTGCTAATAGCGTTATTATACTAGATGAAGCACAGATGCTGCCGATGGATTATCTGAAACCTTGTATAGCGATGCTTCAGGAATTAGTGGACAGTTATTCTGCAAGCATAGTATTATGCACTGCAACTCAGCCGGCGTTAGACTCGTTCTTTTCTAAAAATGAATTAATAAAAGAGTTATGCCCAAGAATGGAAGAACAATTCAGTTTTTTTAAACGAGTCAATTATCAGAATCTGGGAAAAATACGACAGGATCATTTGATCGAAAAATTGAAGAAGGAAAATAATGCATTATGCATTGTAAACACGAAAAAAGCAGCACAGGTGATTTATAAAGAATTACATGGAGAAGGAATCTATCATCTGTCAACAAGTATGTATCCGAAGCACAGAAAACGGGTATTGAAGACAATAAGAGAGCGATTGAAAAATAGTGAGAAATGTATTGTAATTTCAACAAGTCTTGTAGAAGCAGGAGTAGATTTAGATTTTGCAACGGTGTACCGCCAGATAGCGGGACTTGATTCCATGATACAGGCGGCGGGAAGATGCAACCGTGAAGGAAAGAGAGAATTATCGAATAGTATTGTCTGCATATTTGATTTAGAAGAGTTCCAGATTGCACAAAGACAGAGACAACAGATTGATGTATCTAAAGGTATTTTGCAGGATTATACTGATATAGCAGATTTAAAAGCGATTACTGATTATTTCACAAGACTATATCACTCTAGAGGTACAAGTTTAGATAAGAAAAAAATTATGGATGAATTTCAAAAGATGGAATGCAATTTCGCGAAAGTAGCGAAGGAATTTAAGTTAATTGAAGAAAATACCAAGACTATATTTATCAACAGGGAGCTTGATGCAGAAGAATTACTACAGGAATTACGAATCAAAGGAGTAACAAAAGAAAAAATGCGGAAAGCGGGACAGTATTGCATTCAGGTCTATGACAATACACAATCAGAAAATACCTTTTTTGATAAATTGAATGGAGCAGGTATGCTCAGACCTATAGCAGAAGAAATGCAGGATTTTTATGAGCTGGTTGATGGAGAGCAGTATTCAGAAGAATATGGATTGGATTTTTCGCTAGAGGATGGAATAGCGTTATTTGTGTGATGATAGTGGTGTGAATCATAAATAAAGGGAGGTGCATGAGTAGTGAAACAGCTCATGCACCTCAGTTTTTTCATTAAAAATACTATTATTTCAACCCACTGGATTACCAGACGATATAATTATAAAAGATAATAAGTAATATTTCAATGAAATTTCAATAGTATTTAAAATGAATAAAAATGGTTGATCGCTAAAATAAACTGTAGTATATTGATTTTATAAAGAACGAAATAGCATAAGTAGATACTTTTAGCAAACGAAGTCAATATTGTGATTTGGCAATTTTATATAATTAGAAGGGGGAGAAAATTTTGATTTTGTACCACGGAAGTAAAGAGATTGTAGAATTTCCGGAAATAAGGAAAGCACTGTATAACAAAGACTTCTATTTTGGATTTTATTGTACCCGGATGAAGGAACAGGCAGAACGCTGGGCAACTCGATATGGTAGAAAAGGATATGTGAATTGTTATGAGTATACACCTGATAAAAAATTAAAGTACTTACTTTTTGAAGAAATGACGGAAGAATGGTTGGATTTTATTGTTGCTTGTCGAAGAGGACAATCACACGATTATGATATTGTAGAAGGACCAATGGCGGACGATACTATTTATAACTATGTACAGAATTTTATTGATGGGAAGATATCAAGAGCTGCATTTTGGGAACTCGCTAAATTCAATCATCCGACGCATCAGATTAGCTTTCATACGATATCAGCATTAGATACATTACAGTATGTAGGAAGTGAGGTAGTAAATGGGAACAAAAAATAATAATAAATTATTTTTTACATGCAGTTTGATTGAATACATCGGACGCCTAAAAAAGAAAACCAGACGTGAAATAACAGAATTGCTAGGAAAAGAGAATATAGATAGAATTTATGAATATGCAGATGTACTACATTGCGA
>ERZ894223.2096-NODE-2096-length-10551-cov-4.289253_pt1 | contig 10551 bp, 19 predicted proteins | sample MGYA00380293_ERZ894223 | MGnify/ENA primary metagenome ERZ894223 (study PRJEB32331, sample SAMN06328445) | human gut metagenome | biome: human gut microbiome; feature: stool | host: Homo sapiens | collected 2014-11-05 ...
GGGAACAGGTGCGCCGCAGAGCACCTGCGGCTGCGAACCAACCCGCAGTGCATGAGGCAGCCGCCGGTGCAGAAACACCGACCGTCGGTCATCCCGTCATAGCCGTTCTCCTCAAGCCAATCCGTGACCATATCCACCACGGTGGTCCCGTCCTTACCCATGGACAGCATCTCGCCCCTCCCTCATAACACCCGTCCCGCAAAACGGGCAGACATTAAGCGGCAGCTCCGTGGCCTCCGCATCGGTCTTGTTCTCCGCATACTCCCTATCGCAGCAGTCGAAGTGCCACACATCGTAGACCGGCCCGCTCTTAACGAGGGTCCTCACGCATGTCCGCTCCGGCTCAGGCTCGATGAGGTCTGCGAGGCGTTTCGCGATGTCGCTCATCTCATTTGGACCGAAATCAAATAGCACATCGTCCAGTGCCTCGATAAATCCCGTCGTATCGTTATCTCCACGCGGCACGACCTCTGAAAGGCTCTTTAGATTCGTCGCCAACTCTCGACGCTCCTTGGCAGTCGCCATCTGTGAATCCTCCAATATCCTCAACGCGTTCGGTATCCGTTCCATGACCTCCTGAACCGTACCCGCCATCACCTCCTTATCAATGGAAGCCGTCGCAACGGCACGGGCGTTCCATCGCTGTATCAGCTCGGGGACGAACTCGTCGGTCATCTCGGCACCGCAATGGATGCAGGTGATGCCGAACAGAGGTGGCGACTTGCGCGTCGCCGGTCTGACCTCGCCGAGCATGGGTTCACTCCCGCAGAAAGGACAGGGTTTCAAGGTGCTCTCTCTCATATCCTCCACCTTCCTATCATCAGTTGACGCTGAACTGATGCTCGCCCCAGCTACCCTCGGGCACATGGATGCGCGTCTGATGCTCGACCTCCCGGCACTCGCCCTTCATATCGAAGGCGAAGAATGGCGAACGCGTGACATCATAGTCGCGCACCACATCGACCTCCTCGACGCGGGCATCCTCCTCAGTCGAGTCAAATATCACCTTCACCTCATCGACCCCATAACGCCTCTTCTCGTAACCGCCGTTCCCATCAGAAACCATCACCGTATAAGCATCGTCTTCCTTGACTTCACCGCTCGCACCGCCGGTGCCCATGAACGAATACCCACCGATATGTCCTGAGATGTAGCTGTTCCCATCGAGGGCCGCAATCTGAACCGACTCCTCGACCTCGACTCGCTCGTCCTTCAACTCGAAGGCCTCGGTCACAGAACCCGTCAAGATGAACAAGACCGGCACGGCGCTGATAAGGCAAGAGAGGTGCCATAAGCCAACGCCAGCCCTCCTCGCATCATCGGATGCGCAATGGCGCGCATCGTATGTAGATTCATATACGCATGCGAGTACGATGGCAATAAAGCCCAACACCACCACGGATGCGAACATCCAGTCCGGCTCTCTCATCTTCAATCACTCCTCTTCTACCAATATTCACGCGTTCTGCTTCTCGGTACCAGATGTCCTTTTTGGTGCCCTATTGTTGAATTTCGCGAGTGTCGCCTTGGCTTCCATTTCCAGCTCCTCGCGACTTCTCTCAATCGACCTCTTATTCTGTTCCTTTTCCGCCTCGATTTCGGCGATTTCGGCATCGCTCATGAAAAAGTGGCTCAGGATGACATCTCGAATCGACGGGGGCATATCGTCGAAGGTCTCCTCCTTGAACCGCAGCAATGTCAGCGCTCCCGCAAACACCGATGTCAGCGCAACCGCGTCCATCACGTTGCGAAGCGGGCGCGGTACCTCCTCCACCAATTGCGGCATACTTATATGCAACACCATGTAGGCTGTCGCAAAGGCGACGCAGAACAGTGCCCACCGCGCGGTCACTCTACTTCTCTCACCCTCTTTCTCGGAAAACCAGCGCCGCGCCGCCACCCAATCGCATCGGTCAATCGCCGCCTTGTACCCGTACAGGCGCATATACGCCCGGAACGCCTCGGCGCGTTCATCGCTGTATGCAGGCTCAACCACGACCTACTCCTCTTTCATCAAATTCCAGTATCGGAAAGGCTCGCGCCACATCTTCATGACCACGGCTCCGATTGCCCTGTCCGGGCACACCTCAGCGAACAGCCGCTTCGACGGCCTCACCCCGTCCCGCTCCCACAACTTCCTCAGAACCCCCATGGTGACGAGCACCGCATCCAGGGCATCGTCTGGCGTGAGGAAGTAATCTTTGCCGTAAAGGGTCTCCCCATAGATGAAAATGGCGCCGGTGGAGGCTTCACGAATCACCTTGTTCATGATGACCATTGTGGCATGTGCCCACGCTTTGCGTCTGCGCTTCTCGATGATGTTCATTGTGCCTCCGCCCTAATACATGAGGAACGAGCCGCACTTCGGGCAGAAGCAGGGCACGTCCTCAGCCAAGATGTCGAACTGCGGTTCAGTCGCATCGTCCAAATCGGTCATGTCCTGCGCGATGACACCGGCCCAGCCGCATTGCGAACACCAGATGCCATCGACCGGGTTGGCCGAGGACTTGTTGGCGGAGTTCACGCGCGGCACGTACCTACGGCTCATGAAGCGCGAGGACTCGTGGCTGACCTCGATGTGCTCGGGCCACTCATCCTCGCGCCAATTACCGGGAAGAATCTCATTCAGATACATCAACGCCCCTCTCATGGTCGTGTGTGTTGCTACCATTGTAGCATACAATAAACCTACCAATGTGGAGACGTTGGGTATCTTCACGGGACCGCTACTTAGCGCACGTCCGTTCGCTCATGCCCGCGCTCATCCTTGCCAATGGACGGCGCTTCGCGGCGCGGCTGGGTGCCGGACCCGCTCGTGCCGCCGCCCTTCTTGGGCTTGCGTGCATAGGGGACCTCGGAGGCCATCTCGACGCGCAGCTCGTCGGCACCGCGACGGTACGCGAGCCACAGGCGCTTCACCTCGGGGTCGTCCACGACCTCCTTGGGCGGGCGCTTGAGTTCGAGCTTCGGGAACGCGGCGAGGGCGGTGCCCTCCAAGCCATGCGCCTTCTTGCGGTAATCGAGGTAAGACTTCCGCATCTCCTCTAGGTAGGCATCGCGGATGCCGGTGACGCGCTGGCGCTCGGCCTCGACGGCAACGCGCTCTTCGTGCGCTTGTCTTCCCTTCTCGCGAATGTCCGCGACCACATTGGCGCGAAAAGTCCGGTTAAGGCCATTCTGATTCAAATCGGCATCGAGCTTCGCGAGGGAGAAGGAATATTTGGAGTTGTCGGTGTCGGTGACGTAGAGCCTGCCCTTGCGGAACTGAGTGTCAACGCCCCAGCCTTCAAGCATCTCCCGGTACTCGTAGATGTCCTGCGAGCGCTCCGCCGCGATGCGGCACAGCTCGCGCAGGTTCGTCTTATAGGACTTGCCGCCGCGCCCCTCAATCTCCTTCTCCACCTTCGACGGTTGCTTCTTATGGACGGAGGAATTGCGCTCGTCGCGCTCCACCTGCTTCAAGCCCCATGCCTTGTCCATCTTGCGGATGCGAGAGGCACGTTCGACCTTGGCCGACTTGCTGAGGCCTTCGGCGAGCCGCTTCCCCGTTGAGAGGTCGCTGCGGTTGATGACCATGTGGACCGCGTAACGATGGGTCTTATCCTCTTTGCAGTATTCGTTATGTAAGGCAAGAACCACCTGTTGATTGGGGTAATGCCTTTGCACGTACTCTTTCGCGTATCTCATGCAGTCCTCTGGCGTGAGCTTGCCGCCGTTGATGTCACACTCATCCGGGAGGAAGGCGAGAATCTGATGGTACATAATCGTGTTCTTGGCCTGCACCAACTCGCCGGTTTTCTTGTCACGGACGCGGCGTGCCGCCTTGTCATGCCCGAATGCCTTTCGGGTCTCCTCCATGAAAGTCGCCCAACGGTTGAGGTTCTTGCAATCCTCCATGTTCTGGGAATCACGGAGGAGAACCTTCTTGTCATCGTTGATGTAGGCACGGAGGTTGCGCTGGTGCCCTCTCTCCGTGACGGCACGCTGTTTGATGATAGTCATGGGTATTCCTCCCCTCCGTCTTCCGCCTCATCTTCTATATACTTCCAATGAAAACCATGATATGCTCGGCCAGTCTTACATGCTCTAACTACGCAAGAACCATTTACAGAGTTGGGGTTGACTGACCTCTGTGCGGCCATCGTGGAAGGATAAACACACCCTGTTTCAATGCACAACACAGATTTTCTTCCATAGGTCAATCCTCTTCCCTTATCTGCCCGCCTCACCATCGCACCAACCAGTGAGACACCTAATCCAGTCTCTTCGGCTATCTCCTTATATGTCATCTTCTTATCTAATAGCTCTCCGACACGCTCCCTCTCGCCGTCCGTTATATGGCGATTTGCAAAAGGCATCCCTTCTTCCTTGAGAATCCTTGAGATGGTTGACGGCTTAAACCCAACCGATAGGGCTATTTCCTGCCGGGTCTTTCCCATTTTTCTTAGTTTCAAAATCTCATCGCGTATGCTCTGATTAACTTGTCGCTGCCGATGACGCTGATTTTTCTTGAGGATATTCTTCAATGCAGAATCGCTCATACAATATTTTCGACATATATCCTTGCGCAGCATCCCATCATCATAATCAGAAAGGATATTCACCACTTCATTCTCTGATATATACCTGCGTGAAGGTTTTACCAAGTCAATAAGTCCATGGTTAAAAAGAAGGTTATAACATTTATCTCTAGTCATGCCGAACTTCTGCGCTAATTCTGGACAACTATAAATGCCCGGATTGCACTTAACGAACTCAAGCAGAGGTTCCCTCTCTTCTCTTAACCTTTCATATCGTCCTTTGAAATCGAAGCCTATGGCATTAAGACGGGCAATCTGCTCATCACTTAATTGTCCATCACGATACTTTTCTCTAAGGACTTTAGTAATCCACTGCATTCTCCCAGTACTCACAATGACCCGCCATTCATCTCCGCAATCTCCTCAAGGAAGGCAATCTTATCGTCGATGCTCATCTTCGGATTCAATGCCTCGCGAAGTTCAGCCGCGAGTTCGCACGGGTCCTTAATCTCGTCGATGACCTCGAACTCCTTCGGGTCGTGAACCGGCTTCTCGCCACATTCCGTCATCTCACCATATGCGCGTTCCAAGCGCTCCTGCATCCCGGTGATACCGCCGAGTGAGCCGAAGTTGTTGCAGAGGTCGAACACGAGCGGCGTTCCGTTGTTGCCAGAGGAAAGGGCACGACCGAGCTGTTGGTGAAAGATGACGGGCGACTTCGTGGGACGCACCATCACGATAGCGTCGATGCCGCTGATGTGGACGGCCTCATTGAGTTGGTTGATGCAGTAGAGCACCTTGAGTGCATCACTGTCGTCGTCCTTGAACATCTGGAAGTCATCTGAGCCATTTGGGTCTGCACTGGTCGTCTTATAGGTGTGAATGACATCGTTCACTCCATGGAACCATTCATGGCTCAAGGCCATGAACTCTTGCAGCTTCTCATTGTTGGAGCAGAAGACGATTATCTTCGCATCTCTCTTCTTCAAGTGCTTCGCGATGGCCGTGTCAACCCCTCCGGCATCTTGCAGTGAGCGGCGCAGCTCCTCGTATTTCTTCGTGAACTTCGAGAATTTCTTCTTGTCCTTGACCTTCTCGATGGAGACCTTCAACTCGCTCAACTCCTTTGGCGCGTCGTAGAGCGCGATGACGTACTTCGGGATGGGCAGGATGCCGCGAAGCCAAGCCTCCTCAAGCTCCATGCTGCTAGCGATATTGCCCGCGAAAATCTCATCCGCCATATCTCGACCGTCATCAGAGAAGCGAATGGGCGTCGCGCTAAAACCAAGCAGCTTGGCGTCGGGATTGCCGTCGATAAACCACTGGACACCTTTACTCCACTCCGGTGCCCCGCAATGATGGAACTCGTCTAGGATGATGTAGTCGTACTGTAAAGTGACATGTTCGCTCCTCGCACTCACCATCGCGGCGGAATACGTCTTGAATTGCAGGTTCTCGGGATGGAACCCCGGCGCTATCTTCTCAAGGTTGTCCATCTGGTCGATGTACATGTAGTCGTTCGTTCCGAGGAGCAGGAACCGCTTATCGGGGTTGTCCTGAACCAGCTTCGCGATGATGACGAACTTGCCGGTACCCGTCGGCTGGATGACGCAGGCGCGGTCGCTTTGCGAGAGCATATCGCGCAATTTGTCATAGGCAATCTGGTTGTGCGGGTAAAGCTCGATTTGGGAATCCATGTCAGTTGTCCTTTCTGTCCTTGATTTCCTTACATCCAATATAGGACTTTGCGTTCGCAGTGCGGGCACTTCGCCGGTAACCCGGCGAGCACGCGGCGCTCGTTCAGGTTGAAGCCGTGGATGAACGTGTGGCCGCATTTGGAGCACTCATACCAACACTCCACCGCATTGCGCTTCTTGTTAGACTTGGTTTTGCGTTTAACGGTGCAGAACGCATCGTCCTTCGGTTGGATGGTGAGCATTAGCATCACTTCTCTTCTAATCAAACGTATAGGTGTCTTTCCAATCTTGATACTCCTCTTCGGTTATCTCGCCATCTTGCAATTTGAAAGACATCCAGAACCACTCATTCATCGCCTCCTGCATCTTCTCACTTCCTCCTCCGACAAGCCCACAACAAGTTATGAAGATGCCGAGCTGGTCTTCCGCCCTGAACAAAGCATGAAGCAACTCAAGTTCAGTCGCGATATTGCATGTGTCGAGAGATTCAGGCGGAACACCGAGAGCTTTGGCAATCTTCGTTATGCTATCTATCTTGGGATAACGAGCACCAAGCTCATAGCTTCTCAGCGAAGATTCGCTGAGACCGCTAAGTTCTGCCAACTCCTTTTGGGTGAGGTTACGCCTCTCCCGTAAAGTTCTGATGCTTCTTCCCATCGCCGATGCCCTATCTTCAAGAATCCTCATCCTCAAACTCCTCTTCCATATCGTCGTTTATCTCCAAATTGACTACGATGTTTCCTTTCCGTGCCTCCTCCGCTATCGCGGATAGCGCCGCTTGAGTTTTTGCGAACACATTCCTCTCATTGTCTAATGTTGGAATAACATGGTTCTCGTTGAAGGCATCAAGTCCGTAGGTATTGCAGAACTTCATGAGCTGGTTCAGGTTCACCCCATGCTTGTGCAACTCGAAGAGCGTCTTGCTGAGAACCGAGGTGTCGATGACGTTGATGGTCAGGTTGTCTGAGTGGATGAGCGAGCTGCGCACGAAATCGGAAACGGTCAGGCCGACTTTCTTAGCTTTGCGTCTTAGGATTTCTTTCTCTCTTGTTGTCAAACGCAACTCGAAGCGACTTGTCTTGTAGTCCAAAATCGAACAACCTCCTTTCAAAGGAAACAAAACTGAAACGGTGCCGCCGCCGTTTCTTGTTTTGACTTATAGCGAAAAGCCGCCTTTTCGCCGGTTGGAGAACGGTGGTCTGGTGCCTATCTTTAGGTACCTGATTATCGGTCGAGAACCCCCTTTCGGGTAGGCTCCTAAAGCCGTCCGAAAGCAAGATAGAAGGGGCTGTACAAGTGCGGTTTTGCCGCATTTGTACGGACACTTCTCACATCTTGCAACTCGAAGAGCGACCTTGGTCGGTGAGCACTGCTATTGTAGCAGTGCGAGAGCCTTCCCGGACGGGAAATAGGGGTGCCGCCGCCCCTATTTTCTGGCCGGGAAGGCGGTGTCTCCCGGAGCTTGCGGAGGGAGACAGAAAGGTGGGGTGCCGCCGCCCCACCTTTCTCAAATTCGCGAAACGCAGACAGATAATTTGGTTTTTCCCGACTTGGCAGTCATGTATTTTCAGACGCTCGCGAACGGATGAATGCCCTACGCCTCGGCATGAGAACGCCACTCCGCGAACCGACAATCGTGTGATTCTCAAAATCGGTCGCGCCGTTTTCTGGATGGCGGCGAACCGGAATCTGCGAAGGGCAGTAATGCGAAGCGGCGTGTCTCAGAAAGTGATAATCAGAACTACTTGTCGAGGGCTTCAGCGAAGACGCAGCAGCGGTAACCCGCGCTCGACATGTCGCCCTCCTTGGGCGGGTCGTTGTGCTTGTAAAGCACAGCACGCCTTCCGGGCCAGTAGTCCGTACCGTCATCGTTCTTCTTGGCCCACAGCCATTCGGTCACCTTGCCGTATCGGAAATCTCCGATGAGTGGAGACGGAATCGTCTCGTCCTCGTCCTTCCCGAACGTGCGGTAGGTGATTTCGTATTTGTCGTAACCGGTTTTCGTGGAGACACGCTTCACGCCGACGATGGTGCAGTGAATCTTGGTCGCCATCGCCACGCGATAGGCTAGGTTGTTCTCATCCTCGGCATCGACGATTGCCCTTGCGCATAGACCTACTTCTACGGGTCTGGGTTGACGGCCCTTCTCGATGGCGGCGGTCATATAGGCCATCGGAAGAATCTCGTGATAGCGTTGGTCGGTCATCTTGTTCTTGCGCTCGTCCATATTGCGTCTCCCTTCGTCGCGGACGGCTGATATGGGAAACCGCCCACACGGGCGGCTCCATATTCCTACTTCAACTTCGCGACCAACTCGACGATTCCCTCGCGCTGTCGGCTACCGAGACCCTGCACGCGTCGGTTCTCCACGATGCCGAGCTTGCGCATGATGTCATCGGCCTTCGCCTTGCCGATGCCGGGGATGCACATCAGGAACTCGTGGACGCGGATGCGCTTGGCGCGGTCATCTGCAAGGGCGTCGGCAAGGGAAATCTCCCCCGTCTTCACGAGTCCCTTGAACTCCGTGCGCTCGCGGCGAGCCTCTGCGGCACGCTCAAGCGCGGCCTTGCGCTGCTCATCGGTCATCTCGGGCAGGTTGTTATTCTCCATCTTGATACTCCTCACTCTCCGGCTAAGCCGGTCTGCTTGTTCTCAGATGCCGCCTTGCGCAATCGCCAGCGTCGGTTCGAGATGGACTTCATCGAGCGCTTGATGATTCGTGAAAGCTCTCTATCGGGAATCCTTTGGATGAGAACCAACTTATCCTCGTCTTCCGTCCACTTTCGCCGCTCGTACTTGAAGGCGGTCTGGGCGTAGTAACGCTTGTGCTCGGCGCGTTTGCGGTCATGCCGCTCCGATGCACTCAGGCTACCTCTCATCTATGCCGTCCACTTCTTGACCTCGACCACGTTGGTGGCGCAGTTGAACATGCGTCGGTCCATCTTGCCGTCGGGCATCTGGTATGTGCCCATGTACGTCGCCCCATGAGTCGGGCCGTAGAGCTTCCCGCGTCCGCCCTGTTGGTTGAATATGGGCTTATCGGGCTTCGACATCCGTCTCCTCCTTCACCTCGACCGCGACGCCCTCCTCGGCTGGCACAAGCCATGTGCGCCACTTGGAGACGACCACGCCGCCCTCGCGATAGGCCGCGCGGAAGTTGCAGACGACGCATGTGCGCCCATCGCCCCCGCGTGCCACGCCGATGACCGTACCCAGACCGAACTTCTGGGAGAGGATTCGACCCCCGATGTGATAGCGGTTCCCGTAGGCATCGCGGGGGAGCGCATGGATGTACTTGTACACCCCGATTCGCTTTCCCATCGCGCACCGCCTACGCGAACTCGGCTTCGAGGAGCCGGTTGATGAGGACGGTCATATTCTCACCCGTCTCCACCTTGTGATATTGGAGCCTCGTGTGCATGGACTTCGGGATGCGGACATTGATGCACACCAGCTCATCGACCTCCGGCTGCGCGTGCTGGATGGAGGCCTGCTGGCGCTTGGACTTCTTCGCGGAGGCCATGAAGGCGTTACCGTTGTTAGACATACTTCTTCTCCTTCTCGTTGATGATGGAATCTGCCAGCTCCTCAAGAGCCGGGATGACGTGGCTGTGCGGGCTGTGCTCCGCGACCGACTTGCCCTCGGCTGCGGCCTGCGAGAGCGCGACCGCGCGGGGCACCTTCGCGATGACCGGAACCTGCTCTGACTCAAGGAACTCCACGAGCTGCTTGTCGAGCTTGCCGAACGCGTAGAAGTTGTTGACCACGAGACGTATCGTCGCGTCCGTACCGGAGTCCTTGGCGATTTGGTAGGTGCGCATGGTCGGCTCCACATCGCGCGTGCTCGGGAGCATGGGGATGAGGATGACATCGGCGGCGCGGCACCAATCGCCCATGCCGTCGTTCAGAACGCCAGCCGTATCGACAATCTGGTAATCGCAGGACTCGGCGTAGTCCGGGTCATCGCAGACCTCGTGGACGGAGCCGCCCTGCGGGTCGGTGGAGACGAACGCCACCGTGGAGCCTCGGCGCTCAAGCGCGAACGCCAGCTCGTCGGCGAGGGTGGTCTTGCCGACACCGCCCTTCTGGTTGAGGAACAGAATCGTGAACATATACATCAGTCCTTTCTCGTCTTGATTCATGAGTTGCTTAATCCGCGAGGCCGCTCTAGCGGTATTCCAAGCAAAGGGCGCGAACCGTCACGGCATAGAGGGTGAGAAGCAGGGTGAAACCTACCGAAACCATGACCACGCCGGTGGTGTTCAAACCGACGTAACAACCGAGTGCCAAGGCGACGATGACCGCTAAGGGGACTGCCGCTGCAACCGCGATGG
>ERZ894223.2116-NODE-2116-length-10408-cov-7.475225_pt1 | contig 10408 bp, 7 predicted proteins | sample MGYA00380293_ERZ894223 | MGnify/ENA primary metagenome ERZ894223 (study PRJEB32331, sample SAMN06328445) | human gut metagenome | biome: human gut microbiome; feature: stool | host: Homo sapiens | collected 2014-11-05 ...
AGAAAAGTAAAGACAATCCGTATCATGATTATTATGTGTGGCGTGACGGAGAAGAAGACGTTTATCCAAACGATATGAATTCTGTATTCGGTGGACCGGCATGGGAGTGGGTTCCAGAATTGGGACAGTATTATTTTCATCAATTTTCAGTGAAACAGCCGGATCTGAACTGGGAGAATCCGAAAGTGAGAAGAGAGCTCTATGATATGATTCTCTGGTGGATGGAAAAAGGGGCAGGCGGATTTCGTTTGGATGTAATTGATCAGATTGCAAAAGAGCCAGATCTTAAGATCACAAATAATGGACCAAAGTTGCATGAATTTCTGCGTGAATTAAGCAGGGAAACATTTCAGAAGGGCGACATGATCACTGTAGGAGAAGCCTGGGGAGCAACACCGGAAATTGCAAAGAAATATAGTAATCCGGATGGAAGTGAATTTTCCATGGTTTTCCAGTTTGAGCACATTATGCTTGATCAGGAAGAAGGAAAGGAAAAATGGGACACTATTCCATTGAATCTGGTAAAGCTGAAAAAATGCCTTGCAAAGTGGCAGAATACTTTATATCAGGTAGGATGGAACAGTCTGTTCATGAATAACCATGATCTTCCTAGAATCGTGTCACGCTGGGGAAATGACGGAAAATACAGAAAAGAGTCGGCAAAAATGCTGGCGACAATGCTTCATGGAATGCAGGGAACTCCTTACATTTACCAGGGAGAAGAGCTGGGAATGACGAATGTGCAGTTTGACAGCATTGAGGAATATGAAGATATTGAGACATTGAATATGTACAAAGAGCGTCTGGAAAAAGGATATCATCCAGAAGAAATCCTGCATTCTATTTACGCAAGAAGTCGTGATAATGCCCGTACTCCGATGCAGTGGAGCAGTGAGAAGAACGGAGGCTTCACAACAGGAGAAACATGGTTTGCAGTGAATCCAAATTATATCAGGATTAATGCGAAAGAGGCACTGGAAGATGAAAATTCGGTATTTTACTATTATCAGAAGCTGATTCAGTTAAGAAAAGAAAATCCAGTATTCGTGAATGGAAAATTTGAACTTCTTCTGCCGGAAGATGAGAGAATTTTCGCCTATACGAGAACAGATGAGCATACAAAGATGCTGGTATGTACAAACTTTACGGATGAGGAAGTTAGCTGCCCATTGCTTGATGAGTGGAAAGACGGGGAAGTCTGGATCCAGAATTATGAGGACGACAGAGAAGGAAATATATTGCGCCCTTATGAGGCGGTGATAATTGCATTTACTGGCAAATAGATTGAGTTTCTTTTTTGGCATCAAAATTCACTTACTATATTTCTTCCTGCCACGCTCATCAAGAAAGAACGCCCATTCTTCCTTGAGGTATTTCGGCATACGGGGCATAGAGGACACCTCCTTTGTGCTGCCTAATTGCCGATTTGCTCCCGAAACGCAGAAACGCCCAAAACCGTTTCCCGTTGTATGGTTTCGGGGCGATTTTGGGCGTTTTCTTTCGATATGAGCGGCTTTGTTTTGACGGCGGTATCCTTTACCGCCAACCATTCAAAAGCCGCTGTTTGTCACTTCCGGGTAACAAAAAAGCGCCGTATTGCTACGACGCTTTTGTCTTGCTCGGAAGATGGAGCAAGGGAACACTATTCAATTATTTGTTATGCTTTTTCTTCCTGCTGGCAACCGTTATACCAATGGCAGCACCGCTGCTGACAAACAGCAGGGCAATCCACAGTGCAAGGTTGCTTGTATCACCGGTCTGGGGAAGTTTGGAATCGTCTTTCAGCTTCGCCGTTACGGTGTCGGCTTTTTCCACCGCTTCTTGCTCGGCTTATTTTGTTGCTGGTGTCCTTGGCATACCACTCGTTCATTATGTTGAGGAATGGGGTGAAGTCGTTATCCTGCGGCTTGTCACTGTCCACGCTGTTATTGATTGCAATAAAGCGTATCTGCTTCTTGGGGAACAGAATCTCGGTATAAAAGCCGACCTCAAGATAGTTTCTGCAGAAACGGCTCATATCCTTGACGATAATTGTGCCGATTTTCCAGGCTTCGGCTTCTGCAAGCATTGCCTGAAATCCGGGACGATTGAAGTTACGCCCTGTGTAACCGTCATTTTTCAAAAGATTGTTTGTAAAAAATTTGTAATTCTAAAAATTCATATAAACTGTAATCTATGTTATTCTATAGAAAAGTAAAAATACTGATGAAGAAAGCAGGAGGAAATTTATGAACATTGAATTAAGTATTTTGGATTGGATCCAGACGTTGCATACGCCTTTTCTGGATAAAATCATGGTATTTATCACAAGACTTGGGGATGCAGGAATTATATGGATTATGTTGAGCATAGTATTGCTTCTGATTCCTAAAACGAGAAAAAGCGGTGCGGTTATGGTGGTTGCTTTAGTAGTAGATGTATTACTTTGCAATATTGTCTTGAAAAATCTTGTAGCACGGACAAGACCATATGATGTGAATACAGGTGTACACCTTCTGGTAGCAAAGCTTCATGATTATTCTTTTCCGTCCGGACATACGGCAGCTTCGTTTGCTTCGGTAACAGCTTTGTACCTGGCAGGTGAAAAGAAGCTTTGGAAATTTGCGCTTGTGCTGGCATGTATGATCGCAATATCAAGGTTATATCTGTATGTACACTATCCGACAGATGTTCTTGGAGGAATTCTGTTCGGTGTGATTTCAGGATATTTGGGATATCGCAAAGTATTGAAATGAAGATGACCAAAGATTACCGACCGAGAATTATATGGAAGTCAGTTGGTATAAGCATCATTTTACATGGATTTTACAAAAACAGTTCTTTAAGAAGGTAGATATGAAAGTGTATTCAGATGTATAATTAATTCTTAAGCGTAGCTATAAAATATTCAAATTAGCAAAAGGAGATAAGTAGACAAATGAAAAAGAAGCAGTTAAAACCAGAACCATATATGATGAACAGGGAACTGTCATGGTTAAAATTTAATGAGAGGGTATTAAATGAAGCAGGGAATCCGAGAGTACCTTTGGCAGAACGACTTACTTTTGCGTCTATTTATCAATCTAATCTGGATGAATTTTATATGGTGCGGGTAGGTACACTGATGGATCAGATGGAATCATCGGAAGTAGTCCGTGAGAATAAAACCAATATGACCAGCAAAGAGCAGGTAAAAGCGATCATTGATGCAACAAGAGAGCTTGATATAAAGAAAGCAGTTATTTACGAGCAGTTAATGGGAGAATTGGAGCCGCAGGGAATCCGGATTATCAATTTCAACAAGCTTTCAGGAAAAGAAGGGGAATTACTGGAAACTTACTTTGATAATGAAATTGCACCATATCTGTCTGCGAATATCATCAGCAAACAGCAGCCGTTTCCATTCTTACAGAATAAAGAGATCTATGCGGTTGCACTGCTTGCAACGAAGGGTGGAAAGACAAAAACGGCGATCATTCCGTGCAGTAACAATGTATTTAAGCGTCTGATCGACATTCCGACCAGACCGGGAACCTTTATGCTCTCGGAAGAACTGATTCTTCATTTTTTGCCGAAATTATTTAAAAAATATGAAATCAAAGAAAAATCTCTCCTGAGAATTACGAGAAATGCGGATATTGATACAGAAACCATTTATGATGAAGATATGGATTACAGAGATGCCATGGAAAATCTGGTAAAGCAGAGAAAACGTATGAATCCTGTCCGCATGGAATTCTCCAGAAAGATCAACAAAAAGCTGATCGCAGAGATCTGCAAATATATTCATATGGATAAAAACCACGTATTTATGTCGAGAGTACCACTTGATTTATCATTTGTATTTGCAATCCAGAATTATCTGAGAATGCAGGGAGCAGAAAAGGAAAAGCTGTTCTATCAGAAAAGAAGCCCGCGAATGACACCGCAGCTGAAAGAAAAAGAAAGTCTGATCGCACAGATTGAGCAGAAAGATGTTCTGTTATCTTATCCATTTGAAAATATTAAATCATTTACCAACCTGCTTTATGAAGCGGCAAGAGACGATTCTGTAGTGTCCATCAAGATGACCTTGTACCGTCTGGCTGTCCGTAGTCAGGTTGTGGATGCACTGGTTGAAGCGGCAGAAAATGGAAAAGAAGTTGTGGTACTTGTAGAACTTCGAGCAAGATTTGATGAGGAAAGCAATATTGAATACTCCAGAAAGCTGGAAGAAGCCGGATGCCGTGTAATTTATGGACTGAATGGATTCAAGGTACATTCAAAACTTTGCCTGATCACCAGAAAGACAGAGAAAGGTCTGGAATATATTACTCAGATCGGAACCGGTAACTATAATGAAAAGACTTCTACTTTATATACAGACCTGTCACTGATCACAGCAAAGCAGGAAATCGGAAAAGAAGCGGCAGAAGTATTTGCATGTCTGCTGCGCGGTGAAACCATCGAAGAAACACATGTCCTTCTTGTGGCCCCGAAGTGTCTTCAGAATAAAGTACTTGATATGATCGATGATGAGATCTGTCACGCGAAGAATAGGGAAGAGGCCTATATTGGAATCAAGATCAATTCCCTGACGGATAAAGTTATCATTGAAAAACTGGTAGAAGCGTCACAGGCTGGTGTGAAGATCGAGATGGTAGTACGTGGAATCTGTTGTCTGATTCCGGGAATTCCGGGATATACAGAAAATATCAAGATAATCAGCATCGTAGGAAGATTCCTGGAGCATTCCCGTATTTATCGTTTCGGAACCCCGGAGAGAGAAAAAATTTACATCGCATCCGCCGATTTCATGACAAGAAATACCATCAGACGTGTGGAGGTTGCAGCTCCGGTTCTGGATGATACACTGCGTGCACGACTGGATGAAATGTTTGATACGATGATGAAGGATGACGAAAAAGGAAAAGAACTGACTGCAGACGGCGATTATGTAGATCGTGATATCAATGAAGAAAAGCTGGATTCACAGGAAGTGTTCTATGAGACGGCGTATAAAAATACGGAAAAGAAATAGTAGAGAATATTTGAGCAAAATAAACACAGCTGTAGAAATGATACAGCTGTTATAAAATCAGCAGATACAGTTGACAAAGAGGGACGTTTGTGATATTTTAATTAAGTCGCAAACGTCATATGGGGGATTAGCTCAGTTGGGAGAGCGCCTGCCTTGCAAGCAGGAGGTCACGAGTTCGAATCTCGTATTCTCCACTTTAGTGTATAGTGTAGTAGCATTGCTATTGCACTATTTTTGTGTATTTGACAAATTTATATATGTGCTTTATAATACACTTAACAGGAAAGTCGGAAGGTAACCGCAATTTACCCACTCCGGCGAAAATAATCTAGTTTAGAAAGTAGTCGTCAACTCGCCAAAAGTTTAGGACGGCTACTTTTTATGTGTATAATTAAGTATTGCAACAATAAGTACCGCAACGGATACGATGAGTTGTAATTCTTCATATGTACTCATTAGCACCACCTCCGACAGGCTCGGAGCGGGTGCAGCACGTCCCCCGGCTTCCCGGTTAAATGTATTATGTTGATAAATATTATCATTTTTCAACTGCGCAGTAAAGCAAAATATAAAAAAGTTATAACTGAAAAATGTAATTAAAAATGCAGTTCGTGAAGAATTTTCAACCATTTATGCAAGCAGGCTTTTACAGCCTGCTTTCTGTGTTATGCTATTTTCAGCAGGAAAAGAAACAGAGATAGAATAAATAAGGTGGTTTCAAAATGAAAATGAAGTATGAGAATATCATAAAACAAATGACATTAGCAGAAAAAGCACGGATGATGTCAGGTAAAAATACATGGGAGACGGTAGATTTTGAAAAATATGGAATTCCATCGATGACAATGTCAGACGGGCCTCACGGGCTGAGAAGGCAGGCAGGAGCAGGGGATCATCTTGGATTAAACGCCAGCCTTCCGGCGACCTGTTTCCCGACGGCAGCAGGCGTTGCAAACAGCTGGGATGAGGCACTTGGAGAAGAAATCGGAGAGGCACTTGCGGAAGAAGCAGTTACCATGGGAGTCAATGTGATCCTTGGACCGGGACTGAATATCAAGAGAAGTCCACTGTGCGGAAGAAACTTTGAATATTTTTCAGAGGATCCGTATCACGCAGGAAAGATGGCAGCAGCCTATGTGCGTGGAATCCAGAGTAAAGGAATCGCCGCATGTCCAAAGCACTTTGCGGCAAACAGCCAGGAGCTTCGCCGTATGGCGAATAATTCTGTAGTTGATGAAAGAACATTCCGTGAAATCTATACCACCGGATTTGAGATTGCAGTCAAAGAAGGAAAATCAAAATCGATCATGTCTTCTTATAATGAAGTGAATGGTATTTATGCAAATGAAAACAGCCATATGCTACAGGAAATCCTTGTGGATGAATGGGGATTTGATGGCTTTGTAGTTTCTGACTGGGGTGGAAGCAACGATCATGCGCTGGGTGTAAAGAACGGAAGTCATCTGGAAATGCCGGGAACCGGGAAATCCGGTATGCGTGACATTATCCGTGCAGTGGAGAACGGAGATCTGGAAGAATCTGTGCTGGACCAGAGACTGGATGAGCTGTTAAATGTAATCTTTGCAACCCATCAGGCAACTGAGGATGCAAAAGAAAAGCAGTTTGATATAGAAGCACATCATAAGCTCGCAAGAAAAGCAGCGGAGGAAAGCATTGTTCTTCTGAAAAATGAGGATCAGATCCTTCCATTAAAACCGGGGACAAAAGTTGCCGTGATCGGAGATTTTGCAAAGACGCCAAGATATCAGGGAGCAGGTTCTTCCCTTGTGAATCCGACCAAACAGCCGGAGGCAATCATGGACGTGATCGGTGAGAGCGGCGTGGATGTCATTGCTTACGAGCAGGGGTATATCCGTAATAGGAAACCGAATAAAAAGCTGATGAAAGCAGCAATTGAAGCGGCAAGAAAGGCAGATGTGGTTCTCTTCTTCGGTGGATTGGATGAGATCAGTGAATCGGAAGGACTTGACCGTACCCATATGGATATGCCATATGCGCAGGATACGCTTCTGGATGAAATAACGACGGTCAATTCTAATGTAATTGTTGTTCTTTCCGCAGGATCTGCAATTGAAATGCCATGGTACTCATATGTAAAAGGAATCGTACATGGATATCTGGGTGGACAGGCAGGCGCCTCTGCGATGATGAATGTGCTGACAGGTAAGGTAAATCCGTCCGGAAAGCTGAATGAGACTTATCCGCTTCATTACAAAGATACGCCGGCATATGCTTATTATCCGAGCAAGGAACGGAGCAGTGAATACAGAGAATCCCTTTATGTGGGATACCGTTATTATACAACGGTTGGAAAAATGACACGGTTCCCATTTGGATTTGGACTCAGCTACACGAATTTTGAGTATAAGGATCTGAAGGTATCTTCCGAAGGCGTGAAATTTATTGTTAAGAATACAGGAAATGTGGCAGGAACTGAGATCACACAACTTTATGTAGGAAAGCAATCCGATACCATTTTCCGTCCGGTCCGTGAGCTGAAAGGTTTCAAGCGAGTGGAACTGGAACCGGGAGAGGAAAAAGAAGTCCAGATTTTATTTGATGATAATAGCTTCCGGTTCTATGATACCAGAACGGACAGTTGGGAAATTGAATTCGGAACTTATCAGATCATGATCGGTGAGAACGCTGAACATATGCTTCTGGAAGATACTTTGGATGTAGTGGGAACTGTAGAAAATGGCGGCTACAAAAAAGAAGAAATGCCGGAATATTTCAGTGGACAGATCAAAGACATTTCGGATGAAGAATTTACCCGTCTTTACGGAAGAGAGATTCCGGATGGAAGCTGGAGCGGCGAGATCCGAATGAACGATGCTGTGTGCCAACTGTATTATGGAAAAGGGATTTTTGGAAAGCTGTTCTATGGTGTACTGAGAATCCTGCTGAAGATCAGCGAATGGCAGGGTAAACCAAACTTAAATGTACTGTTTAACTATAATATGCCGATCCGTGGATACGCAAAGATGACCGGTGGATTTGTGACGATGGAAATGGCAGAAGCGTTGACCGAAATGGCGAACGGACACCGGATTAAGGGAACAGGGCATCTGATCCGGGCAGCAGTAAAGCGAGACTAAAAGAAAAAAGTAGAAATAGACAGGGACTTGTACTAAAATAATTTTAAGTGCAAGTCCCCCTTTGGCGTATTTAATGGGAAAGGAGAAGGGAAACCAATGATAAAGATTGCAATCGTAGAAGATGAAGCACTGTATGCGCAGCAGTTACAGGGTTTTCTGCATCAGTATGAAAAAGAGAACGGAGAATTGTTTGATATTACAGTTTACACAGATGGAGACCAGATCGTACACAAATATCAGTCACAGTACGACCTGATCCTGATGGATGTGGAAATGAAATTCATGGATGGTATGTCTGCGGCAGAAGAAATCCGCAAGATGGATACCGAGGTTGTCATTATTTTTATCACGAACATGGCACAGTATGCGATCCGTGGATATGCAGTGGATGCCCTGGATTACGTGTTGAAGCCGGTTTCTTATTTTGCCTTTTCCCAGCGCCTGAACCGGGCGATCGGACGAATGAAGAAGAGAGAACAGAAAGTGATCATGGTGAATATCAAAGGCGGTGCCGTGCGCGTCAATATCGCTAATATTTACTATATCGAAAGTCAGGGACATACTCTGATCTTGCATACGATCCTGGGAGATTATGAGACCAGCGGAACGATGAAGGAAATGGAAGAAAAACTGAAGGGGATGAATTTCTGCCGTGGAAATAAAGGCTATCTGATCAACCTGCAGCATGTGGACGGGATCCAGGATGGATGTGCGACGGTAAAAGGGGAACAGCTGGTGCTGAGCCGTGCCCGGAAAAAAGAATTTATGGAAGAACTGACAAAATACTGGGGAGAGATTGTAAAATGATGGATACGATAATGCCGGATATCCCACGGTTTTATACGGCACTTGCGGAGTGGCTGGCATGTATGATTTTCATTCTGCCATTGAAGAAAAGAATGGCTAAGAAGACGATTCCGCTGATGGCAGGGGCACTGGTGGTTCAGAGCGTGTTCCTTGTTGTGACAGGGAATCTGATGATTTATTTCTGGATTCCGTGTATGGTCATTGCGGTAATTTTGATGATCGGATTTATTTATGGATGCTGTGATATTGGCAGTACAGATGCAATTTACTTTGGGATGATCGCGTTTGTAGTGGCGGAGTTCCTGGCATCAATCGAATGGCAGGTCGTGTGTTTTATCTGGAAGGGACAGATGTCGGCACTTTGGATCAGGGCATTACTGTTGATTGGAATTTATGGATGCATTGCATTTGTTTTGCTGAAAATCATGCAGACACATCTGCCGAAAGACGGGAAAATGAATATCAGTCCGAAAGAATTATTTTCTGCACAGCTGATTGCTATTGCGGTATTTGCAGTGAGTAATTTGAGTTTCCTGACAAGTAATACACCATTTTCCGGAACGTATTCTTTTGAAATCGGAAATATCCGAACTTTAGTCGATATCGGAGGAATTGCGATTCTGTATGCGCATCTGATCCAGTGTGGGGAACTGCGTGTGAAAAAGGAGCTGGAAGCAGTGCAGAATGTCCTTCAGAACCAGTATGTGCAGTATAAGCAGTCCAGAGAAAGCATTGACCTGATCAATTACAAATATCATGATCTGAAACACCAGATCGCAGTACTCAGAAGTGAGGAAGATCCGAAGAAAAGAGAAGAATTCCTGAACCGGATGGAGGAGGAAATCCGCCAGTATGAAGCGCAGAACAAGACGGGAAATAAAGTTCTGGATACGGTACTTACAACGAAAAGCCTGTACTGCAACAAGCATGGGATTATATTCACCTGTGTGGCAGACGGAACACTTCTGGATTTTATGGATGTCATGGATATCTGCAGCATTTTCGGGAATGCACTTGACAATGCGATCGAGTGCGAAATGAAGATCCCGGAAAAGGAGAAACGCCTGATTCATGTGACGGTATCAAGGCAGAAAAGTTTTCTGATTCTCCGGTTTGAGAATTATTATGAAGAGGAATTGCAGTATAAAGAAGGTTCGCTGATCACAACCAAAAAAGAAAAATCATCTCATGGATATGGACTGAAGAGTATTAAGTATACGGTCAATAAATATGAAGGTGCGGTCAGTATTGATACGAAGGATCATTGGTTTGACCTGAAAATTCTGATTCCGATGAAAGAAAATAAAAAAGAGAATTAAAAAAGATTTTGTAAAAAAGCGTCATGGTTATGTGAAAATGCATAAAAACATGGCGCTTATTTTGTGGAAAAGTTATAGCACAGAAACCGTTTGTGCGGAAAAAGTGCAGATTATGCAGATTTTTACCAGGGGAGAAATGATGTGATAGGATAGGAACATAAGAT
>ERZ894223.2117-NODE-2117-length-10401-cov-6.389426_pt1 | contig 10401 bp, 9 predicted proteins | sample MGYA00380293_ERZ894223 | MGnify/ENA primary metagenome ERZ894223 (study PRJEB32331, sample SAMN06328445) | human gut metagenome | biome: human gut microbiome; feature: stool | host: Homo sapiens | collected 2014-11-05 ...
TCATTATGACGTCTACGCAGAGTGCGATGCGATTGTGCGAAGCGCCGTTCTCTTCAATGAGAGCGGGGAGACGGTCCGTCTGAACCGCCTGATGAGCACCCAGATCGACTTTGATCCGGCAGAGTATGTGTTCACAACCTTTACCGGTGCGTGGGCGAGGGAGATGCACCGTTCCGATACGCGCATGGAGGCGGGAAAACATGTCAATGCGTCCTACACGGGAACCTCCTCCAGCCGTGCCAACCCGTTTGTCATGATTGCAAAGACGGATACGACGGAGGATACCGGAGAGTGTTACGGATGCAACCTCATCTACAGCGGCAACCACTATGAGGCGGCGGAAGTGAGCGGCTACGGCAAGATGCGCCTGACTGCCGGCATCAATCCGCAGTCATTTTCCTGGCTGCTGGCTCCGGGGGAAAATTTTGCGGCGCCGGAGGCAGTCATGGCATATTCCTGCGATGGCTACAACGGCATGAGCCAGTGCATGCACGCATTTGTGCGGGAGCACATCGTGCGCGGGGCGTTTAAGCACAAGGTGCGCCCAGTGCTGTTAAACAGCTGGGAGGCTGCCTACTTTGACATCAATGAGAGAAAGCTGCTTGCTCTGGCGAAGAAGGCAAAGGAAGCCGGCGTGGAACTTTTTGTGATGGACGACGGCTGGTTCGGCGAGCGCAATGATGACGCACATTCCCTGGGAGACTGGGAAGTCAACGAGAAGAAGCTTCCGGGAGGTCTCGCGGGACTCGGAAGAAAGATCAAGGCGCTCGGACTGGATTTCGGTATCTGGGTGGAGCCGGAGATGGTGAATGTGAACAGTCATCTCTACCAGGCGCATCCGGACTGGACGATTGAAATCCCGGGGAAACCGCATGCGGAGGGACGCAATCAGCGCATCCTGGATCTTACGAGAACGGAAGTGCAGGACTATATCATCGAGACGATGACAAAGGTATTTTCCTCGGCGGAGATCTCCTATGTCAAATGGGATATGAACCGGACGTTTACGGATTACTATTCCGCAGCGCTTCCACCGGAGCGGCAGGGAGAGGTGGCACACCGCTATGTGCTGGGACTGTACCGCTGCATGAGAGAACTTACCGCGCGTTTTCCAGATATTCTCTTTGAGGGATGCTCGGCGGGCGGCAACCGGTTCGATCTCGGAATTTTGTCCTATTTTCCACAGATCTGGGCGTCCGATGACACGGATGCGCTCTGCCGGGCAGAGATCCAGACCGGCTATTCCTACGGCTATCCGATGTCCGTTGTGAGCGCCCATGTGTCGGCGTGTCCGAACCACCAGACGCTCCGCGTGACGCCGCTTGAGACACGGTTCGCTGTGGCGGCGTTCGGTATCTGCGGCTATGAGTGCAATTTCTGCGATCTGTCCAGCGAGGATTTTGCGGCGGTAAAGGCGCAGATCGCACTGTACAAACAGTGGCGGGAGGTGTTACAGAAGGGACGTTTTTACCGCGGACGCACATTCGGAGAGGGGGCGCATGAAAGTGCACTCTCCCAGAGCGTGGGAAACCAGATGGAGTGGACCTGCGTGTCGGAAGACCAGACCCGCGCGGTGGGGATGCTGATGCAGAAGCTGGTCGTACCGAATACCCAGTATCACAGCTATCAGGCGAAGGGATTAAAACCCGATGCGCGGTATCATTTCTATAACCGCAGCTTAAAATACAATATCAAGGATTTCGGGGATCTGGTCAATACCGTCTCACCGGTACACATCAGGCAGGATTCGCTGGCGCTGGATCTGATCGCCAGATTTAAGAAGATGGACGGGGAGATCGAGGATTGCCATGCAGCCGGAGATATGTTAATGTATCATGGAGTGAAGCTTAAACAGGCGTTCGGCGGAACCGGATACAACAATGAGGTGCGGTATTTTCAGGATTTCGCTGCGCGCATGTATTTTATGGAAGAGGAAAAAGGACATGCAGACAGCGGGGAAGCAGAAAAATAAGAAATACAACGTGAATAGAATCAGAAGCGGGGCAGTGGCACTTTGTGCGGCCCTGTTTCTTTTGCTGTCGGGATGCGGAGCGGCATCGGACGGGCAGGCGGTAAGGCAGCAGGCAGCACTGTCCGGGGGAGCCTTGCAGGACGGGCAGATGTCGGAGCAGCAGATGGCAGAGCAGCAGGAGAACGGAGAAGCATCGACGGCAGGGACGGAAGGACAGAGAGAAGAGCAGATGCCGGACGGAACGCTGTCGGTGACGTTTTTGGATGTCGGTCAGGGCAATGCCGTTTTAGTGGAGCAGGGCGGAGCGTATATGCTGATCGACGGCGGCAACAGAGACTATTCCTCGTTTGTGGTAAGCTATCTGAAGGAACAGGGCGTGGAAGAACTCGCCTATGTGATCGCTTCCCACTATGATGCGGATCACTTAAACGGTGTGGTCGGCGCCCTGCACGCATTTTCCTGCGGACAGGTGCTTGCTCCCGATTACGTGACGGATACCAGAGTCTATGAGTCGTTTGAGCGCGTGATAAAGGAGCAGGATATTGCACTTGCCTACCCGGCAGTGGGAGACACTTACACGCTTGGCGACGCTTCTTTTACGGTGGTCTGCCCAAAAGCCTATGATCCGAAGGAGGATAACGATAATTCCGTCGGAATCCGCCTTGTGTACGGCGACACCAGCTTTTTAATCTGCGGTGACGCCGGAAAAGCCGAAGAGCAGGCGATGCTTGACTCCGGCGTGACACTGGAGTCGGACGTGTATCTGGCGAGCCATCACGGGAGTGAGGGTTCTTCCTCCGAAGCGTTTATGCGCGCTGTGTCTCCGTCGGCGGTCGTGGTCAGTGCGGGCGAGGGAAATTCCTACGGTCATCCGACGCGCACAGTACTGGACCGGGTGAAGGCGTGCGGGGCAGCGCTCTACCGGACGGATCTGCAGGGAACCATCACGGTCACAAGTGACGGAACCTCCCTTAGCTGGAGCGTGGACGCGACGCAGGATTACCGGGACGGGGATGAGGTCGCGGCAGGTGCTGCGGACACCACGGGAACATCCGGGGCGGCAGATACCGCAGGAAGCGCGGCACAGGCATCATCCGGGGGAGAGACTGCCGCGGGCGGCACAGCGGACGTGACAGGAGAATACGTGCTCAATACGAACACAAAGAAGTTTCACCGGTCATCCTGCTCGAGTGTTGCGCAGATGTCGCCGGAAAACAAGGCGGCATTCTCCGGAAGCAGGGAGGAACTGATTGCAGCCGGATATGATCCGTGCAAGAGATGTAATCCCTGACGGAATTCTGTCTGTACAACAGATGATAAGAGAAATGCAATGATTTTTAACAGAAAGCATAAAAAATGGAATGGAAAAAGACCGGTTGTATGCGTTTGGTGAAAAAGCTGCGCTGCCCGTTCTTTTTCTGCTTGTGATTCCCGTCTGGGGAGCTGCCCAGATCTTGAATACGCCGGTGATCTGTGTGTATCGTTTCGGAATATACGGCATCTGCTTCCTTCTGGGCTACTATGTCTTTTCCCATAAAAAAGTGACCGACCGGCTGGCGTGCGTGAGCGTCCCGCTTGCAACCGCGGCTGTGGTGCTGACAGTTTTTTATGTGCGGTATTATTTTGGGGAAAATTATGCAGAGGAGCCGGTGGTAAACAGTCCGTTTTCCATTTTGTATGGCTGAACGGTGTGTCTGGCAGTCCTGGGAGGAATGAAGCGCTGGGGCAACCGTACGTCGCGAAAGACAGCGTGGCTTTCTAAAAAGAGCTACGGACTGTATCTGTTCCACTATCTGGCACTCTCGGCGGCGGCATATTTTCTGGACCGCTACACCAAAGTTACGGGGGTTGCAGCCTACCTTTTGTCGGGAATTGCAGCCTATGCGGGCGGCTATCTTCTCTATGAGCTGATAAAAAGAATTCCGGTCATAAGATGGTGTGTGATTGGAGAGAAAAAGGAGAGGAAACATGTTCAAAGATAATCTGATGATGCTGCGGAAGATGCGTGGAATGACGCAGGAGGAACTGGCGGAGAAGATTGATGTGTCCAGGCAGACACTTTCCAAATACGAGACGGGAGAGTCCCTCCCGGATGTGGAGAAGAGCCGGCTGATCGCGGAGGTGTTTGCCGAAGGGAAAGCATGCGTTTGGAATGGTGAAGGTCGGTGAAAAAGGGCAGATTGTGATTCCTGCAAAGGCGAGAAAAATTTTTGACATAAAGCCGGGGGATGTATTGATGGTTCTGGGAGATGAAGAACAGGGAATTGCGCTGTTAAAGGAGCAGGATTTTATGGCGATGGTGCAGGCAATGCGGCATATGGAGACGTAAAATTGCGCAATCCGGTGCGCAGAGGATTGCAATATGTAAAATAACACAGGCGAGACCTTCCAGAGCGCAGGTCGGAAGTATTTGCGCTGGCGTCGGTGATTTATGTGCTTGGTTTTTTGCTTGAGGTGACATCGGCGGATCTTGGGAGTGTGTTTGCTTCGGTAAAAGTAGAATATTTCGGGGAACTTTTTCTGGTCATCGGGTTTACCTGATTTTTTGCGGAGTTTTGCCGCATTGCGCTGCCAAAAATCATTTACTGGTTTGAGTCGGCATTTTCGGTGTTCTCCATGTATCTGTTGTTTACCACGGAAGAGCTGGATGCTGTGTGCACTATATGGAATTCGATGAGATTCTGCGCGGACACGGGCAGCGGGTGCCGATCAAGGAAGCTCTTTTTGACGTGCGGGCAGAGCAGTTAAACGAGATGGGGGAGAATCAGGGATACCTCATCCGGGCGATTGATATGACGGAACACTATAACCGGCTGGATCAGGCGGAGATGTCTGCGCATGTGGATGCGCTGACCGGGCTCTGGGACAGAGAGCAGTTTAAGATTTCCATGCTTGATGAACTGTATCAGAACGGTGCCGGCACCATGTTTATGATGGATGTGGACAATTTTAAGGAGGTCAATGATCACTACGGACATGACATCGGCGACAAAGTGCTGCGGACACTCGGCACAGCAATCCGCGAGACCTGTCAGAATGAACATCTCTGTGGCAGGCTTGGCGGGGATGAGTTCTGCCTGTTTTTAAAGGGAATCACGGAGGAAGCAGAGATTCAGAAGTACGCAAAGAAAGTTGCGCGCTGTACAAGGAGAAGATTGCCCTGCTCCCGGATCACGTAAAGTCTTCCATGTCCATCGGTGCGGTGGTTGTTGACATCGGGAAGCATAATACTGCAAGAGATACGTTTGAGCAGGTTTACCGCAGCGCAGAGACGGTGTGACGCACGGCGCATCAGAGCAGTATTTTTGATCTGCGCAGCAGAAGAAAGCCCAGAATTCCGGTGAGGACACCGGAGACTGCCTGCGCGAGCAGAATTCCCATGTAGCCGAACAGGGAAGAAAAGAGCAGCATACACAACACGAGCAGCACGCCCTGGCGGCTGATGGACATCAGAAAAGCGGGAAGCGCCATGCCGGCTGCCTGGAACAGTGTGGTGAAGACTAAGATCATGCCGATCACAGGGGCGGTAATCATGAGACAACGGAGCATCAGGGCACCGGAGGCCACGATGACATCATCCTGCATGAAGATGCGGATGATGTGCGGAGCAAAAATACAGGCGGCGGCTGTGAAAACGAGCGCAATGAGAAGCTGCACGAGCAGATCAAAATGCAGAAACTGTTTCAGGCGTTCGCGGTTGTCTGCACCGTAGCAGTAGCCGAGGAGCGGCTGCGCGCCGAAGGCGAACCCGACCAGAATCAGCATGGTGATCATGTTGACTTTTAAGGCAATGCCAAGAGCGGCAACTTTATCAGAACCGTAAGGTAACAGAAAACGGTTGGTGAGGAGTACCGCAAAGCTCTGCATCAGGTTCGTGATGGAAGCCGGAATTCCGATCAGCAGAATGTCACGGACATGACCGGATGAAATATGCATTTCGCGGCAGGACATCGACAGATGCCCTGCCTTTTTGAATACAACCCACACGAGATAGCAGTCGGCAAGCAGATTGCTCAGGATGGTGGCAAGTGCGGCGCCGCCGGCACCCATATGCAGAGAGAAGATGAAAATGGGATCTAAAAAAATATTAAACACAGCGCCGATGACGGAACCAATCATGGCATCATTTGCCAGACCTTCTGTGCGGAGCAGATTCCCCGGGACAATATTAAAGATAATGGCAGGGCAGCCGAGAACCAGAAAGCGGTAATAGGCGCCGGCATAGGCGATGGTATCGTCCCTGGCACCCAGAAGATGCAGAATGGGTGTCTGAAAAAGCAGCATCAGAACGGCAACAGCAATGCCGAAGAAGATGGAGCCGAGAAGGCAGAAAGCACTGATCCGCCGCGCGGTGTCATAATCTTTTTTCCCGAAAAGTCTTGAGATGGCGGAACTTCCGCCAAGCCCGAAAATATCACCGAATGCAATCATGAGACTGAACACCGGGGCGCAGAGAGAGACGCCGGCGACGAGGCTGGTGTTCTGGGTCTTTGCAATAAACCATGTGTCGACCATATTGTATACAAGGCTGATGACCATGCCGAACACCACAGGCAGAGCCATCTTGAAATAGGCTTTCGGTACGGGCATTGTTTCAAATACATCATTGTTCATCTGAGAGCTCCTCCATTTCCTGTAACAGGATCAATGCTTAAAGTATATCATATTGATAGAAAAAGGTGACGGGAAAATAAAAAACTTCTTGACATTGCCACATTAGTGCGATAAACTACTGACAAATAAATGAGAAATCGTTGAGCAAAAGGAGTACACTGTACGATTCTTCACAGAGAGCCTGGGGCGGTGGGAGCAGGCAGGATAGTATGGATGGAATGGATTTGCGAGAGCAAAGTGAAAGGCGGATAACAGCAGCCGAGTAGCGGAAGCCGTGTCCTCACGTTACAGGGGTACGATATAGAGAACATCTGTATCTGAGAGTCTATACATGATTGGTGGCGGATATTTCCAGTTTGGAGGTATCCGCTTTTTGTATCTTCTGTCAGATGAGTCCGGTGAGGACGGCTGATAAAAAGAGAGAAGCTAAGCATGGCAAGAGAAGAAGGGTGGCACCACGAGACATTCGTCCCTGATCCGGTTTACCGGGTCAGGGATTTTTTTTAATTCATGGGAAATTACGTCCAATGAATTAAAAAGCCCTCCGGTCAGGATTCTTTCTTGATGGGACGCATTTTCTATGAATTAAAAGAAGAAAGAGGAGGATTTATGAAGCGCATCTATAAGGTCTACAAGAAAACAGTCAGCATTGTGAACGAGACGCCGACGGCGATGTACGAGAATCTGGTCGGAAGCAGAAAGGGATTTCTGCTCGAGAGCTATGACAAGAACTATGACCGGTATACGTTTTTGGGGGAACCGGAGGAACTGATCTCCTCGGAGGGGGAGTCGCTTGTCATCACAAAAAAGAGCGGGGAGCGCGAGGTGCGCAGGGGCAATCCGTTAGCGTTGTTAAAAGAATATTATGATGAATTTGAGATTCATAAGGAGAATGATGAACTGAATTTTTCTGGCGGACTGGTGGGCAATGTCGGCTACGATTTTATCCGCTACTCGGAAAAACTGCCGGAGAAGAATCCGGATGAGATCGGGATTGAGACGATTCAGCTGATGTTGATGAAAGCGTTTATCGTGATGGACTATGTGGCGGAGACGCTGACCGCGGTTGTCTTAGAGGAGGAGACGGAGGAAGGAAGAAAGCGTGCCGGCGTGACGGCGGAAGAGCTGATCCGGCGCGCCATGCATCCGGAGCAGATAGAGGGAGGATGTGACAGCAGGTGTGAAGAGAACACTGGGCACGGGATGAAAGAGGCGGCGCAGCCGGAGGGCGGAAAAAGGGACGGCGTCATCCGCAAAAAGTCGGATACGCTTGCCGCTTACAGCGCGAAGGTGGAGAAGATCAGACACTATATCAGAGAAGGACATATCTTTCAGACGGTACTCTCCCAGCGCTGGACGGTGGAGACCGGACGCGACGGTTTTTCTCTCTATAAGGAGCTTCGCGAGTTGAATCCGTCGCCGTATCTTTATTACTTCCAGTTCGGTGATTTTGAGGTGATCGGAAGTTCGCCGGAGATGTTAGTAAAACAGCAGGGCAAGCGTGTGTTTACCTGCCCGATCGCAGGGACCAGACCGAGAGGAAAGACAGTGGAGGAGGATGAAGCACTCCACAGAGAACTTCTGGCAGATGAGAAAGAGCGTGCCGAGCATGTGATGCTGGTGGATCTGGCGCGAAACGATATGGGGCGCATCTCGGAATTCGGAACAGTCAAGGTCACGGATTTTATGAATGTGCGGAATTATTCCCATGTCATGCACATCGTATCCATGGTGGAGGGAAGGAAAAAGGGCAGCTATCATCCGTTTGATCTGCTGGCATCCTTCCTGCCGGCAGGAACGTTAAGCGGTGCACCAAAGATCCGGGCAATGGAGATCATTGAGGAATTGGAGGAGGTACGGCGCGGGCTCTACGGCGGTGCGACCGGTTATGTCGATTTTTCCGGCGATATGGATTTCTGCATCACGATCCGCACGATGATCAAGAAGGGCAGAGAGGTCTATCTGCAGGCGGGTGCGGGAATCGTCGCGGACTCCGTGCCGGAAAAAGAATATCAGGAATGCTGCAACAAAGTGATGGCGCTTGCAAGAACACTTCTGGAGGAGGAAAACTTATGATTCTTTTGATTGACAACTATGATTCCTTTACCTATAACCTCTATCAATATATCGGAACCTTCACGCCGGACATCCGGGTGGTACGCAACGATGCCATTACGATCGGGGAGATAGAAGATATGCAGCCGGAGCGCATTGTGCTTTCACCGGGACCTAAAAGCCCAAAAGAGGCGGGAATCTGCATGGATGTCGTAAAACATTTCTACAATAAAATACCGATTCTTGGCATCTGTCTCGGACATCAGTGCATCGGTGAGGCGTTCGGAGGAACCGTGAGCTATGCGAAGACATTATTCCACGGAAAACAGTCCGAGGTCACACACTGTCTGGACGGCGTCTTTACCGGGATCGACACGCCGGTTAAGGTGGCAAGGTATCATTCCCTGGCGGTGCTAAGAGACGATCTGCCGGAGTGCCTGAAAGTCACCGCGCAGACCGCGGACGGCGAGATTATGGCGATGCGGCACAAAGAGTATCCGGTGGTCGGTCTCCAGTTCCACCCCGAGTCCATCTACACGGAACACGGAAAGCGGATGATCGAGAATTTCCTGTCGGGTGTCATTTAAGGGAGGAGCAGCGTATGATACTGGATCAGATTGTGAGCGATAAAAAAAGAAGACTGCCGGAACATAAGAGACGGATACCGGAGCAGGAGATGCGAAAGCTGGCGGAGGCGTATGAGGGCAGCCATCATGATTTTAAGGGAGCGCTTGAGGGAGATGTCATTTCCATCATCGGAGAGTTCAAAAAGGCGTCCCCAAGTCTCGGTAAAATTAAAAGCAAGATTAACTTACTGGATAGAATTGAGGAATACAATGCTTCTGTGGATGCGATCTCCTGCCTGACGGAGGAGGATCACTTTGACGGAAGCACGGCGTACTTAGAACAGATCCGGCAGATGACCGATCTTCCGATCCTGCGCAAGGATTTCATGATTGATCCATACCAGTTCTATGAGGCGCGGGCGATCGGAGCAGATGCGGTGCTTCTCATTGCGGCAATCTTAGACGATGTGCAGATGCATGAATTCTACCAGCTTGCAGGGGAGCTGGGGCTGGATGCGTTAGTCGAGGTACACGACGAGGCGGAGATGGAGCGGGCGTTAAAGCTGGATGCAAAGATCATCGGCGTCAATAACCGCAATCTGAAGGATTTTTCCATTGACCTGCAAACAACGGAGCGATTAAGCCGCATGGTGCCGCAGGAGAAGCTTCTGGTGGCGGAAAGCGGCATTGTATCGGATGAGGATGTGGAGTTCTTAAAAGCATGCGGTGTGAATGCATTTCTGATCGGGAGAGCCTTTATGGAGGCGGAGCACCCGGGAGAGGTGGCAGCGCGCTGGAAGCAGCGGTAGGGAGGATGGACATTGACGAAGATCAAGATCTGCGGCATCACAGGAGAGGATGAGATAGCAGCGCTCAATGAGACCGGTGTGGATTACGCTGGGTTCGTGCTGTACGAGAAAAGTAAACGTTATGTCACAGTGCAGAAAGCAAGACAATTATTTGAAAAATTAAATAAAGGTATGAGAAAAGTAGCCGTGACGGTCGCGCCGGAGAGAGCGTTGATCGAGGACATCGGGCGGGCAGGATTTGATCTGCTGCAGGTGCATGGCGTGGACGCCGCAGAGGCGGAGCGGATCGCAGCGCAGACGAAGCTGCCGGTGTGGCTGGCAGTCAACCTCCGTGATCCTGCCGAGGTTCGCCGATGGCGCAGAGAAGAATATCACCGGATTGCCG
>ERZ894223.2176-NODE-2176-length-10075-cov-14.946108_pt1 | contig 10075 bp, 9 predicted proteins | sample MGYA00380293_ERZ894223 | MGnify/ENA primary metagenome ERZ894223 (study PRJEB32331, sample SAMN06328445) | human gut metagenome | biome: human gut microbiome; feature: stool | host: Homo sapiens | collected 2014-11-05 ...
TAAACAGATTCACCTCCGCCCAATTATCCAGAAGTTCTTTGATAAGCATCGTTTTGTCTACATAGTAGAAATCTTCCGCCTGAAGCTTTGCAAAATTTTCTATTCCTATTGGAAGTTTTTTTTGACTGAATTCAATACATGATCCTCCCTTTTGTCTCGGTTCTATATACATATTATACATTGTATTTTATGTTAATCTCTATTTTCCATACTTATGTTGCTATATGTTAACAGATATAAATGAGTTGTGGATTGGATATTTGTTATTGTCAGAGCAATTCCATTATATACAACATTTTATATTGTTTCAATACATCTCATGTTACTCTTTATCCATCCCTGGAAAGACGGTCCAGCTGGTATACAATCGTTTCAATACATCTCATGTTACTCTTTATCTGGACTACGAAAGGGGATTTACCAAAGATGTCCTGCGTTTCAATACATCTCATGTTACTCTTTATCAAAGAAGATGTCGTTTGAAATAGCAAAGAAAATGGTGTTTCAATACATCTCATGTTACTCTTTATCTCTTAGGAGTAAAGACATAAACCCAAACAGATTTAAGTTTCAATACATCTCATGTTACTCTTTATCCGTGGAGGAATTAAAAAGAGGGAATGGCTTTCCGGAGTTTCAATACATCTCATGTTACTCTTTATCTGCAGTAGAAATTTTGGGCGAAGCATCTGAAACATAGTTTCAATACATCTCATGTTACTCTTTATCGGTACAAGGTGTTTTCTTTATGCATATAAGAAGTCGTTTCAATACATCTCATGTTACTCTTTATCTGAAAATGAAGAAAATGTATAACCACGAAAACTGGCGTTTCAATACATCTCATGTTACTCTTTATCCATTACAGAGTATATTAGATTTAGCTTTACAATAGTTTCAATACATCTCATGTTACTCTTTATCTCAGAGGCTCCTGACGTATGTGACGAGAGGATGGTAGTTTCAATACATCTCATGTTACTCTTTATCAGCAGCTTCAGGAAGTCTATGATGATATGGATGAACGTTTCAATACATCTCATGTTACTCTTTATCGCCTGTTGCCGCATCATACTCTGCAACAACAACATTGTTTCAATACATCTCATGTTACTCTTTATCTATCTAACCATGCAGGGCCTAAATCAAGCATAGCTTTGTTTCAATACATCTCATGTTACTCTTTATCGAAAACCAGAACTATATCTGCGAATCCCTCTGGATGTTTCAATACATCTCATGTTACTCTTTATCAGTGCTGTTATGTTCGGAATCTGTCATATACTCTGCGTTTCAATACATCTCATGTTACTCTTTATCTGATGTGCCGGAGATGGTTATTCCACTTCCAGCATCGTTTCAATACATCTCATGTTACTCTTTATCTCAATGGGTCATATTCCGACAACTCCTCCAATGTTGTTTCAATACATCTCATGTTACTCTTTATCGAATTCGGCAATTATTTATATAATTCTATCAATGATAAGTTTCAATACATCTCATGTTACTCTTTATCAGAAGCTGGACGGAATTGTCACTAAATGCGTGTTCTGTTTCAATACATCTCATGTTACTCTTTATCCAATAAATACCAAGAGCCAGGACGCACTCCTGAAATGTTTCAATACATCTCATGTTACTCTTTATCCAAGTAGATGTGCTGCAACCAATTGGGAACCAGTGTTTCAATACATCTCATGTTACTCTTTATCCCTCGTTTTATAGGCTTTTCTTCTTCTAACAGTTTTTATAATACAGCAAAATACAAAGGATTGCAAGATTTTTACCAACCGACATCTCATTTTTTATTTACTCAATCAAAACCTGGTATACCCCCGTATTTTCAATATTTTTCATTTTTTTATGAAAATCCGCCTGGTAATTTTTATAACTTTTCATTTAACTTACTTAAGGAAGTCCCCTGTCATGTTTTCACACTGACAGGAGAATTCTTTTACTACAAAATCAAATCTTCTCCATTATCTTTTTTTCCATTTCCAAGTACTTCTTCTCCAAACACATTATCATTCATCAATTTTATAATACACACAAAATCTTCTTCCTTATCTATCACTCGATTCAGTTCATTTCTCAATTGTATGAATTTTGATGGCGTCATGTCCCCTCTGAAAACTGATTTTTGGAAATGAGATAAATATTTTTTACAGATTTTAAATACTTTCTGTACCCTTTTTTCTCCTACATCATAAAATAAGAATGCATAATTATAATTCAACTGTTTTTTCATACATGAAATCCCCATTTTTTAACACAGAAATCATTAATACCGTTACTCTTTTCTCTCTATCCTTTTTACATTCCTTCTTTAAGAGAAAATGGAACAAACTCTTTTCCTTCAAGAATATTTTTTATCAGCTTATAGCAATCCAGTTTCAATGCAGTGCGATAAGAAACTTTTCTTTTCAATTTGGGATGAAGAAATACACTTTCCAGACGATTTTCAAATGCTTCTATAAATATTTTCCGTCCCTCTTCATTCAAAATACAATAGTTTACCTTTTTTTCAAAATGCTTTTCAACCTGCAGTCTTCTATTATTGACCAAGTCAAAAATTGTTCTGAAAACAATAACTGGTTTAAACACTTCGCTCAAATCCAGACTTAATGAGAATCTGCCTTCCGATGGTTCATGTAAAAAGCTTATTCTCTGGTCCAAATGTGTCTGGTAAATTGCTGCAATCCTCCCACATCTGTCAGAAAAACATCTCTCCGCCTGTTCCAAATTTTTCTCTGTTTAAAACTCCATTTTCAAAATAGGAATCACCGTCTTTTATGAAATATATATCACCAATTGCTTCATATTCATCCCATGCGAATGTATTTCCTTTTTCTATCTGATACACAAACATTTTCATTTTACATTTTATCTCATGAAGTCTGACACGCTGTTCGCTGTAATCCATGCCCTGATCATGTAACAACGATTCATACTCCTGCCAAATCTCGTCTCCGCATATTTTTTCAGTAGCAGATAATGTAAGTGTCCTGGAAAGAAATACATTCATCATTTCTCGCTGTTCATCTATCAGATGCATTTTGTCTGAAACTTTTGGATAAGCAAGCTGACCAACTTCTTTTTTGAAAAAATGCACTATATTATTTTCGTTTTCGCTTTTTTTGTTATTTCTCTCTATCTCCAGAATTTCTCCATAATAATCGGAAAAATTTTTGGTTCTCAAAATTTCCTGCATATCTGTTTTCATGACAGTAAATTCTGTGTCAACACGAATATCTCCATCTTTATACACCATTCTTGCAGAATCAAGATTAAAGAAATAAACAATTCCTTCCCCTTTACAGGAACGATTAATACGCCCCATAAACTGCTCTTCACTGTCCAGCTTTGAACAGTCTTTATATCCTATATCCATATCAATATCGACACCCGCCTCTATCACCTGAGTTGCCACCAGAATAACAGATTTCAGCTTCGAAAGTTTTTCAATTATTTTCTGTCTTTCCCAGATGCTGCTGTCTCCACTCACAAACAGCGTTTCACAGTCTATTTCTGTATCCGTTAACATACCGTAAAATTTTTCTGCACTCTTTTTGCTGATAAATTCTATCAATATTTTCTTCTTTCGCAGTACCTGTTTTTGCACATGTTCACACAAAATTTCCAATGTCATCTTCTGTTTCAGTAAACTATAATCAGGTATGACTCTTTCCGCAAAAACAGGATGTTTAAAGTAACTTTCTTTTTGTGGAATCAGATTGACAGCATCTTCCTTATCATCTGTCAGTGCTTCCAGATTTGGCAAAGTTGCTGACATGATAATGATTTTCATATTAAGCAATTTCGCATACCCTTTCAAAAAAGTTATAATTTCACTCCAGAGAGCATTTTTATAACTTTGTATCTCATCCAGCACAATTACTGAATTGCATAACTGATGAAAAGCAAATACATCCTCTTTCTCATGCCCAAATAAAGTTTTAAACCAAGTCACATGTGTCGATAAAACAATTGGATAGTTCAAAAACTGTCTGTCAAGAAGAACTTTCTGATAGAATTTTTTTGTCTTATCCTCATACTCATCTTTCTCTTCTTTCATCGGTACCAGTGAATTTACCACAGCAATCTGGTTCATAATATCTTTCTGATTTCCAAATATTTTTCCCAGATTTTCAATATTCTGATCTACAAGCGTGTTAAACGGATAAATGTAGAAAATTTTATTGATATTCTTTACTTTCTTTATAATCTGAAAGCTGAGGTTCAATGCAGTATTGCTTTTCCCTGCACCTGTAGGTTCTTCCAGATAAAATATGTGGTCATTGATATGTTCTTTTAATGTATTTTCCGCATCCAGAAACATTTCTGTTCTTAAATCATTGATTACATCCGCTTTTTTCTTTTTCACCAGCCTTTCTCTTCTCTGTGGATATTTTGTTTTTTCATACTCCCGAATACTTTGTTGTGTTCCCGTTTTTTCATATGCCTGTATAATATTTGAAATATCATCCAGTTGTCCAAAAGCTTTCAATTTTATCCCGTTCATATAGTCTGATGTGGCATAATAGTCAACAGCTACCAAAAGTGAAAACAGCAGTCTGGTATATCCAAATAAATATACCTGACGGGAAGCATCGTCTCCTGATATTCTTTCAAACATATCTTCCTGTTTATCTTTTTTCAGATACACCTTCTTTCTTACTTTCTGATTTTCATTTTCTTCTTTCCACTTTTTCAGCCATTGCTGTGCATGCCACCCTAATACTGTACCCTCTGTATCGTTCAGACTTGCAAAGCTGTCCAGATATGTCTGAAAATCAGTAAGTGCCCCATGATGTTTTGCTATTAAAAATGAGTGAATATATGCAAGATCTCTTAAACTTTTTCTTTCTTCCAGATTTTCTATTTGAGAAACTCGATCAAGGAAATAATCCAGATACAAAACTGAAGACAAAATAGAATGTTTACTTCCTACACTGTTATCCGGCCTTGCCTTTCCTTTCAATTCATAATTTCCCATATTTTTTTCCTGGAATCTTGGATTAATTTTTCCGATATCATGAAAAGTGATAACATTATCTCTCATTGTTTCAAAAAAATGGATTCCTTCCCGACTCATCTCGGAAAAATACAATTTTTCAAACTGCTCAAAGACTACCTGTATCTGTTTGTGCTCTACTATTTTCTCATAATATTGCTGGCATAATTCTGTATGCTCTATTAGTGTTTCTTTCTGTCTTTGCTCCATGCTCTTCTTTTCATTGCCAGTTCTATGTGCATAACAATGCACAACATCTTTCTGTACTTCTGTTAAATCAATAAATTCAATATTCAAAGAAATCCCCCTTTACGACAGAATCCCGCAAAAAAGCTGCGGGATTCTGTCTAATAAAATACAAGCATACGATCTTCTGTTTTAAAAATTTTTTTTTCTTTCAAAGTCACTTTCATATTTGTAAAACAAAACGTTTCATACTGATACAAATTCAAATGGCTGTCTATTCCGACGGGAAGCTTTTCTTCATATTTAAACTCCGGAACTTCCTCTTCATCTTCATACTCTTCCTCTTCATCATCAGCAATTCCCAGTTTTCCATCTTTTTTCTCATAAAGGCAAGATAAAACTACATTTTCGCATGTTACCACATCCAGTTCCACAACTTTTGCAGCACAGATATCCGCCAGATGGTCATTTTTTCCCATATATGGGATATATACGCATTTCTTATCCAGAATCATCTCTGCAATCTTATCCGCTTCCCAGGAATCTAAAAGAATATAGATATCCCATACCGGATTCTCCAGCCACTGCTCTCTTACGATCAGATTTCCTCCCAGTTCCTGGGATGCATATCCTACTGTGTTATTAAACATCTGTATTTTCTTCTGTATATATCCCTGAGAGTTTCGCGGTACAACAGAAACTTTCAAATCTTTTAATTTTTCATAAAACTCCGGATACGTTCCTGTACAGCCATAACCTTTGTACCCTACAATAGCTCCAAGTATGCCTAAAAGCGCAACTCTATGGATTTGTCCATATGTAAAATAAAAGTAAGCATTCACTTCCGGCTTTTTAAAAAAGGCATTTTTTCCACTGAGAGTAAATTTCAAAGCCCGCATAAATCACACCTCTTCTTGTGTAATAATATTAAATATCTTCGCCCCTTCAATTTTTCCTTCAAGTTTTGTTGTATACGGATTATAATAAATTTCTACATTTTTAATCCTTGTTTTAAGCACCTGTAAAAGCTCAGCACACTGTTCCAGATTAATTATGTTTTTTTCTTCTCCTTTATCAAAAAAAATATATTCTGTCAGATTCGGAAGATATAAGTCTGATTCTGTTTCAACAAAAAATGCAAACTCATTTTCACATCCTTCTTTTGCGTTTGTGGCAAATGCTGTGGCAGATACTAATGCTGTTCTTTTAAAATTCTGGTAATCTTCCTCTGTGTACCCATCTGTAACTCCCAGCTCCTTAAACTCTTTATATGCCAGAGGATTAATCACAAATGGATAAAAATAATGCGCTTCATTGCTGGTGATTTTAGTTCCAAGCGTTGAGTTTTTTGCTTCTTCATCCTTCTTATCATCTTTACTTGAATCCCTGAACGGTGACAATATATTCTGCTCTTCCGAACAGGTATCTGCATATTTATTGAATCCCTGGCCAAATTGAACAGCACCCGTAATAGATATGTTATTTTTTGCTTCTGCAAAAGTTGCACCAAAGTTTTTTACATCTACTGCTGAGAACAGATTTTTTAAAGTTTTCTGTGGATTCTTTTCCACCTTTTCTCCAAAGATATATTCATAACGCTCTCCCAATGAACGTGGCACCAAAGATACCAATGAAGCATCTTTTCCGCCAAATTTCATTGATTTAATATACAGAACTTTTTTTCCTTCATTATCCCACATTTTTTTCATCGGATACTTCAAGGCCTTATCACTTCCAAATACCAGGCCATCAGATGTTGTTTTGGGATATCCGGAAAAATCTGCATTCCAGTTTGCCATAATAGAAGAGATACCTAATACTCCATATACTCGTTTATTCATTTACCTGTTCCTCCATATTCTTTTTCTGATATAAAATGTTATTATTAATATATCCCGCGATCATAGAATTCTGATCTGTTTTTTCTGCTTTTGTATAATTGCAGATCATTGCATAAAGATTATTAAACCATGTTCCTGAACAATTCAGCTGGTAATTATATTTTATAAAATACTGGCGCAGTTTATCTTTTAAAGCCTGATTATTCTTTATGTTAAAGAAAGGATTCGCCAGAGAATGTTTCTTATCCTTTGCCTTACTGAGAGAAATAAAGTAATTCACAAGCTGTCCGACTGCATAATAATATTCTTCATCACTTGTAATCTGCTCTGTCTCTTTACTCTGTATCTTTCTTCTTAATTCTTTTCGTATTGACTCATAATCCGTACTCATTGGCTCTCCTCCTGAAAAATATTCTTCCAGTGAACACTTCAGATTAAACTGTTTCACAGCCTTGGAAATATATCCGTTTTTTATAGAATCTTTTATCATGTTCACACTGACTTTAGATAAAATTCCTGCAATATTCTGTGTTTCATTCTTATATAACCATGCAAAAATTGCATCTCTTGACCATATCAGATTTCGTGCTGTCTCACCGGAAATCTGCAATTCATCAACAGGTGTAAAATAATTCGTAACCAGCCATTTTGAAAACAGGATTTCATTAAGTAAACTCTCCATCTGTCCGACAGTTCCGTAATCCCTGTAGAGTTCTTCCTCTGTTTTTCTGTCGAATACATTTATATATTGAAAACGCTTTCGCAGATGATAACGGTAATCTACAATAACATCCTGATGCATGATCTGCACTTCTTTTCCTTTCTGCACATACAGATAATAGCCTGTGAAATCTTTCTGTATCTTTTCTTCTTTTGAAAAAGCACTGATTTCTCCTTTTTCCGGATCAATATAAATATTTACTTTTCCTGCAGACGCCTGATTGTACAGGTAATCAAAAAATTTCCTCTGCAAAACTGCATCTTCTGCAGTAATCATATATGGCAGCTCTGTCTTTCTTGTTTTATGTGCCATGTATGGTTTCTTCTGGTTCATTCCCAGATTGTCGTTAGGAAGTCCCCATATTTTCCCATCTATTTCCTGATTATAATCATTCTTATTAAAGATTTTCGTAATCAGATATCTCTGTTCTTCCTGTATATATCGTTCTTCTGTATCTTCAAAGAAGATTTTCAGATAATTTTTTCCTGACAGAGAAATTCCCATATCTTCCAAACTAAAAATATGCTTCTTTACCCAATCCCGACACCATTCCAGTTTTTCTACATTAATTTCGTCAATCTGAGCAGCAATATAGTCATACATTTGTCTGTCTTTTGACTTGGCATATTTCTTTTCTGGATTTTTTAATACATCAAAATATCGGTCAATTGCCTCCTGATTTAATTTCCCGTTACCCAGACTTTCCTGCTTCACCCAAAATGAAAGGTAATTATTTGAATGAATAACTTTCTTTGGATCTACAGGTTTATCCATGCTTACTAACCTGCTGTGATAATCAAAAAAACACATTTTCCCATAATATCTCTGCGAAATCCCCTCCATTTGTTTTGCCTTCTTGTTAAATTTCAAATCCATCTGGCATGCGATAATTCCATCAGAATTTACACTGATATAACACCCATCTGCCGGAATATAGGAATCCAGAATCAAAGCATCTTCTGCCCTGCCTTTTTCTTTTACCTGTTGCATTTGTCTTTTGAATACTTCAAGACAATCCTTCAGCACATACTCACCCTCTTTACTTTTTATATAGCAGTTTATTATTACCATAAATCATATGGCTATCCCACAGGTCAGTTCCAGCAAGCACTGATCAGAACCACCTGAAATTGCAAAACCCAGCTCCTCTGCTGTTTAATTCACAAAGTCCTACACCTAATATGAAATATGCAAGTTTCTGACTCTTCTCATCATCTGCAATCTGAAGACTTAATTTATCACCTAACAAACTAATACGTTTATACTTGCAACTAATTGGATGTCTGTTTAAAAATGTAATATTTGTATATAAGGGAAAATCTTCTTCGATCTGCTCTCCTGTAAATGAATTATACTTCTTCACTAAATTAGAAAACAATCTTTCTTCATATTCATCAAGACTCATATAACTTCTCCAGTATCCTTCGTCTGACTTCATGATAACCGGACTCAACGTATATATTTCGCTTATCATTTTGTGCGGAATAATACGATTCTCAACAGTTAAGCCTTTCATTTTCTGTGTATAGTGATTTTTTAATACCTCTGAAAAGTATCTCGCAAGAATCGGTTCTACAGTTCGTACAGTTAAGGTATAAATCTGATCTTTTTTATATGTCATGCCGCGTTCCAACGGCCACAGAGTCCCTACACTGTAGAATTTGTAACAATTTGTCTCATGAAAAGAAATTAAACTCTCATTCTGACACAGTGCTGAATCTACAAAATTTGCTACTGCATTCTGTAATTCCTTAAATGGAATATCCTGCAGCAGATAAAGCTTCACTCTCATTTCATATACATTTAGTTTTTGCTCCACAATACCCTCCCATTTCTTTCAACGTAAATATTTGTTTATTTAATTATAAAGTAACACGTTTGTTCTGTTTTATCAAGCTGAATCTTTTTATTTTTCTAAAAATTTATTTGCAATATCTGTTAATTTATAATAAAATACTCGTAACTGTTCAGCACCTTTACAGTTACAAATTCAAATCTATTGAGACTTGCTTACAACGATGGAATTTGGGAACTTCATTAAGAATAACATAGCTATGTATTGAAACACGTATATATTTGTTTCTATTTATCAAGTGTAACATGTGATGTATAACAAAAATCCCTGACAGAAATTTTAACTGATCATCAGTTTTTAATTTCTGTCAGGGATTTTTATTTATTATTATCCAATCGGCTCGAAGTCTACAGCTCCATGTTTACACAGTGGGCAGATATAATCTTCCGGAAGTTCATCACCTTCGTAGATATATCCGCAGACTTTACATACAAATCCTTTCTTACCTTCTGTTT
>ERZ894223.2186-NODE-2186-length-10027-cov-6.153931_pt1 | contig 10027 bp, 12 predicted proteins | sample MGYA00380293_ERZ894223 | MGnify/ENA primary metagenome ERZ894223 (study PRJEB32331, sample SAMN06328445) | human gut metagenome | biome: human gut microbiome; feature: stool | host: Homo sapiens | collected 2014-11-05 ...
CATGTATACACGCTCCTAATAACAGCTTTCCCTTAGCAAAATATTCTACACCACTTATCTTTTTATGGAAAAGCACAAATCCTCCCATTTCCACATAAACTGTAAGTAAAAATGCGGTCAGGTGCTCACTGTGAAATCTTTTCCTCCTCCCCTAACAGCTGCCGAAGAACAGTATTATCTGCAAAAATATACCGAAGGAGACCTTGAAGCCAAGCACATCCTGATCGAGCATAATCTCCGGCTGGTTGCGCATATCGTCAAAAAGTATCAGACGCTTGGCGAAGACACCGAAGATCTTCTATCCATCGGCACAATCGGTCTGATCAAATCTGTGGTTACCTTCAATTCCGACAAAAATGTCAGGCTTGGAACCTAGGCTGCAAGGTGTATCGAAAATGAAATTCTGATGCATCTTAGAAGCAAGAAGAAATACTTTCGTGACATTTCTCTGTATGAGCCAATCGGTATCGACCGGGAAGGTAATGAAATCCGTATCTTTGATATTATCGATTCTCATACCGATGATGCTTACAAAAAAGCCGTCCTCAAGGACGATATCAAACTTCTTTATTCCAAGCTGGAATCTCAGCTTTCTCCCAGGGAACGGACAGTACTGAAAATGCGCTATGGACTCTATAATGAGGCTGAATACACCCAGCGGGAAATTGCTGCAGAGCTTGGCATCTCCCGCTCCTACGTCTCCCGTATTGAAAAAAGCGCAATAGAAAAGCTGCGGCCCTATTTCTAGGACCGCAGCGTTATCTGCGTTAGTCTTCTTTTCTTCTCAAAATGTCATACTGATCAGCATGACCTCCCAGATCAATATACAGCACCTGCTTTGGATGTGGTGCACTCTCCTGCTCATTGCCATCCTCGTCTACGATCTTCTTCACCGTCACTTCGATATTATCTCCGTTTGGCTTCATCAGCTCGATTGTCTCTCCTACCGAGAACTTGTTGCGCTGTTCGATGCGGTACATGCCGTCACGCTCTCCACCGATAATACCCAGATACGTATACTCTCTTACATAGGTATTGCTGTCGTAAATTTGTGCTTCATCATCCGGTCTGCCAAAGTAGAATCCGGTCGTGAACTGTCTGTACGTACAATTACTGATCTGATCCAGATACCATGGCATATTCTTGCGGTAAAGTTCCGGATCTTCCAGATAATCATCAATCGCTTTGCGATAAGTTCTCGCAACAGTCGCCACATAAAGAGCTGTCTTCATACGACCTTCAATCTTAAAGCTATCGATTCCTGCATCGATCAATTCCGGAATGTGTTCGATCATGCACAAGTCCTTGGAATTGAAAATGTAGGTGCCTCGTTCATTTTCATAGACAGGCATATATTCACCAGGTCTTGTCTCCTCTACGACCGCATATTTCCAGCGGCATGGATGAGTACAGGCTCCCTGGTTGGCATCCCTTCCGGTAAAGTAATTACTCAACAGGCATCTTCCGGAATAGGAAATGCACATTGCTCCATGAATAAAGCTTTCAATCTCCATCTCTTCTGGGATATTGGCACGGATCTCTTTGATCTCTGCCAGCGACAGTTCTCTGGCAGATACCACACGCTTTGCTCCCTGCTTCCACCAGAACTGATAAGTGCCATAGTTCGTATTATTCGCCTGTGTACTGACATGTCGCTCAATCTCAGGGCAGATCTCCTTTGCCATCTCAAAAATTGCCGGATCGGCAATAATCAATGCATCCGGTCCTAACTCTTTCAGTTCTTTCAAATATTCCCGCACGCCTTCAAGATCCCGGTTATGTGCCAGAATATTGACCGTTACATGGACACGCACGCCATGCTCGTGTGCAAATGCGATTCCTTCTTTCATATCGTCATGGCTAAAATTCTTCGCCTTAGCACGCAGTCCAAAGACTTCTCCGCCGATATATACCGCATCAGCACCAAATATAACTGCTGTTTTTAATACTTCCAGACTGCTGGCTGGAATCAATAATTCCGGATGTCTGCTCATTTTTCTTTCCTCACTGTACTATCTGTATCTGTTACTTCTCGGACGTTCTGCGCTTTACGCTAAGTGCAATTCCATCTCCCAACGGAAGGATAGATGTCTCATAGATATCACTGTGTTTCAGCTCAAATAAATACTCCCGCATACGGCTGTGGATCGTCCGGTTTCTGCGTTCGACCGCATATCTGGACTCAATCACATCTCCGTCCTGAAGTACATTGTCAGAGACCAGCACGCCGCCCTCCGAAAGAAGTCTTGTGACCTCTGGGAGATAATGGATATACTGTCCCTTTGCCGCATCCATAAATACAAAGTCATAGGGGCCCGCAAGCCCCTTCATAACTTCCAGCGCATCCCCCTCTAACAGGGTAATGTCCGATTCTTTCCCTGCCCTCTTAAAATTCTCGCGGGCAATCGGGATTCGTTTATCATAATTCTCAATTGTAGTAATCTTACATCCTGCCGGAGCATATTCACTCATAACAAGTGCTGAAAAACCAACCGCCGTACCGACTTCCAATATGTTCATCGGACGGTTCATGGTAATCAATGTCTTCAAAAAGCTCTTGGTCTCTTTCCGGATAATCGGCACATAGGTATCCAGTGCCTCTTTTTCAATCTCCTCCAGCAGAGAATTCTCCGGCGTCTCCAGCGAATGGATATAAGTCACCATTCTTTCATCTACTATCATTTCTATACATCCATAATGATCGGAAGGATCATCGGTCTTCTCTTGGTACGCTTCCAGATAAATTCATTCATCGTATCGCGGACAACAAGCTTGATCTTGCTCCAGTCTGCATTCTTCTGACGTCCCAGATAATTGCCAACCGCTTCTTCCAATACGTGTCTGGCGTCTTCCATCAGACCTTCTGATTCTCTTACATATACGAAACCTCTGGATACAATATCCGGGCCTGCAAGCAACTGATTGGTACCCTTTTCCAGCGTCATCACAACAATCAGGATACCATCTTCTGCCAGATGCTGACGATCACGCAGTACGATATTACCAACATCACCGACTCCAAGTCCGTCTACCAGAACCTCGCCTGTGTGTACCTTATCTACAACCTTAGCCTCTTCTTCGCTTACTTCCAGTACATCACCGGACTGCAGCATGAAGATGTTCTCCTTCGGAATGCCAAGCGACTCAGCCAGTTTGGCATTCGCCTTTCTGTGACGGTATTCACCATGGATCGGTACTGCATATTTCGGTTTTACCAGAGAATAGATCAACTTCAGTTCTTCCTGGCAGGCATGTCCGGATACATGTGCATCCTGGAAAATGACATTCGCGCCTTTTTCTGACAGTTCGTTGATGACACGGGAAACGGATTTTTCATTACCCGGTATCGGATTGGAACTGAAGATAACTGTATCATTCGGCATAATGGTAATCTTGCGGTGAATATCCGCTGCCATTCTGGACAGCGCGGCCATAGACTCTCCCTGACTTCCCGTCGTGATCAGTACTGTCTTCTCCGGCGGATAATTCTTAAGCTGATCGATCTCGATCAAAGTTCTGTCCGGAACCTTGAGATAGCCAAGTTCCTGTGCCGTAGCAATGATATTAACCATGCTTCGTCCTTCAACTACAACCTTACGTCCGTATTTGTAAGCAGAGTTGATGATCTGCTGCACACGGTCTACGTTAGATGCAAATGTTGCAATAATAATACGGGTATCCTTGTACTCCGCAAATAAATGATCAAAGGTATATCCCACGGTACGCTCAGACTGCGTGAAGCCCTTTCGCTCTGCATTGGTACTGTCTGACATGAGTGCCAGTACACCTTTCTTACCAATCTCAGCAAAACGCTGCAGATCGATCGCATCACCAAATACCGGTGTGTAGTCTACCTTAAAGTCTCCTGTGTGAATCACAATACCTGCCGGTGAGTAGATTGCAAGTGCTGATGCATCCTGAATACTGTGGTTTGTCTTAATAAATTCAATACGAAACTGTCCCAACATAATAGACTGTCCATGCTTTACTACCTTTCTGCGGGTAGAGCGGAGCAGATTATGCTCAGCCAGCTTCTTTTCGATAATACCCATAGTAAGCTTTGTCGCATAGATTGGCAGGTTAATTTCCTTCAATACATACGACAATGCACCAATATGGTCTTCGTGTCCATGGGTAATCACAAAGCCCTTAACTTTCTTAATGTTGTCTTTCAGATAAGTAATATCCGGGATTACCAGATCGATCCCCAGCATATCGTCCTCTGGGAATGCCAGTCCGCAATCCACAACAACAATACTGTCTCCGAATTCGAAGGCAGTGATGTTCATTCCGATCTTCTCAAGACCTCCGAGCGGAATGATTCGCAATTTTCCGTTTTTCCCTTTCTTCAAACTTTACACCTCCATGTGTTATTACATCTGATCCTGATCTTTCTTCAGACATTCTTTACACTGGCCGTAAAATTTTAATTCATGATCTAACACATGGAATCCCGTTTCTTCCTCGATCTGACGCTCCAAATCGTCCAAAAGGTCATGTCGAAACGGAAGAACCTTTCCACATATCTTACATATCAGATGATGATGGTGATGCTTTAATTCCCCGTTCAGCTGGTCACCAATCTCATACCTGATACACCCATCATCCAAATTAATACGATCCACTAACTGCATATTCAGCAGCAACTGTAATGTCCGGTAGATTGTTGCAAGACCAATCTCCGGATAGTCTTCCTTTACCAGGTCATAAATGTCCTCTGCAGTCATATGAGTGTCACGATGATCCGCAAGTACTTCTAATACAAGCAACCTCTGATTGGTCACTTTTAACCCTTTTTCTTTCAGTAGTTTCTTAAACTCTTCCTGACTTATCGCCATAGCACGCTACCTTTCGATGTCTACGTCCTCCAACAACTCCTCGAATATCTTAAATACAGCGTTCATTTCCACGTCGTCTTCTACAAATTCAAACACGCAGTCCTTATCCTCTGCATCGGATGTATCCTTTAATATCGTACATTCCGCATCCCCATATTCAGAATCTGTCACCAGAATATATGTCACTCCATTAACCTTTGTCTGTTCCAGTACATAAAATTCCAGTTCTTCTCCATTCTCATCTGATAACATCGTAATCTTTTCCATCCGACACTTCACCTCTGTTCTAATTATCTTATCGAAAATTATCCAATCGAATCCAGGTATCCCTGCAAAATAAAAACCGCGGCAATCTTATCAATATACTGCTTACGGTTCTCACGTCTTACATTATTCTCGATCAAAGTACGCTCTGCTTCCACTGTCGTGAGACGCTCATCCCACATCACGACTTCCAGCCCTGTACGGCGCTTTACCATCTCTCCGAACGCGAGAGCCTTCTGTGCTCTCTCTCCCAGATCATTATTCATGTGCTTCGGAAGTCCGAGAACAATCCTCTCCACCTCATACTCACTGATCAGTTCTTCAATCCGCGCACAGGTTTTGCGCAGCTTATTCTCGTCCTTCCTCCAGATCGTCTCGACCGCCTGTGCCGTGATTCCAAGCGGATCGCTCATAGCGACACCGACCGTCTTCGATCCGTAATCAAGCCCCATAATTCTCATATACTATTCTTCCCATCCGAAATGCTTGATATACGTCTTCAGCATCTCTTCTACTAACTCGTCCCGCTCCATCTTCATAATCAGGCTTCTGGCTCCATTATAACTTGTGATATAAGTAGGATCTCCTGACATAATATATCCTACGATCTGATTCACAGGATTATAGCCTTTCTCGCTCAGTGCTTCATACACGATCTCAAGAATATCTTTTGCCTGAATCTGCGGACCGCTTTCTACCTGAAAAAACTGTGTGTTGGTTAAATCTTTCATATACTCACGTCCTCTCGAAATACTTCAACTTTATTCTACATGAATCCATTATAAAATTCAATCAATTATTTGCGAACGATTTTCGATTTCTACATTTATTAACTGATTTGCAAGATTTTCTTCCGTTTTTCGTCCAACTTTCACATACTCTCTCGTATGTCCGATCTGCCACGTCTCACTGTCGCGCTGAATCTCCTCTTCCATAAGGACTTCTACTGTCTGTCCGATCAGGCGGTCTTCAAATGCCTTTTTATTTACCTTGCCAAGAGCGATCAGCTGATTGCTGCGCTCAGTTTTCACAGGCTCCGGTACCTGATCCTTCATCTCGGCTGCCTTAGTGCCCTGACGTCTGGAATATTTGAAAATGTGTGTCTCATAGAAGTTCACTTTCTCCAGAAATGCCTTTGACTCCCGGAACTCTTCTTCCGTCTCACCCGGGAATCCTACGATCACATCAGTTGTAAGCGCAGGATGATCAAAAACCTCTCTCAACAGTTCGCATTTCTCATAGTATTCTTCTGCTGTATATCTGCGGTTCATCCGCTTCAAAGTTGTATTACATCCACTCTGCAAAGACAGATGGAAATGCGGACACATCTTCGGAAGTGCCGCTATCCCCTCTGCGAATTCTCTGGTAATAATACGCGGCTCCAACGAACCCAGACGAATACGCAGGATTCCTTCCACCTGATGTACGGCACGGATCAGTTCCAGCAGATTTTCCCCGGTATCAATACCATAAGAACTGAGATGGATTCCGGTCAATACGATCTCCTGATACCCATTGGACGCCAGTGTGTGCACCTCCGCAAGCACGTCCTCCATTTTACGGCTGCGCACCCGTCCTCTGGCATACGGGATAATGCAGTAAGAACAGAACTGGTTGCATCCGTCCTGTACCTTTACATTGGCTCTGGTATGTTCTGCCTGTCTGGACACACGCATTTCCTCATATTCATGGGTATGTGCAATGTCAATCAACTCTACCTGTGGTTCTTTTTCTTCTATTTTAGCAAAATGCTCATCCAGGATTGCGATGAGATCTTTCTTTTTATTATTACCGATGATAATGTCAATGCAGTCATCCGCTTTCGCGCCCTGCGCCTGCACATAACAACCCGCAGCTACGACTACTGCATTCGGATTCATTTTTCTGGCTCTGTGGAGCATCTGTCTGGATTTGCGGTCAGCCATGTTGGTAACCGTACATGTATTGATCACATACACATCTGCGCCCTCTGCAAAAGGCACGATCTCATAACCGTTCTGCTCCAGCATCTCCTGCATTGCCTCGGTTTCATAAGCATTCACCTTGCATCCAAGGTTATGAAGTGCTGCTTTTCTCATAATTAGTTTCTCCTTGACTTTTCTACTGACGCCTTTTAATATGTTTATAGAATGTCAGATGCCACAGATAAGACATATATGACATTTTTTCGACATTTCCACATACAAAAGGAGGTAACAAGAATGAAAACTGTACAGATTTCTTTCGATACAGATACTCTTGCAAAGGTGAAATCATTTGTCAATGAAGTCACCAAGTTTGATAATGAATTCGATCTGGTTTCCGGAAGATATGTCGTTGACGCTAAATCTATCATGGGTATCTTCAGTTTGGACTTAACCAAGCCGATCACACTGAACATCCACACAGATGAGAACGTGGACAAGATCCTCGACTCTCTGAAAGATTATCTCATCTAATCCATTATCATGTTGTTATAATAATATTATAATTAATAATGCCTGCGGATTGCTACATGCTTCACGCTCTCGCAACCATGGCATTTTTAAGAAGTGCGCCGTCTAAGAACGACGCACTTCTATTACTTCTACAGTATCAATTGCCGTCTGAACAAGCTCATCGATTTTCTCAGCAAGCTTCTCCTCTGACTTCTTGATAATATTGATATTCGGTTTGGTTACCGGATGTTTCGCCACAAAGATAGTGCAACAGTCCTCGAACGGCTGGATCGATGTCTCATAAGTTCCAATCTTCTCAGACACTTCTACAATCTCCTGTTTATCAAATCCGATCAGCGGACGGTATACCGGCATCGTACATACTTCATTGGTAGCCGCAAGACTCTGCATGGTCTGGCTTGCCACCTGACCGATACTCTCACCTGTGATCAGTCCCAGACATCCGCTTTCTTCTGCAAAATGCTGCGCGATCTTCATCATATAACGACGCATGATAATGGTCAGCTCATCATGTGGACACTGATCGTAAATATATAACTGAATATCCGTAAAGTTAACCACATTCAGTTTGATTGGTCCGGCATATCTTGCCACGATTGCCGCTAGGTCTACAACTTTCTGCTTTGCGCGTTCACTGGTGTACGGCGGTGCATGGAAATAAGTTGCCTCCAGACCTACGCCTCGTTTTGAGATCATATATCCTGCTACCGGACTGTCGATTCCACCAGATAACAGAAGCATTGCTTTTCCATTGGTTCCAACCGGCATTCCACCAGGTCCCGGAATGATCTGTGAATAAATATAGATCTCATTGCGCACTTCAATGTGAAGCAGTACATCTGGCTTGTGTACATCCACGCGGATCTCCGGAAATGCATCCAGCACCGCTTCTCCTGCTTTGCAGTTAATCTCCATAGAGTTCAGCGGATAACTCTTTCTGCTTCTTCTCGCTTCTACCTTAAATGTGATATTCTTGTCCGGATACATCTCATCCATGAATGCAACCACATCTTTTTTCAACTGTTCAAATCCCTGATCTGGCTTGCGCACGACCGGACAGATACCTACCAGTCCGAATACTGTCTGCAGACGTTCGATCACTTCATCACTATCGTACGCGCCTTCACAATCTACATAAATCCTTGCCTGTGACTTGTGTACTTCAAATTCTCCGTCCAGATCCTTGAGTGCGTAACGCACCTGACGCACCAACGCATCCTCAAAGAGATGACGGTTCTTACCTTTAATTCCAATTTCTCCGTATTTTAATAAAAATGTCTGAAATGTCATAGTATTTCCTTTCTCTTAATGTCTCGTATATCTTCTAAGCATCGGCACCAGTTCCTGCAGTGCCTGAAGTGTATAGTCCATCTCTTCTTTCGTCGTCATCTCTGACATACTGAAGCGGATCGTCGCATCCAGATATTCTTTCTTCGCACCAATTCCTTTCAGCACTCCACTGATAGCAGGATGGTTTGATGCACACGCAGAGCCCGCGGATACGCAGATACCTTTGTCTTCCAGTGCATGCAGAAGCACTTCACTTCTTACGCCTGCAAATCCTACACTGATAATGTGTGGTGCACTGGTCTCATCATAGAGGCCATGAACGACTGTATCAGGAAGCTTCAGTACTTCTTCTACAAAATGCGACTTTATCTGACGCATATACTCCACCTTTTCTTCCAGATGATCGTAGCACATGGATGCCGCCAGCGCCATGCCTGCGATTCCCGGGACATTGTCTGTACCGGAGCGCATATTCTTCTGCTGTCCTCCGCCGTATATGATCGGACGAATCTTCACATGCTCATCAATGTACAAGAAGCCCACACCTTTCGGGCCATGGATCTTATGACCACTGACCGAAAGCATATCGACTTTTAACTTTTTCGGATAAATGCGGTATTTTCCAAATCCCTGTACTGCATCCACATGGAACAGAATATCTTTATTATAAGCCTTTACAATACTTGCTGCTTCCTGGATCGGCTGTACAGATCCAACTTCGTTATTCACATACATAATAGATACCAGGATGGTCTCCGGACACAATGCCTCCTGCAATGCATCCAGCTTCACTCTTCCGTAAGCATCCACCGGAAGATAAGTCACACGATATCCTTCCTCCTCTTCCAGAAAACGCAGTGTATTAAGAATCGCCGGGTGTTCTATAGACGACGCAATCAGATGCTTTCCTGCTCGTTTGTTAGCTCTTGCAGCCCCAATCAGCGCCCAGTTATCACTCTCTGTTCCTCCTGAAGTAAAGAAAATCTCTTTTTGCTGTACTTTCAGAATCTTCGCTAACGTATCTTTTGCTTCTTTTATATATTGTTCCGATTCCACTCCACGGTAATGCATGGAAGATGGATTACCGAAATCTTCACACAACACTTTGCGTACAAGATCGCCAACTTCATCATACGCTTTGGTAGTACCCGAATTATCCAGATATACTTTCATGATCTGTTCCTTTCCATATAATCT
>ERZ894223.2195-NODE-2195-length-9965-cov-98.848234_pt1 | contig 9965 bp, 10 predicted proteins | sample MGYA00380293_ERZ894223 | MGnify/ENA primary metagenome ERZ894223 (study PRJEB32331, sample SAMN06328445) | human gut metagenome | biome: human gut microbiome; feature: stool | host: Homo sapiens | collected 2014-11-05 ...
GTCTCTGCACATGTATCTTTATCTTACATTTGTTGCACACTCTTATGGTAAGAGAGCAAAAACAACCGGATAGACAGCAAATCTGCCATTTCGAGAGCTCTTTCGAGGCGGATTTGCTAAACATTTGTGTTAAATTTGGGGGATAGCATACAGAAAATGATAAAATCTGACACGTAATCCAACATTTTTTCGTACTTTTGCATTAAGTTGTATCTCTTACCATAAGAAAGGGCGAAGTTTGCTAAACATTTTATCCCATCATTCTGGGGGTGTGGTAAACATAACTATTTATTTACAACTCTTTCAAGATCTTTCGTATAATCCGCTCGTTAGCTTCATTGATGGTTGCTACGTCTATAGACTGCAAGTAAATTTGTGTGGTCTTGTATGAGTTGTGTCCCATACCCTCGCTGATGGTAGCTATCGGAATATTCATGTGCAAGGCTACGCTTGCCCACGTGTGGCGTGCCACGTAGGTGGTCAGCGGTATCTTCAAGCCTACTATCTCACCGATTTTCTTCAGGTTGTAGTTGGTATTGTGCTCTACCTTGCGGTATGAGGTGTACGGAGAGGATTCCTTGCCTGTCAAGATGGGCAGTAGATAAGGAGAGTCTTTGGTTTGCTCGGCATATTTGTCGATGATAGCTTGCATTGGTTTCATCCACTCGATATTGAGGTTTTGGTGGGTCTTGCGACGGTTGTAGTTCACTAAACCACATTTCAAGTCTGTCTTCTTCAGGAACGCCATATCCACAAATGCCATGCCTCGGAGATAGAAGCTGAGAAGGAACAGGTCTCGTGCCTTGTCAAGGGAGGAACCTCTTGGCAAGTCCAATTTCTCTATTTTACGAATATCCTTTACAGTAATGGCCCGCTTGGCAGTTCGCACGTTAGCGGTCTGCACGTGAGAAAATATGTCGTTGGGTGGAGCTTGCCCTGCTTCCACCGCCTTGTTATAGAGAGTGCGGAGGGTTCGCAGATAGAACGCAACGGTGTTTTGTCCGATACCTCTGTTGAACAGCCATGCCTGATACATCTCCATCATGTCGCTTGTCATTTGCGAGAAGGTCAGGTCTTCTTGATTTCGGAATTCCATGAATCGGTTGGCTGCATTGGCATAGTTGTTCTTGGTGCCAATGCACTGCATCTGCTCTTTCTTGGCTATCTGCTGGCGGAAGAAAGCAAAAACGCTCTGGCTGGGTGGCAGCTGCTGTATCTCCTTGGATATGTCGTCAATGGTATAAGGGATGCCCTCTGCATCCTTATCACGGATGATACGCTGCATCTGCTTCATATTCCAATCTATTTGCGACTGAACGAGCTGCAGATGTGCCTGTCTGTTGTTGCGGTTAGAAACAATGATAGCCGACTTCTTGTCGTTCCACTCTTCAGGAAAGACATGATAGTCGGTACTAATCCAGCGCAGACTGCGCTGGTGGATGAGGTGGTAATACAATGTGCCTTCTTTTCCTGGCACCGAGGATGCTCTGAATTTTACTTTTACTGTTGCCATAATACTAACTTTTTATTTGTGAATAATGTTGCTTTTTGGTTATTACACCTTATTATATATGTAAGCAACGGTATGGCAAGAATGTAGTTGTATACCCAATAGCTATTTGGAGTCACTTCGTCGTTGTTGCTTCTATGGCTTGTATAGCAATAGTAGCTCTGTCTGTCTCCTCCTATGGATAGAGGCAATCTTGCGCCTTTGATATCTGCAAAAATCAAGATACTCCCCACGTATGTTTCTTTCGCCTTGCTCTATTTTCTGCAGGAGTCGGCTCTTGGGGAACTTTCCATTCCCTAATATCTTATAGGGACCGACATTATAGGCTAGTACGGCAAGGAGCAAGGTGTCTCTGCCGTACTTTCTAAATAGGGTACAGAGTTTTCTGAGGTCAGAACGCAATAGCGAGTCTGCCTGTTGAAAGTTGAGGTTATTCCTGAACTTCTCATGCGGCAATATCCGGTGTCCCCACCCGATATAGGGATAGTTGCGCTTGATGTCGTGCCACCCTTCATAATACTTGATGCACCGCACGGCTCGCTCAAAGGGTGGTAAAGCGAAGATGCCCAAGTCTTTTTGGCTTGGGCTATCTGTTGTGGGTGCCTTGTTCTGTGCCATGATATTCTGGCACAGCAGCAAGAGTGCTATAATGATGTATGTCCGTATCTTTCCTGTCATGAATCTCGTTTTGTTTTACTTTGATGTATTGTCACTTGGCATTCTTCTTGTTGAAAATCTCTGCTATCATGGCTTTCACGTCCTCACCAACTTGCACGAAGTTCTTATAGAGGATGCGCTCTCGCTCATCACGGCTCTTGAAGGTGTAGAACTTGGGCAGTGGCATATACTCGCTTTCTTCTTTCTTGATGTCTGCCATATTGAAGTCGGTCTTGCAATAGAACTTACTGGTTTTGAACTCATCGCTCTCCTGTATGTTCATACTGCCATTCATGCCTGTCTTGGTCGCCACAAAGTCTCTTGCGGTCTGTCCGCAGATCCATCCTGTCGGCATATCAGAGATTTTACTGGCTGGCACAAGACTGTCCATGTTCTCATTCAGGTTGATGCTCGTCTTGTCTCTGTCGATGGTCACACCTTTCTTCAGCTGCACCACCTTACCGAATATGTCGGAGGATAGCCATTCGAGCGTTTCCTTGCTTCGTGCCGAACCGCTCACCACATTGCCTACAGTGGTAATAATCTTCTGCATACCCACTTTACCATAGTCTGCCTCCAACTGTGGCAGTTCCTGGAATCCCAAGGCTACGCTCACCTTGTTGCTTCGGGCTGTACCTATCAGTCGGTCTATCTTATGGAAGTAGAGTGTAGGCAACTCGTCCACAATGATGCTCACAGGGATGTTCTTGCCTTGCCCTGTGTTCACTCGTGTCACCAGTCGGTTGAGGATGAGGGCATTCAATGCTCCGATGATGCTCTCCATCTCTGGGTCGTTGGCTATCAGCAGATAGCTTGGATTCTTCGGGTCACTGACTTTCAGGTCAAAGTCATCACCATCCTTATGGAATATCCAATAGCTTTCCTTGGTGGCAAGGCGTGAGGTATAGACACGCAGGGTGCCTATCATACCTTCCAACTGCTCCATCGCCTTGTTCTTCAAGGCGGTCTGGAACGGTCCCAACAAGGGTGCTACCTCATTGTCGGTCTCCAGCACATTGAATATGGTCTGGTAACTTTCGTTCAAAAAGCTGAGAATATGGGGCATATCGCTGTACTTGCCCAACCAATAGACTGGCTCCACTTCTTCTCCTACATGGTTAAACACCTTTCCGGTCGGTTTCATCTGCATGGTCTTCGGGTCAAGTACTTTCTCTGCTATCAGCATCTTGCCGTCCTTGTCGTATGGTTCCTTGCCATAGTTGATGAAGAAGTAGATACAGGCAGCGAGGAAGTTGACGGCTGAGGTCTGGAAGAACTGGTCGCTGCCGCCACCGCCTTCTTTCTTTCCCTTTTGTAGCGATTCTAGCAGTGTCTCTGCGGTCTCGCTTGCTGCCGCCAAGTTGTTGATGTACTTCTGCTGTATTGGGTTCACTCGCTTGGAGTATTCCACATCCACAAAGTTGATGATGTTGAACTTGCAGCCTTCTGGCAGTTTTCCCAACTGTTGGTTCTTCTTGTAGTGGTAGTACAGCTTGGTTGCCAAGGTCGGAAACTTGTAGTCGTAAACGACCATGGCAAAGCCTTTTGCACTATGCTGACGGATGAACGGCTCGATGATGGAGAAGGTCTTACCGCTACCAGGTGTACCCACTACCCAGGTGCCTCGGAATGGGTTCACGATGTTTACCCATCCCTTGCGGAACTTACCCTTATAGTAGTAACGCATAGGGATGTTCACGCTATACTTGTTGTATTCTTCCTTCTGGCACTGCTCAAAACTCTCGTTCTCAAAATTGAAACGGTCTTTCATCAGTCCTTCTTTCAGGAACTTCGAAATATTGTCCAAGGCTACATGCACCAGCACCGTTCCTACGATGGTTGCCACCATATATAGAATGATGTTCAATCTTAGGGCATAGATACGAGTGTCCATCGCATAGCCGAAGAGCCACACGGACAATATCAACAGCAGCACGCCACTCACCAAGGGGTACAGCACCTGCCTTCGGGCATCGAACTCCAAGTGTTTCTTGTTTCTCGTGCCAACACAGGTGATGCACACCAAGAGGAATGTCACCACCTTGCTATACACCAGGTTCCCATCATGGTAGATAAACCACTGCTTGATACGGTCGTGCAGGTCACACACCACACCGCCAAAGCCGTCTATCGTCCTTGGGTCTATGGCATACTCAAAGAACTCCATCAACACGGATATGTAGATGACAGCCCTGAATATCTTGTAAAATCCTTGTAACTCCTTGCTTTCTTCCATAAATATTCTTAAATAATCAACCTATAAGTTGTATTTCTCAATTATTTGTTGTATCTTCGCACTATAAAACAATAAGATTATGACATTCGACCTGATTACAGAAAACGAGCACCTTTGGGCTGTCAGATATGATGACTGCCTCGACAACGTTCTTGACTCAATTCTTGGGCAATGGAACGATGTTACATGGTTGCGTAGCTTCTTCAAGCATAACATTGATGATTTGGCATCCTACTTCAAAATCACTGATGTCAATCAAGCCATCTATGATACGATTGAAGATAGCGAACGCTTGCAATGTCTCATCATGGATATTTCTCCAGATGCTGACCTTGACAAAATTTTCCGCCCATTGGAGAATAGTCGTACTTCGGAAATGTTGTTGGGCAAAGAGAAGTCACGCTTGCGTAATACACCACGTCATGCTTCTTGGCTCCGCATCTATGCTATCAAACTCGAACCGGGTATTTACATTATCACTGGCGGTGCAATCAAGTTGACTCGTACCATGCAGGAACGTGAACATACTTTGGTTGAACTCGCCCGAATGGAAAAGGTGAGACGTTTCTTACTTGACAACGATATTGCCGACAAGGATTCCTTCATGGACTTCTTGAATGAAATCATATAGAAAGGAGGTTATTATGAGAACTACAAACGAAATTGTTTCTAAACTGAGAGAACATCAGTCTTCAACTCCATCCAAATGGCGTGAGAATGCAGAGTGGCGCATGGCTAACAAATCATGGCTTCGCTATTCTCAGCACATTGCAATGATGATGCTCGACAAGATGGAGGAATTGGGTATGACCCAAAAGCGATTGTCTGAACTCATGGGCTGCAGCCAGCAATATGTTTCCAAGGTACTCAAAGGACAGGAAAACCTATCCCTCGAAACCTTGGCTAAGATTGAGCGTTGTCTTCAACTGCCGATTCTGAATCACTTAGCGTAGCTCTATTTCAGAAAAATCGGATTAAATGAGTCTACTGACAACACATCGCTATAGTTCACTTTCAATGAGATGGTGCGACCGCTGATTTGGTTCTCCGTCATTTCGATGGTTAATTGCTTGTCATTCGGGAATGTCATTTTCCGAATGACTATCACATTGCGGTAGCCATAGCGGAAACGCTTGGTCTGCTCCAACGTGAAGACTGGATGCAACTCTACCATCTGTGAGTTGGTTGCCTTTGTGGTCTTCTTGTCCGTCAGCTTCAATCGTATTTGGTCTATATCAAATGGTATATGCGTCTTGTTCTCTAATGAGAAGTCCAGGAAGAAATAGTCGCCCGATGAATAGATGTTGTTCAGTCGCATCACCATTTTATGGGCTTTGGTCTTCACATTGTTCACATGGGCTTCCGAACTCCAAATCTGACGAGCATAACGAGCCATATCCGTAGAGGACAATGTGACCGCAGGATTGTTATAGGCATTCTTTTCTATCTGTTGTATCTCCTTATCCGTCACTGCCTCTTGCAGTCTGGTGGTATAGAGTAGCGCATACTGGGTGCGATAGCGTTCCGTCACAATAGTTACGATGGCAAGCACTTCACCATCTTCATGCATTCCTTCCTTGGGCTTCAATCGCACAGTATTGTTGATGGGTTGGTCTCCTGCTATCTTGTCGGTGGATATATCCACAAAGCGGATGGGTTCGCTTGCCGTAATGACTGTTGTCACTTGCTCGTTCACGGTCAGCTGCTCCATCTCCTGGTAGGTGCAGGGATGATAGCTCTCCGCACTGGTCTGTTGTGCCATCATCGGAGTGGCACTTATTGCACACATCATCAGTGCGCCAATGGTCTTCTTGATATTCATATGGGTGTAATGTTTACTTTGTAGTGTTTAACGTTTACTTGCTCTTGGTATCTTTGCTGTTTATCAAGTACACAAAGGTTCCGTATTTCAACTTTACCTTGTTCTTCTTGATAGCCTTGCCTATGGCATTGCTTGTTTTCTGATAGGCATTCTGCATGGTTTGCATGCCCCATTGCGAAAAACTGCTGCCTGTATTGGTGGTATTCATATCCACATTGCCGGTTACGGCTCCGCTTGCCACATCCTTGGTGGTCTCACGGAACTGGCTGCTTGGCACATACAAGCCTTCCATGCCGTCTGTGTCATAGAGTGACAGGTTGATTTTCACTATTTCGTCATCCACCAACACACTTTTCACCGTGCCTTTCACTCGTTGTGAACTGAAACCGCTCATGGTGGCATACAGGTATGCGCCTTTCTTCACCACAATCTCACCGATTTCCACATCATCAAGCAATCGCAAGCGCACACGACTTCCATCCACGGCTTTCACATTCTCGTCAATGATAGCCTTTATCAGTGTCGGCTCTTTCTCATTCACTGCCAAGGTATTGAAGTAATCCGATGATGTCTTCACCTTTTTCACCACTTCACTTGGCTTATCATTCTCTTCTGCTTCCTTTCGGGCATTCTCATTCACCTTGATTTTGCCCTCAATGTTGATACCGCCCTTGGCTGTAGCTGTTGTTTCATCGGATGCTGTTGCTGAAGACGATGAGTTCTGTTGCGTGGCTTGCTGTCCCTTCAGCCTTGCCTCGGCAAGTGCCTTGTTCAGTTCCGCCAACGCCTCATTCTCTTTTTGTCGCTCATGGACTTCTTGCGCTTCTCTCGTTTTCTCCAGTTCAGCTTGCCTCTTGGCTTCGGCATCCAACTGTTGCAGTTCTGCATCCGAATACTTGCTTTGGTATTCTTCTTTTTCTTGCTCATTGTCTCGGTCTATATTCTCCACGGCACTATGGTCTTCTATCTTGCCGTAGGCGTTCAACATGTTCTCATACTTGCCTCCAATACCGTCACCGCCCTTGATATGAGCTTGTGGAAGGTTCGGATTCAGATATTCCGTGGTCTGCATATTGGCATCCTGCTTCTCCGCCACCTTGGTATCAAAGAGGTCGAAGATAAAGTAGGATGCTCCGAGCAGTGGGAGATAGACAATCGCAGGTAGCATGTACTTGGGTTGTCTGAAATTGATTCTTTCTGTCAGCTTCATCGTTATTTGTCTTTATGAGGATGGCGTGCATCCTCATTGGTCCTTACTATGTTCTTTGCATTCCCCATATTCTGATGGCGAGCCTTTATCAAGGAGTCCTGCCGCTCCGTAGCGGTGCGTCGATCTCCATGATAATGGTAAGCTCTTGCCATGCGATAGATGTTGAAACTGAAACTCACACCCACAAAACCGAACACGATGACCAGGAACATTGTCTTATGCAAGTCGGCAAATTTCTGCACCTTGGCTGCAGCCTTGTCGATTCTGCACATCCTGGCAAACTTTCTTCCAGCTCTCACGTCTCGCTCATAGCGTTCCTTGTATTTTGGGTCGTCCTTGTCGGGCATCTTCTCCCCAATGAGCATCTGCTTAAATCCTTTTGTGTTCATCGTTATTTTTTTACCTTTTTACTTCTTTACCCTTTTACCTTTAATAGTTGCTCTTCGTCTTCTGGTCAATATCCTTGTTGAGCAAGGTTCTCCAGTTCACTATCAGCAATCCATGTGGGTTGTTGTCAGTCCTCGGAACTCGTTTTAGTTGTCCTGCCGTCACCAGTTCACGGGTCAGCACATTGGTTCTGCGCTCGATGCGCTGTCTGCCGTAGTAGGTAAACTCCATCTTCTCCTTGTTGAACTTGATACTGTCACAGAAGATGCTGAACACGGCACTCGTTCCCATGATGTTGGAATAGAAACCCTTTTCTTTCAGCGTATTGTACTGCGCCAATCCTGTCTCATCCACCAGATACATGGCTTTCTCCATCGTGTATTTGATGTACTTGTCATCTGGTGTCAATGTGAAGAAATAATGATGGAACATCTCGATATGGCTCTTTGCTTCCACATCCAATGTCTCATCCATCGTCGTACGCTGCACCAAAATTGGTACATTGCCGTCCAACACATAGATTTTGTTCTGTGCATCCACCACCATATTTTTCGCCGTCCAGATGCTACTGATACTTATCAGCACGCATCCAACCAGAAACAGGCTACAGATGATAGTCACCAACTTCACCTTATTCTCTAAATTCTTGATTACCATTGCTATAATATTTTTTACCTTTTTCACTCTTTTACTTTTTTACCTTTATCAGTGCATCACATGGGCAAGTGTCCCCTGTGCCGACATTTTGGCTTGCTGTGCCACACCCTCACCGAAGTTTCTGGTGGAGAAGGCGGTATCGCCCTCTGGTATCATCCATGCCGCAAGGTCTGGAACCAAGTTCAGACACTTCAACGCAACGATACTTGCTGCCATCAGATACCCTGCCGAGAAGAACGAGTTCTGCAAATATGCCGCCATCGTCTGCTCACTGGCGGTGATAGCCGTCAGGTTCTCCACCTGTATGCAGAGCACGATGTCGAAGAGCAATAGCACGTAGAAGCCCACGAAGTAGAGCATGGCTCCATAGAAATGCACGGTCAGATACCTTGTCAGCCACTTCGCCCAACAGCTTTCCCATTTCGGCAGTAGCGAGAACGCCCATTGTATCGGTCCAAATATCGTCAGCATTCCCAATAGTATCTGCTGGCAATAGATGGTGCTCCACCAACCTATACGGAAGACGATCAATGCTATCAGCATTACTATCTTGTCGATGTTCACTACGGCTCCTGCAGTCAGTGAGGTAAACCACAGCTTGGCTGCGTCCTTTTCCATATTGGTCACTTCATCCACACCTGTCTGCTCCATGGTCGATTCCACCAGATTCGGATCTGTTGTTCCCTTATGGGCAATGTCTGCCTGAGCTTGTACGTTGGTGTACATCGTGTCTCTGGTATAGATAAGCTGCTGAACTTCCGTAAACTTGTCCTCTATCTGTGTGGCTTCCGCCTCATATAGGTCATGGGTATAACTTCCAATGGAGTTTGGTATGTAACTCAGGAAGTCCAGTACGCACCAATTGCTGCCACTGTTCGTCATGCCTGTATCGGCAGGTGGGTACCACCAACAGAGGATGATGCTTATCACCAATGGCTTGAATAGTTTCATCACATCCAGTGGCTCATGCTTCACCATCATCTTGTAGGCCATGTTCGCTGCCACCACGATGGAGAAGAGGGCTGCGAGTGCCATACACATTTGGACGACCCACCAATTATCCCAAGCGGGTCTAACCATCGGAAATGAAAGGATAGTAAGGTGATGTAATATCACTGATTTACAGTCTATTAGGAATGAAAGCCGATTTTGGATTGGTTCGTTATTCTTTCCTAAATTAGCGGATTGTTTACCCACTTTTGTCTCGTTTTTGTCCCTCGTTGTATTATCTTTGTATCGCAAGCTAAATGCTTGATAATCAGTGATAAAAGAATATATTAACATCAGAAAAGAAAGGAAATAAAATGGGACGAAAGAAGAAGGAAATCCGTTTGAAGGAGCCAGTGCGCATCCGAGAAAAGAAGATAGCAGGTGGCAACATCAGCCTCTATCTTGACATTTATCAGAAGGGATTGAGAAAGAAAGAGACGCTGAAACTCTATCTTGTGCCAGAAATCAACGCTGCTACCAAGTTGCAAAACGCCAA
>ERZ894223.2201-NODE-2201-length-9908-cov-6.882777_pt1 | contig 9908 bp, 8 predicted proteins | sample MGYA00380293_ERZ894223 | MGnify/ENA primary metagenome ERZ894223 (study PRJEB32331, sample SAMN06328445) | human gut metagenome | biome: human gut microbiome; feature: stool | host: Homo sapiens | collected 2014-11-05 ...
ACGAAGATATAATCAAATATAATATTAAACAGACATCCACTCAGCATCGCAGTCATTGCCAGAGACGTATTGCCGTCATTCCGGATCATGGCACCAAGCAGATTGTTAATCATAAACATTGGAGAAAACAATAAAATCACCTGCAGATACGTTCTTGTCATATCGTATACTTCTGCATTGGCTCCCACAAGCGCCGTGATTGGATCTGCTGCCAACAGACCGATCAACATATAGATTACAGCCAGCACCGTCACCACACACAAGCTGCTGGTAAACAGCACATCGCCACGTTTTTCATTTCCCGTGCCTTTCATAATGCCGTATTTTGTTCCGCTCCCGATACCCAGCATAAAACCACAGCCGTTCATCACACTGAATACCGGTATTGCCAGATTCAGCGCCGTCAGACCATCTGCCCCGACACCTTTCGATATAAAATACGTATCAGCCAGAATATAGCAGGATACACCAAGCTGACTGAGCACGCTCTGTGACACGTATCTTCCAAATTCCTGCAAAGTATTCTCTTTTCCTGCCATACCTCATCCCCCTGTATTCAGCTAAGTAAAGCGGACATTCGCAATCCGCTTCGCTACTTGCTCATGAACGCAGTCGCTTCGCGATCTGTCAGTGGGAGCTTTCAACTCCCACTGACATAAGCATCCCCCCCTCACCCACCGCTTAGTACTCCGCGCACTTGAAGCGGGGGAATGCTTATCTGCGTTCATTTTCACTGATTTGTGGTAAATTCTCCATGCAATTAATGCCGTGATTGTCTCTGAAATCCAGAATGCATGCCATACCCAGTAAAGAATCCAATCAGCTGGCCAGATGCCAGCAGACAGAGTATCGTACCAAGAATCATAATACTTCCTGTCATATAGAGTGTCAATCGATAAATCTTCTTTACACGCTCTTTCTCACCCGCTCCGTAATTATAACCGATTACAGGGCGCATTCCCTGAATGATTCCATAAAAAATCGCCATACAACCACTATCATAGTGATCGTATGGCGAAAAATGGTTACACCAGAAAAATCCATACAGGTTTTAGCTTCCCTAACATAACAGAATCTGTCTTATCTGTCAAGTTCCTCCCCTTCCAGCTTATGGATCAGTTCCTCTTTAGAAATATCACCGCGTATCCTTTTAACCAGAAGCCTTCCGTCTTCTACCAGAATACTCAGGTAACGGAAGAAGGATTCTGCTGCAAATGAGAACATGACAAACAATAGAATACAAATGGTGGACATACCACTCATAGCAAACAGCTGATTCAGGAATACTCCACAGAAGATCATTCCCACGATACATCCGATGAATACTGCCAACCGTACACTGTTCATCGGCTGACAGATCTTATACAGGATCATGAATCCAACAATCGCAAGAAGCATCGTGGCCGCCGTTGCGATATCTGCTGATGGGAGTCCAAATACATGTCCGCAGACAACCAGTGCTCCCACTGCGAACACATCCGTAAGTCCCGCCGGAAGTGCTTTCAGAAGGACATTGGTCATAAAATGTCCCTTGATCCGAGTCTTATTCGGTTCCAACGCCAGGAAGAATCCCGGAACACCAATCGTAAACATACTGATCAGGGATACCTGCGACGGTTCCAGCGGATAGCTGATCATAAACACCGCAGACAGGATTGACAGCAGGAACGAGAATATATTCTTAACCAGGAACAAACTCGCCGAACGTTGGATATTATTAACTACACGTCGTCCTTCTAACACTACCGAAGGCATGCATGAAAAATCTGACTCCAGGAGCACCACCTGTGCAGCCTGGGTAGCCGCCTCGCTTCCGGATGCCATCGCGATACTGCAATCCGCATCCTTCAGCGCAAGCACGTCATTGACACCATCACCGGTCATGGCAACCGTGTTGCCTGCTTTCTGCAGTGCATGTACAAACTGTCTCTTCTGATTCGGCGTTACACGGCCGAATACGGTGTATTTCTCCATGGCTCTTGCCACCTGTTCATCCGTCTTCAGAGTAGACGCATCTACATAGTGCTCAGCTCCGGCAATCCCCGCCTGAGCTGCGACCTCAGATACGGTCATCGGATTATCACCGGAAATCACCTTGATCTGCACATCCTGCTCCGCAAAATATTCAAACGTCTCTTTTGCCTTGTCACGGATTGGATTGGCAAGCGTAACATATCCTAACGGCACTACTTTTTCGGTCAGTTTCTTACCGTCAATCTCGCCTTCGTATTTACCAAATACCAGCACACGATATCCTTTTTTCGCATACTGTTCTATCTCTGCTTCATAGAGAATGTAGTCATCCCGAAGCACCATCTCCGGAGCACCGAGTACATACGCCCCATCCTCAAATGTAACACTGCTATACTTCACCGCCGAAGAGAATGAAGTCATGCTCAACGCTTTCTTTCCTGTATTCTCTGTGAAGAAAGCTTTTAACGCTTCCATAGTGATATTATCAGCCGTCATCGCTGCCGCAAAATCACCGATCATCTGATCCAGAGGTGGGTACTTCTCCTTTTCCTTCCCGTTGGAATAATCCAATGTCTCGACTGCTTCATGAACCGCCATGGTGTTCTCGGTAATCGTTCCCGTCTTATCCACACACAGCACATTGACTCTGGCAAGCGTTTCGATGCTCTTCATATCGTGAAGCAGTACCTGCTGCTTGGCAAGACGCATGGCACTGACCGCCAATGCAACGGTTGCCAGCAGATACAATCCCTCCGGGATCATACCGATCACTGCCGCAACCATCGAAGTCACACTGCTCCGAAACGGATCGTGGTTAAAGAAAAAGCTCTGTACTACCAGAATAATACCAATCGGAATGATCGCAATGCCGACCCATTTGACCAGCTTATCCAGTGCACGGATCATCTCTGACTGCTCGCCCTCGCCCATCTTCTTCGCTTCCAGTGTCAGCTTGGAGATATACGAGTCCTCTCCAACCTTGTCAAGTCTGGCATGACACTTGCCGGATATTACAAAACTTCCAGACATGAGCTGATCTCCTCTGCGCTTCGTGATCTCATCTGATTCACCGGTCAGCAGTGATTCATTCACCTGCACCTCTCCGGCAGACACGATCGCATCTGCACAAATCTGATTACCTGCACTGAAAATCACGATATCATCCAGCACCAGATCCTCCGAAGCCACCTGCTGCACCTTACCGTCTCGTACTACCCTGGCATGAGGCGCATTCAACATACTCATCTTATCCAGAATATTCTTTGCCCGAATCTCCTGATAAATACCAATCAAAGTATTACCAATAATGACCGGCAGAAATGTCAGGTTACGGAATGATCCTACAATGATCAGCAACACCGCCAGCACGAAAAAGATCAGGTTGAAGTAAGTAAATGTATTCTCCCTGACAATATCTTTTGTCGTCTTAGACGGAGCCTCCACGGACAGATTCCGCCATCCCTGCAGCCGATGCTCCATAACTTGATTTGTCGTCAGTCCTTCATGATAATCCGGATCATACCTCTCCGGCGTAATCCGTTCTCTGCGTCTCGGCTGCTCTTCCGCAGTTCGTCTTTTTCCTGGTTTCTTACCTTTATGTGCCATAATTATTTATCTTCACTTCCTGTACTTTATCCGACGTCATTTCTCAACATCTTTTTCCATTATACGCCAATTTTCTTTCATGTCTATGAAGAAAGTATGAAACTTTCCTTAATGAATTGTTCAATCATCCTAAAGCTACGTCAAGTACCATCATAACCGCAAAGCCAAGTGCAAATCCCACCGTTCCTATATTGCTGTGTTCTCCTTCGCTTGTCTCCGGTATCAGTTCCTCCACAACTACGTAGATCATGGCACCTGCTGCAAATGCAAGCAGATAGGGAAGTACCTGTATCAACACGTCTTTCAATAATATCGTAATTCCAGCTGCAATCGGTTCTACGATTCCTGATCCCGCTCCGTACAGAAATGCTTTGCCTTTGTTCATGTTCTCTTCACTTCGAAGCGGCATGGATACGATGGCTCCCTCCGGAAAATTCTGGATCGCAATTCCGATCGACAATGCAAATGCTCCCGCCAGCGTGATATCTGTATGCTCAGCTGCGATTCCTGCAAATACAACTCCCACAGCCATTCCTTCCGGGATATTATGGATTGTCACAGCCATGACCATCTTCATGCTACGGCTCCAGTTCTTCTTTATACCTTCCGCTTCTTCCTGTCCGAGGTGCTGATGTGGCACATAACTGTCCATCAGCAGAAGTGTAAGTATTCCAACCATAAATCCGAGTGCCGCCGGGATAAAACGAAGCTTACCCATGGACTCAGACATTTCCATAGCAGGAATTAAAAGTGACCACACAGAGGCGGCCACCATAATGCCGGACGCGAAACCCAGAAGTGCTTTCTGGACTCCCGCCCGAATATCATTTTTTAATAAGAACACACATGCAGCACCCAGTGCTGTACCGGCAAACGGTATCATAATACCTAAAAATATATTCATATACTCTCCTGTATTCTCATCTTACATTGTCATCTTATGCCAGATAACAATATCGGTTAATTAAAATATACCAGCTCGTCTTCCGGCTCCTGAATCGGTTCCAGAGATTCCAGTGTGATCACCGGTCCTCTGCCACGGTAAGCGCGCTTAAATTCAAAGCCTACTTTACCTCTGGCTCTTACCCAGGTATTGGCTTTCATATCTTCGATTGCCATATGCTTGCAGATAAAGCCAAGGAATGTGATATCATCTGCGCAACAGGTCATAGCACTTCTTCCAAGTACAAATTCACCCTTCGGAAATCCTTTGACCTTTCTTGCTCTTCCCTGAATCTCCACAACTTTCCCTTTATACTTTTCCGGATTGTCCATCATATCTACATACCAGATACCGTAATCCATATCCTCAATCTTAACAACCGGTGCATCCAGATCATACGGCATCTGATCGCTGAAGATATCTTCAATCTCGCCTTCTGCGCCCTCAAAGATAATCTGCGCTCCCTGATTCACTACTTTTACACTTCTGCGGTAACCGGCTAACGGCATATCCTCCGTACAACGATTAAACAGTACCATATCTGCATTACGCACCATTTCTACAAAAAGCGACTTCATGTTGGCAATATACACATCAAATGTACTTGCATCTACGGTTGTGATCTCCTGGATCAGACCCCAGCCATCCGGCACATCCAGCGCTTCCATCTTGCTGACCGGATACATACCATTACATTCAAAGATCACACGCTCCGGATGGTACTTATCTTCTACTTCCTGAAGGAATTCCTTTGTCAGTTCTTCCGGATCTTCTACGGTAACAATCTTCGCTTTTGCACGTGAAAGAAGATCTTCTTCATATTCTTCTTCACCCTCTTCACACAGAATAATAACCGTTGTTCCGTCTATTTTAAAATACTGTTTATCGATCGTCTGTTTCAGGAAAGAAGTCTTACCACTCTCCAAAAATCCAGTCATCAGATAAACTACTACTCTTGCGTCATCTACCATCTGCATAATCAGTCACCTATACCTCAAATAATTCTGCCAGTGCGTCCTCTTTCAGTTCAGAACCGATTACACAGATGCGTCCTGTGAATTCAGGCTCTCCTGTTCTGACTTCCTGCTCACCCGGAACCATGTCAAAGTAGATCCACTGTCCGTCATCGCCTGCAACCATACCTTTTGCTCTCAATACTACACCATAAGTATCGGCTGCATCCAGTGCTGCAAGTTTCACTTTTAATTCTTCTTTATTGAATTTCTTCACAGTCTCTTTGCCCCAGCTTGAGAATACATCGTCTGCATGATGATGTCCATGGTGGTGATGATCATGGTCATGGCAGCCACAGGTACAGTTTTCATCATGCTCATGGTGGTGATCATGCTCGTGATCATGCTCGTGTTTGTCATGGGCATGGTGGTGCTCATGGTGGTGTTCGTGCTCGTCGTGGTCATGATGGTGTTCGTGCTCGTCATGGTCATGATCATGGCAGCCACAGGTGCAGTCCTCGTCATGCTCGTGATGATGCTCATGCTCGTGATGATGCTCATGTTCATGCTGATGGCGAAGTTCCTCTTCTAACATCTGCTTTTCCAGAGAATCCACATGTTCCATCGTCTCCAGAATCTTAGCACCATCCAACTGTTCGATCGGAGTTGTGATAATTGCTGCATTTGCATTCATCTCACGAAGCATCTTGACAGCCTCTTCAGCCTTGCCTTCCTTAGCCACATCCGTACGGCTCAGGATAATAGCTCCTGCTGTCTCTACCTGATTGCTGTAGAACTCACCGAAGTTCTTCAGATACAGTTTGCATTTATTCACATCTACAACTGTTGTGTAACTGTTCAATACGATATCTACACTGTCTTTTACATTCTCTACTGCTTTGATCACATCAGACAGCTTGCCAACTCCGGATGGCTCGATCAGAATACGATCCGGGTGGTATGTCTCAATTACTTCCTTTAAAGAAGTACCGAAATCACCTACCAATGAACAGCAGATACATCCGGAATTCATCTCACGGATCTCTACTCCGGCTTCCTTCAGAAACCCTCCATCAATACCGATCTCACCGAATTCGTTCTCGATCAGTACTACCTGCTCGTTCTGAAATGCTTCTTTCAAAAGTTTTTTAATCAACGTAGTCTTGCCGGCTCCAAGAAAGCCGCTGATAATATCTATCTTTGTCATCTTAATACACACTCCTTTTTTAGTCCTAAACTTTGTTTTAGCACAAATATCACAAAAAGTAAAGCCGCCATCCGTATTCTTTCCTATTATAGAGAAATCGTATCATTCATTTGACATTTCCGCCGAAACTTGTTAGTATGAAAAAGATATTCCCAAACCAGTTTAATAATAAGAAAGAAGGTTACTTATGAATATATTTCTGGATGTTCTCCAGGATACCGTATCAGACAGCCTGCATATGCTGCCTTTTTTATTTGCGGCATTTCTGCTGATCGAGACTCTGGAACATTACTCAACAGCATTTATCAATCAGACACTGATAAAGATTAATAAAGCGGGTCCGTTAGTCGGTGCTATCCTTGGCTGTATCCCACAGTGCGGATTCTCCGTTATGTCTGCGAATCTGTATTCCAGCGGTGTCGTATCCCTGGGTACGATGCTTGCCGTCTTTCTGGCGACTTCCGATGAAGCGATCCTGCTTCTGCTCGGCCACCCGGAAAGCGCAGGAAGTATCTGGACACTGTTGGCAGCTAAACTGCTCATCGCTGTAATTGCCGGTTATATCACAGATTTATTTCTGGCGAAGCGAATCTCCACACCGAAGCACTTCGGTGATCTCTGCGACCACTGTGGCTGCCACGAGCATCACGGCATTGTACTTCCGGCATTCAAGCATACACTGAAGCTTTTTGCATACATTTTTGTATTCTCAGGCTTATTGAATCTGATCATTGCTTATGCAGATCTGCATACACTTTCAACCATTCTGTTAAGTGGAAGCCTGTTGCAGCCATTTCTGGCCGCACTGATCGGATTTATTCCAAACTGTGCAGCATCCGTAGTACTGACAGAATTATACCTTAGTGGAACACTGTCTTTTGCTTCTGTCGTTGCTGGTCTCTGCACTAATGCAGGTGTCGGACTCGTTGTCCTGTTCGAAGTCGATAAAAATCGTAAAGAAGACCTTAAAATCGTAGGTCTCCTTTACTTCTTTGCAGTAGCAGCCGGACTGATCCTCTCTATTTTTTAAGAGGCTGTCCGGTCATCTGCTCATGTTCACTTTTAATCTCATGATATAATCTTACAGAATTCCATTCCTGATTCACCGGTGTCAGCACCGCTTTTAACGGTATATGCACTCTTTCTTTGCGCAGATAATTAAGCAACAGATCCATCTGCCTGCCAAGCTGGCACATCACCAGCATCTCATCGTCAAAACTTTCCACAACTTCCTGTTTACAATCGTCATCCTGTACTTCCGACGATGCCTCAAAAAGAGTACGGATCGCTCTTCCGTAGTCTTCTTTAGCAACCATCTTTACTCTTATTCCATGCATTCCGCAAAATGCCTGGATCTTATTCTTTCTCTTTCTATCCGTAAAATTATAAATCAATATCGTAGGTTTTACTGACATACCGCTGTCTCCAATGCAATCTCCATCATCTGTCTGAATCCATTCTGTCGTTCTTCGGCACTGAGTGATTCTCCGTTTACGATCGAATCCGATACGGTAAATATTCCCAACGCTTTCACGCCAGCCCGTGCCGCCTCACAGTATAATGCGTAGCTCTCCATCTCTATGCCAAGTACGCCAAGCTCTGCCCAACGTTTCCATTCCGGAGTCTCTGTATAAAACAGATCTGAAGATAATACATTGCCCACATGACTGACTGCATGCAATCGGTCCGCAGCTTCTTTTGCTGTACTTAAAAGACCGAAGTCCGCGATCGCACTGAATGTGCCCGGCAGCTGATACTGATGTGCATAATTACTGTCTGTGCAGGATGCCTGCGCCATGATAATATCTCCCAACAGAATATCTCCCCGTATTGCTCCACAGGAACCAATCCGAATCAGATTCTTCACTCCATATACGTGGATCAGCTCATGACTGTATATTCCCATTGAAGGCATTCCCATGCCTGTCCCCATAACAGAAATGCGCTTTCCTTTATATGTTCCGGTGTATCCAAACATATTCCGAACCGAATTAAACTGAACTAAATCTTCCAGATAGGTTTCTGCAATGAACTTCGCCCGGAGCGGATCTCCCGGAAGCAGAATTGTCTCCGCAATATCGCCTGGGTTTGCTGTATTATGTGGTGTAGCCATAATTATACCTCCCTGTGTTAAATTAACTATAGTATACCACAGAGGAATTAATCCAGTCCTGCTCTTTCCCGAAATTCTTCGATTGAAGATGCCTTGGCTGCAATAAGATTCCATTTCTTGATTACATCCAAATCAATCTCTCCTCGCATCCGTACCCACATATCATCTGGAATTTCACCCAATTCATCTAACAAGCTCAACAAAATTTCAAGTGCTCCTGCCGCCTTCGCATCTGCGATTTTCTCCCTCTCTCTCGTAATCCCTTTCATATACTGTGCCTCCATTTCCGCATTTGATCGTATTGATTCGATAATCTCATGGAGTCTTTTAAGACGCGGATCACTGCTTTCTTCCAATACTTCTTCAGAGCTGTTCTCTACGTAATGCAAAAAACTAATCAATGTTGGGTCTTCTTCTGCATCATTCGTGCCTTTTGTATTTAATATAATCTTAGAAGTCTCGTCACCCAGTTCCAGATCATCAACTTCCAGACAACGATTGCTGAAAGAATATCGATATTGACCATAGCCATACAGATCAAAGCCACATATAACAACTATCACCGATGGTTTTAACTTATCAAAACTCTCTTCCCCACTTTTCAACATCGGTGCATCAATCAAGCTCTGATAAAATCTGGTACGTTTCGGAATATTGCCGCGTTTTCTCTTTTGCATTTCCACATCATAAACGGTACCCTCTTCAGTCTCCACATAGAAATCCAGTCTGGCGCCACGCTTTCCCGGCAGGTTATGTATTACTTTCTGGTTCTCCCGCCATCTTATCTCCTTAATGTGAATCCCCATTGCCAGTTCCAGAATAAGCTTACAGCTTTCCAAATCTTCCGTTACTACATCAAACATATAATCATCCACAAGATCTAACTCTCCGAATGATTTTTCCTGCTCATAATCCTCCATCAGATTATCATTCATTCTTTTGTCCATTCATTTCCTCCTCATTATATAATAGTTTCATTTATATTGCAATATCCATGGATTATCCAATTCAATAATGTTTCAAATACGATTTTACCATTTCCCGGTAATCTCATATTTTCTTTGTATTTTTAATGTTTTCCTCAAGGGGAAGGGCCGAACCATCATACATGAC
>ERZ894223.2215-NODE-2215-length-9830-cov-7.514169_pt1 | contig 9830 bp, 8 predicted proteins | sample MGYA00380293_ERZ894223 | MGnify/ENA primary metagenome ERZ894223 (study PRJEB32331, sample SAMN06328445) | human gut metagenome | biome: human gut microbiome; feature: stool | host: Homo sapiens | collected 2014-11-05 ...
AGCTGATCTGGAATGGATTTTTGCGTGTAACTATGAAGGTACTGAATAGTTACAATATGTTTTGCAACAGGTTGCCGGGTGCAGCTATTCATGGATGATCCGATATACTTTCTGTGGTCTTCCCTTTGTTCCTTTCTGACGATGGTATAAGAGGGCGGCCATATGATAACGCACCATGTTATCCAACATTCGATTGGCGCTTCGAAGTGTGATATGGAGAATATCAGCCAGATCCTGGGAAGTAAAATCCGTATCGCCTAATATTTCCTTAGCTTTTAAAATTTTCTGAATGGTCAGGGTAGATAACCCTGTTTCTTCGGCCAGATTCAAAATCTGAGGGGAAACGTCACTTGAAAAAGCTACCAGCCTTCCATCTCCAAACAGACCGATCTTGTTTTTCTTCACATTGATCAGATAACTGTTATAATCCACTGTATTCATGGATTCTTTTAATGCATACAGGCTGTTGGAAACGGCATCCTGGAGACTTTCTCCTAATCCGTATCCGATACTGACGCGAAAATCACATTTTTCCTCGAGATACGTTTTCAACGTGCAGGTCTGAAAGTCGCAGGTAAGCTTCTCCACGGAGTGGTGATTCGTAAACACCTGAATAAAATCATCCTGATCTTCCTGCAGGAAGTCACAGAGATATTTTTTACTGTATGACATCAGGCACTTTTGGATTTTCTGCCTGTTTTCTTCTGTATTTGGATAAGGCTTGATATCGATCACCGCAGGGCGGTTTTTCTTCAGATTCTGAATCGTGATGTCATGCATCAGAAGCTCACTGCTCTTTAAAATATCGTCCTGATTACAGTTGACAAAGCGGCAATTTACACCTGCCTTTAAAAGGTCCGGCACGATCAGGCTTCGTCTGGACAGTGTGTATTTGACGGTTCCGCTCTTCCAGAGTTCAATGTGCTTATTTCGTTTCGTCTCCAGAGAATCCCAGATTTCATTGGGCGGCACCTGACTTATAAACTCCTGATTCTTTTCAAACCAGTCCTCAAATTTTCCCTGCCTCATCTTTTCAATCAGACTTTTTGCGTTATCCGGGCACATAACATCACAGAAATCAAAGTATCCATACTGCAGTGTAAAATCCTGATATTCGAAAATGACTCTGGTAATTTCGCGGTAAAAATTACTGATACCACATTCAATGTTCCGCATTGGTTTGTGCTTGGGGTAGGCTTTCTGAATGATCCGCATCGGGGCGGTTCCTCCGGCCAGAATACCATCATACTGTTCGGAGATCTGACGATACAGATCCACAACATGTTCATATGTATAATACACATAAACATCAATAATATCTGCGAGGTCAAGTTCCTTCAGCTATTTTTATAAAAAGATTCCAGATATGACGTTGATAGTAACGCTATTTTCATTTTTTAGGCCTTTCGCCTTCAGCGATTCCTGTGTTGTCAAGTTATATATTAAAGTGCCTGTGCAAATAGTTACAGTTCACCATAACCTCTTGATCCCCATAAAAATCCGAAACATATATCAGGATTATACCTCGTTTTCTCTGTATTATCAAATCAAACTTCCGCTGGATTTAGAGATTTCTATTCCATCTGATGATCCGGTTCGTCTGGTAAGTGCCTTTGTGGAGGAAATGGACCTTTCTGAACTGTATAAAACTTACGGCAGGATCAGAAAAAATCAGGCAACACCGCGTCAGATGCTGAAACTCGTTATCTATGCAGCAATGAATCGAATCTATTCAAGCCGGGATATCAGAAAAGCATGTAAACGAGATATCAACTTCAGGTATCTCCTGGAAGGAATGCCTGCTCCTGATCACGCAACAATCGCACGTTTTATATCCCTGCACTTTTCTGCCTGTGCAAAAGCTTTGCTTGCTCAAATGTCAGATTTGCTCTATCTTATTGGTGAGATTTCAGGGAAGACCATCTTTATTGACGGCACCAAGATCGAATCTGCAGCCAATAAATATACATTTGTATGGAAACGGGCTATCACGAAAAATCAGACTCGGTTATACACAAAACTGACCTCTTTTGTGGCAGAATGCGAAGAACTTTACGGAATCAGAACTGTATATCATGACCGGATATCTATCCATACATTAAAACGCTTAAAAAAGCAGTTGTGCCGTATCAAAGTACAGGATGGCATTGTGTTTGTACATGGAATCGGGCGGAGAAAAACGCAGCTGCAGAAATCCCTGGAACAACTGGATCAATACCTGGAAAACTAAAGGAATATACGAAAAACTGTATACTCTTGGAGACAGAAACAGTTATTCAAAAACGAACCCGGATGCAACTTTTATGAGAATGAAAGAAGACGCAATGCTGAATGGGCAATTAAAGCCTGCTTATAATATCCAACACGGAGTGGATTCTGAATATATCACATGGATCGATATCAGCCCACATCCAACCGATACACGTACTCTGATACCTTTTTTGAAAGATATGGAGAGTCACTTAGGATTTAAATATTCAGAAATCGTTGCAGATGCCGGATACGAAAGCGAAGAAAACTACCTTTTTATTGAAGGCAACGGACAGACTGCGTATATAAAGCCGCAGAACTATGAGATCTCGAAAACCCGAAAATACAAAAAAGCAATCGGCAGAAGAGAAAACATGGAGTATCATGCAGACAGTGACAGTTACATCTGCCGCAACGGAAGGGAACTGACAGTTACGAATGAACGCAGAAGTAAAACAGCCAGCGGATATGTCAGTGTAAAAACTTATTACAAGAGTTCAGACTGTACCGGCTGCCCTTACAAAATAGAATGTATCAAAGGGAACAACTGCAAAACGCCTATGGAAAAACGGAATAAAGTATTAATGGTCTCGAAGACGATGAGCCAGAAACGTGCAGAAGATTTGAAACGGATTACAAGTGAGTATGGAACAATGCTCCGGATGAATCGCAGTATTCAGGCAGAAGGTTCTTTTACTGATGTAAAAGAAGACATGAATTTTCGGAGATATCTGTACCGAGGAAAGGCAAATGCACTGGCAGAGAGCATCCTTTTGGCAATGGGACGAAATATAAATAAGCTTCATTGCAAGATTCAGACTGGAAGGACGGGAAGCCATCTTTTTTCATTAAAGACAGCATAGATTTTGATAATTAAAAATAAAACAATTTGAATAAGGCATGCCGAAAGGGATGGCTGGGAATGAACTGCATTTATAAAGAATGGCATCGAAACCGTAACTGATTCCGATGCCATTTGGACATAAAGCAGGGCTGCCGCCCAGCAAAAATATTTGCTAATGCGACAGCCTCATCTCACAGAATCTCCTATTTTACACGTTTTCCCTTAAAGATAATCCCCCGAACAGAAAGATCTTTCTGATCCAACAGTACTGCCGTTCCATCCTTTCCGGCATCAAGACTTCCGATCCGGTCTTCCATACCGATCGATACTGCCGGGTTGTAGGATGCCGCGCGGACCGCGTCATCAAGCGGAATTCCGAATGCCACCGCCCGGCGCAGGCAGCCCATCAGACTCGTGACCGAACCGGCCAGTGTTTCCGGATGGTCAAGGATCGTTGCCCGGTTTCCATGTACCTCGATCATCTGACCTCCAAACGGATATTTTCCATCCGGCATTCCCGTTGCCCGAAGGGAATCCGAAATCAGGATCATCCGGTCTGCCCCAAACAGACGAAATGTTCCGCGAATCACACTGCCATGGATATGAACTCCGTCACAGATAATCTCCGGTCTGACTCCCGGAGAATCGAATGCCGCCATAATGACTCCCGGCGCACGGTGATGGATCGGCGGCATACCGTTAAAAAGATGGGTCACATGATCCGCGCCCGCCTGAAATGCCGCTAACGCTGTATCATAATCCGCAGCTGTATGTCCGATCGACACATGGATCCCGGCCTCGACCGCGCGTTTTGTGAATTCCAAACCGTTTTCTTCTTCCGGGGCGAGCGTCACAAGTTTTACAAGACCATCCGCCTCTTTCTGAAGTCTTAAAAGCATATCCGCATCCGGTTTATGAAGGAAATCGCTGTTCTGCGCGCCTTTCTTCGCCTGGGAAAGGAACGGTCCCTCGAGATGAACACCCACCAGCTCTGCGCCCGCGGAGGAAGTTTTCTTATGATTCGCCGCGTTCCGGCATATTCCAGTCAGCTGTTCTTCCGCCAGCGTCATTCCCGCCGGACAGATATATGTTACTCCCTCTGACAATTCATAATCTGCCATTTTCTGAAGTCCATCCGCCGATGCGTCACTGAAATCTTCTCCAATACAGCCATGAAAATGAACGTCCAGAAGTCCCGGAATCACATAACATCCTGCCGCATCTATGATCTCTGGATCTTCGACCGGATCATCTGTGATCACTCCGTCCCGGATCCGCAGATCCCGGTCTTCAAAACCTTTTTCAAGGTCAAAAACAAGGCCATGTTTTATCTGCATATCTCCACCCCGGCTTCCCGTACCATAGAAAGTGCTTCCTCGTCTCCAACGATGACAACATCATTATGAAGCTGAAGGATCGATGCCGGACACTGCGGGGTGATCGGACCGCATACAGTGCGGTAAACCGCTTCTGCTTTGTTTGCACCTGACGCTACAAGAAGTACACGGCGGGCTGCCATAATACAGCCGATTCCCATTGTGATTGCTTTCTTCGGAACAGCCGCCTCGTTCTCGAAAAATCTTGCGTTTGCTTCGATCGTGTTCTGGGTAAGCTCTACCACATGAGTTTCCTTTCTAAAGCAGTCTCCTGGCTCATTAAATCCAATATGTCCGTTTCGTCCCAGTCCTAAAAGCTGCAGATCCGCATACCCGAGTGATCGGACAAGCTCATCATATCGTCTGCACTCTTGCTCAGGATCAGCAGCCATTCCGTCCGGTACATGCGTATGTTCAAACGGAATATCGATCTTGTCAAACAGATTCTCCTGCATAAAATAGCGGTAGCTCTGGTCATGGGTAGGCGGCAGACCGAGATATTCATCAAGATTTACGGTACGCACATCCTTAAAGCTGAAATCCCCTTTCTGGTTCCAGGCCGATAACTGACGGTATGTTCCGACCGGAGTCGATCCTGTCGCAAGTCCGAGTACACAATCCGGTTTCCGGATCACCTCCGCTGAGATCAGATTCGCGGCACGGCGGCTTAATGCATCATAATCCTTTTCCTGATAAATTTTCATCTTCCTTCTTCTCCTTTTTCATAAATTCCCTCATGCAAATAATACTTACGCTGTCTTTCTTTCCATTGTATCACAGGCAGATATTTTTGTCATTTCTTTTTAATTCTTTATATTTTTTGTTCTTTTAATTTATTATATATTATTTTCCGAACTATAATGTTTTTTGAAATAATTTTATTTCTCTTTTGACTTTTCTGTCCCCCTTGCTTATAATGAAATTAGTATTATTTCAGAAAATTTATGAAGGGAGATATACATGCAGAAAAATTCAAACTGCCATCTGATCGGTATCGATCTTGGCGGCACTTCAACGAAGCTTGGCCTGTTCGACTCGGATGGAACACTTCTTTTTTCATGGGCAATTTCCACAAGGATCGATGATAATGGCGGACATATTCTCGAAGATATTGCCTGCTCGATCCGCGAAACACTCGCCGGCCGGGGACTTTCTCTGGCAGATATCGCGGGAATCGGAATGGGGATCCCTGGTCTCGTTTTATCTGGCGGATACGTAGAAGTCTGTGCAAATCTTGGCTGGAAAGATACTAATCCGCAGGAAGATCTCAGCGCGCTTCTCGATTGCATTTCTGTTTTCTGTGAAAATGATGCGAATATCGCAGCTTTCGGCGAAATGTGGCAGGGCAGCGGAAAAGCATTCCGGGATATGGTTATGATCACTCTCGGAACAGGAATCGGCGGGGCCGTGATCCTCGACGGAAAGATTCGCGCCGGAAGAGAATGTCTCTGCGGCGAGCTCGGACATATCCATATTATCGAGGATGAAACGGAACCTTGTACCTGCGGCGGAGTCGGCTGTCTCCAACAGGCAGCATCCGCGCCTGGAATCATCCGTACCGCAAAACGTCTTCTTGCTGAGCCTGACGCTGTTTCCACATTAAAAGATAATCCTGAAATCACCGCAAAAGATGTGATCGACGCTGCAAAAGAGAATGATCCTGTCGCCTCCCAGGCCGTAGAACGCGCCTGCCGGTATCTCGGCTGGATCCTTTCCGGGGTAACCATGACCATCGAGCCGGAAGCTTATATGGTCGGCGGAGGTCTTTCTGCTGCCGGATCATTCCTGATCGATAAGATCCGCCATTACCATGATCTCTTTACACCGGTCGTCCGCAGAAAACCGGATTTTGTTATCGCCGCTCTCGGAAATAATGCCGGAATCTACGGTGCTGCAGGTCTTGCCCTGTCACACTGTAAAGAATAAACTATTAATATTTTTATCTATATTAAGGAGGAAAACGTATTATGAAACGAGTGCTGACCGCCTCACTGATGCACGAATCCAACTCTTTTAATCCGATCCTGACCGGCGCGAATGATTTCAATGTGATCCGCGGCGAAAAAATTTTCCAGAACATGAAGGCGAATGATCCTGCCAGCGGAGTGATCCAGACGCTCCTTGACCAGGGCTATGAAGTTGTTCCGACAATCTTCGCAAGCGCGGTTCCGAATGGTGAGGTCGACCGTAACTTTTACCTTGACCTCAAGGCAGAGATCATCCGACTCGCAAAAGAAGAACAGGCAAAAGCTCCGATCGATGCCGTTACACTTTCTCTCCACGGCTCCATGCGTGTCAGAGATTTCGGCGAGGCAGAGGGACCGCTTTTAGAGGAACTCCGTCAGGTATTCCCGAATATCCCTATCTTCTGCGCTCTTGATATGCATACGACCATGACAAAGAAAATGCAGGAAAACTGCGACGGTTTCGTCGGCTATAAATGTGCTCCGCACACCGACCGCTATGAAACAGGTGTACATGCGGCAAAAATGACGATCGCAGCCTTAGAAGATGGTTTTAAAGCAAAATCCGCATGGGTAAAGGTTCCGATCCTGATCGCCGGTGAACAGTCCTCTACGACCGTAGAACCGATGAAGGGGCTTGTTGAAATGACCCGAGAAGCGGAAAAGAAACCGGGTGTCATGGCAGCTTCCTACCTGATGGGATTCCCGTGGGCAGATAATACCGACAGCTCTGTTGCGGTCCATGTTGTTGCTGACAGCCAGGAGCTCGCTGACAGCGAAGCGATCCGTCTTGCCGACCTCATGTGGAGCAAAAAAAATGAATTCTGCTTCCAGACAGAAACTTACCATGAGGAAGAAGCGATCGACACTGCTATGAAGGCAGTTTTAGCCGGTGACCCGCTTCCGATTTACCTTTCCGACTCCGGAGACAACCCAACAGCCGGTTCTTCTTCCGACTGCACCGGTTTCTTAAAGAAACTCATGGATGACCCGCGTACCGATAAATTAAGAACTCCGGTCCTTTACGGCGGAATCTATGATCCGGAAGCCGCAAGAGCATGCGCAGGAAAAGTTGGGCAGGAGATCACACTGACCATTGGTTCCAAATTTGACTCAAAGACAACTTCCCCGATCACAGCAACAGGTGTTGTAAAAGCTTATATCGAAGATTGGGATAAATTTCCGATGAAAACAGCACTTGCTCTCTTCTCTACCCACGGAGTCGATGTAGTGATTGCTGAAGCTCATGTCGGATACACCACACCGGATATCTTCAAAGACCTCGGACGTGACCCGAAAGACGCCGACATCGTTGTCTGCAAACTCGGATATCTGACCGCAGCGCAGTCTGCTGTTGCAAAGCGCAGTATTATGGCACTTTCCAAAGGAAGCACAAATGAAGATCTGAAGACTCTTCACTATGAGAAAGTTCCGCGTCCGATCTTCCCGTTAGAGGATGATTTCCTGTATGACGCGGCTGCAAATCTTATGAAATAACGATTGCTCAAACATATTCTGCTGCCGGTATCTTTCAATAGATACGGCACATAAAAAGGTGGAGATACAGGAACCAAAATTCCTGTTCTCCACCTTTTCATCTATGACAGAGCTTCAAAACGCTCTTCTTAATCATACAGATGACACGCTACAAAATGTCCCGGCTCCACTTCCTTCGTCTCCGGACGATTTTCCATGCAGACAGCTTTACACTGTTTACATCTCGTCGCGAACGGACATCCCTTCGGCAGCGAGATCGTACTCGGGATATCACCCTCAAGAATGATTCTATCCTGCTGATAACGCGGGTCCGGAATCGGCACTGCTGAAAGAAGTGCCTGTGTATATGGATGCAGCGGAGTCTTATAGAGTGCTTCTTTCGGCGCTGTCTCCACCACAAATCCAAGATACATGACCGCAATTCGGTCTGAGATCATCTCTACAACGGACAGGTCATGTGAAATAAACAAATATGTCAGATCGAACCGTTCCTGAAGATCATGAAGCAGGTTTAATACCTGCGCCTGGATCGACACGTCTAACGCGGAGATCGGCTCGTCGGCAATGATCAGTTTTGGGCGCACGGTAAGAGCTCTCGCGATACCGATACGCTGTTTCTGACCGCCGGAGAACTCGTGCGGGAAACGTTTCGCGTGTTTCGCACTCAGTCCTACAATCTCCAGAAGCTCATGTACGATCTTCATACGTTCTTCTCTTGAAAGATCAGTATGAATAAGAAGCGGCTCTTCTACAAGGTCCTCCACGCGCATTCTCGGATTCAGGCTGCCCGCCGGATCCTGGAAGATCATCTGGATATCTTTCCTGAGCGGGCGCATCTGTACCTGGGTGTAATGGCTGATCTCCTGTCCACAGAACCAGATCTCACCGGAATCCGGCGTGATCAGATGATCCAAAAGACGGCCTGTTGTACTCTTTCCGCAGCCGGACTCACCTACTACGGAGAATGTTTCGCCTTTATAAATATCAAAGCTTACGTTATTTACCGCATGTACAAATTTATCCGGTCTTCCTAAAAGGTTTTTGCCGACCGGGAATGCTTTGGATACCTGCTTTAATGAGACGATCTTTTCTCTTTCCGCCATCTACTTCTCCCCCTTTCCGGCATTTTCCGCAAGGAAGCATCTGGATCTCTGCCCCTCTCCTACTGGATAAAGATCCGGTTTTTCCTTCCGGCACCGCTCCGTCGCAAACGCGCATCTCGGCGCAAAACGACATCCCTCCGGTAAGGATGAAAGATCCGGAACACTTCCCGGAATACTCGGAAGTACTTTTACACCTGATCCAAGCTTCGGAACAGATGCGATCAGGCCTTTTGTATACGGATGTGCCGGCTGATAGAACAATACATCTACCGGTGCTTCCTCTACGATCTCGCCTGCGTACATAACGATAACTCTCGTACACATCTCCGCAACGACACCGAGATCATGGGTGATCAGAAGGATACTCATTCCTTCTTCTTTCTGGATCTTTTTCATAAGCTCCAGGATCTGTGCCTGGATCGTAACGTCCAGTGCAGTCGTCGGCTCGTCCGCGATCAGAAGCTGTGGATTACAGCTCATTGCCATCGCGATCATAACACGCTGGCTCATACCACCGGAAAGCTGATGCGGATAGTTTTTCAATACCCGCGGCGGATCCGGGATGCCTACCAGTTTTAACATTTCAGCCGCTCTTTCAAGAGCTTTTTCTTTGCTGTAATCTGTGTGGAGACGGATCTGCTCGATCAGCTGCTTATCGATACGCATCGCCGGATTCAGGCTGCTCATCGGCTCCTGGAAGATCATACTCATCTTTCCGCCGCGGACCTGCCGCATTTCCTTCTCTGACAGTTTCTGAAGATCTGTTCCCTCAAAGAGAACTTCTCCTTTTGTAACT